>JABAOH010099538.1_pt5 | contig 147912 bp, 139 predicted proteins | sample 7062181 | NCBI WGS metagenome assembly JABAOH01 (sample SAMN14538630, study PRJNA623070) | marine sediment metagenome | biome: marine biome [ENVO:00000428]; feature: marine pelagic biome [ENVO:01000023]; material: deep marine sediment [ENVO:00002113]; isolation source: pool of 5 deep marine...
CGGCAATTGGGGACGATTCGGGCCTCGCTGTCGATGCGCTCGACGGCCGGCCGGGCGTTTACTCGGCGAGATATGCGGGTCCGGATGCCACCGATGACGAGAACAATGACAGGCTACTGGCCGAGCTCGCCGGGGTTCCCGGGGAGGCCCGCGCTGCCGCGTTCCACTGCGTCGTGTGTTTCGTGCAGCCCGGTGAGTCCGAACCCGTAATCGCGAAAGGGCAATGGCGCGGCCGGATATTGCGCGAGCGCCGAGGAGAGGGCGGCTTCGGCTACGACCCGCTGTTCTTCGTTCCGGACGCCGGGTGCACATCGGCCGAACTGGACCCCGAGGAAAAAAATCGCCGCAGCCATCGCGGCCAGGCGTTGCGCGAACTGGCACGCAAACTTCATGAACTCGAGTGACATCCCGCTGTCGCTGTATNNACACGATGGGAGATGATGCACCCCGTGACCGATACATTGAGGCGCTGCTGAATGATCTTGACGCCGAAGCCCAGCGAGCAGGCAATCGGGAGCTGATCAGCGTCTTTCTTGGCGGCGGTACGCCCAGCGTGTTCTCTCCCCGTCAGATCGGAAGACTGCTGGACCGGGTCGGTCGGCGCTTCGCGCTGGCAGAGGACATCGAAGTGACGATGGAGGCCAACCCGGGAACCGTCGAATGCGGTGACCCGGCCGGGTACCGCAAGGCCGGGGTGAGCCGGCTGTCGGTAGGCGCGCAGAGTTTCTCGCGGACCGCGCTGCGCACGCTCGGGCGGATACACAGCGTCGACGACATTCGCTGCGCGGTTATCGAGGCCCGCGAGGCAGGCTTCGATAACATCAACCTGGATATCATGTACGGGTTACCCGGTCAGGATGTAACTTCCGCGTTGATCGACCTGGAACGCGCCACCCGACTCGAGATCAATCACCTGTCGTGGTACCAGCTTACGCTCGAGCCGAACACGATCTTTCATGCCAGGCCACCGGCCGACATGCCGGGCGACGAAAAGAGCGCCGAAATCCAGGATTCCGGACAAAGACTGCTTGGCGATCTGGGCTATGAGCAATACGAGGTATCGGCGTGGGCAAGGGGTGGGGTGCGCTGCCGGCACAATGTCAACTACTGGTCGTTTGGCGACTACCTGGCGGCTGGCGCCGGCGCCCACGGCAAGATCACGTCAAACGAAGGAGTCTGGCGCTACGCAAAGCCGGCGAACCCGAAACAGTATATGGAGAACATCGAGAGCGATCGTGGCGCGGCGACGCTCGAACCGGTCGGGAATGCCGAGCGCCTGTTCGAATTCATGCTGAACGTGCTGCGCCTGGTTGACGACTTCGACGAGCAGCTGTTCACGTCGCGGACCGGTTTGTCGGCGGACCTGTTGCGGGAGCGGCTGGAGACGCCGATAGCAAGGAGGCTGATCGAGCGCTCGGGGCCGGGTTCCTGGCGGGTGACCGCGCTGGGAAGGCGTTTTTTGAACGATTTGCAGGCCGAATTCCTGCCCGACAGGTCGCCAAACTGAGTTTCGGCAGGTTATGCGCTTATGCACAAGACGTCGCAGATGCCTATATTTTCAGTGCTAGACGCGCTTCAATTCATTTCGAGTGTCGGCAAACGGCCATAACCAATTGTTTTTATTTATTTTCTCAAAATGGTCACAAAATCGTCAAATTAACGAGGGTGCTTGAAAATCCGCACCTTAGCGCACTCGTTCAAAATTCTTCCACAGAGTTATCCACAGGTTCTGTGGATAACAAACCCACGAATGGCGGGGGCTTGCGGCAATCGCCACTTCGCTATATATTACGCGCCCTTTTCGCACGTCCGCGTGCCTACGAGAGCAAGGTAATGAAAGCCGACATCCATCCCAACTACAGCGAAATCAAGGTAACCTGCAGTTGCGGTAACGAGTTCACGACGCGTTCCACACTCGGCGAAGACCTCCTGATTGAGGTTTGCTCTTCCTGTCACCCGTTTTATACCGGCAAGCAGAAGATCGTCGATACCGGCGGTCGCGTTGACAAGTTCCGCCGCAAGTACGGCATGAGCTAGGGGCGGTCCTGCCTAAGGGTAGTCCCCGATACCCGCGAGTTAGCGGGATTGATAGTCTTTCTACCGATTGGCGCCGCCAGCTCAGGCGGGGCTCTGCTATGCTCGTGCGGCTAACCGAAATAGCCTGAGGAATATGATGACCAAGGAAGCGTTTCGCCTGATAAGCCCCGGTGGCACGGAATCGGAACTGCCGGTCAGGACCGGCACGGTGGGGCCCGACGTGATTGACGTTGGAGCTTTATACAAGGAACAGGGCGTTTTCACCTTCGACCCAGGCTTCGTGGCTACGGGCAGCTGCGAGTCCGATATCACTTTTATCGACGGCGAGAAGGGCCTTCTCATGTACCGAGGCTACCCGGTGGAGCAACTCGCCGAGCACTCGAGTTTCATCGAGGTTTCCTACCTGCTGTTGAACGGCGAACTGCCTACGGCCGAAGAGCTCGACACTTTCGATCACACGATTCGTACGCACACCATGCTCAACGAGGGCATGCTGAATTTCTTCAAGGGGTTCCGTTACGACGCACACCCGATGGCGATGCTCTCGGCGGTTGTTGGCTCGATGTCCGCGTATTACCACGACACGATGGATGTTCATAACCCGGAACATCGCGATATCTTTGCGCACCGGATCCTGGCGAAGCTGCCGACGATTGCCGCTGCCGCGTACAAGTTGAACATCGGCCAGCCGTTCATGTACCCGCGAAACGATCTCGATTACACCGAAAACTTCCTGCAGATGCTGTTTTCGGTTCCAGCCGAGCCTTACGAGATCGATCCGGTTTCGGCGCGGGCCATCGACCTGCTCTTCATTCTTCATGCGGACCATGAGCAAAACTGCTCGACGTCGACTGTACGCATGGCCGGTAGCTCCGGGGCCAATCCGTATTCCGCCATCGCAGCAGGCATTTCCGCGCTATGGGGGCCGGCCCACGGCGGTGCGAACGAGGCCGTGCTCAAGATGCTCGAGGAAATCGGCGACAAGAGCCAAATCACGAAGTACGTTGCCAAAGCCAAGGACAAGAATGACCCGTTCCGGTTGATGGGCTTCGGTCACCGCGTCTATAAGAATTTCGATCCGCGGGCCACGATCATTCGTGAGATGTGCCACAAAGTGCTCAAACAGCTGGGCCGCAACGATTCACCGATGTTCGAGCTGGCACTCGAGCTCGAGGAAATTGCGCTCAAGGACGATTACTTTGTCGAGAAGAAGCTGTATCCGAACGTCGATTTCTATTCGGGCATCATTTACCGTGCCCTGGGCATTCCGACGTCGATGTTCACGGTCATGTTCGCGCTGGGTCGCTCGGTCGGTTGGACCGCGCACTGGCTGGAGATGATCTCGGATCCACAGGGCCGGATAGCACGGCCGCGCCAGCTGTACCAGGGCCCGCCCCAGCGCGACTATGTCGCTATAGAGAAGCGCTAAGCAGCGATTCCACTGCCTTGCAGTCGGCGCGTTTCATGGGGCGCCCGTCAATTGGCGAGATCGGCGCCTGCCGAATACCATCGATGGGGAATACGGTTGCCTCGACGACCGCATCTTCCAGTTTGAATTGATAGCCCGAAAACGTCTGCGGCCTTGCGCCGCGCCCGCGACTCGTCCTGAGACGCCGTTCGTAATGACGACAGGCGTAACCGAGGCTATCGAGTTCGACGGCCACCGACTCCGGACTGTCTGCGAAAACGTGGAGATTGACCGCAGAATTTTCGTCGGCCGTGCCCTGTAGCACCGGCCCGACGAGCCTTGGCCGAAACGCCGACAACATCCGCATCGCCTCCAGCGCCGTCTCGCGCATCAGGCGAAGATGGTTGGCGTGCGAGTCGCCGCGGAACAATGACAGGTGTTCGCTGACGGCCCGCTCGATCTCGGCATTGCCGGGAAGCGCGCCGCGGCCGTTGATACCCAGGCGCTCTGCCGCTTTCTGCTTGGCTACCCGGTAGTCGCGGATGCCCTGTTCCACGATGATACGAGCAGCTTCCTGCGCCAGTGTCTGGCGCGCTCTTTCACCGTTGCCGTTTCGTCTGCCGGGCATCTTGGCTGTCAGAACAGGGTCTCTGTTTCGTCGTCATCCGGCGCGTCCGGGTCGGGATCCGCGCCAGCGGCGTCATTGAACAGGTCGGGAAGTTCGTCGACGTTTTCGCAGACAGGCACATGGCCTTCGCGGAAGTACTCGAACGTCGTATTACTTTGCCCGGCACGAGCCGGACACCCGGTCTCGCGGTCGATCTTCACCGAGACTATGCCGTCGGGCATGGGCATCTGGTTTTCAGGTACGCCTTTCATGGCGAGGCGCATATATTCGATCCAGATCGGTAGTGCGGTGCGAGAGCCTTCCTCGCCGGGCCCCAGCGGCAGGCTGTCGTCATAGCCGACCCACACCACGGCAGCCATGTCGCTATTGAATCCGCCGAACCAGGCATCGCGCTGATCATTCGACGTTCCGGTTTTTCCGGAGAGGTCGCGCCGGCCGAGAACGAGCGCGCGGCGCCCGGTTCCACGGCGAATGACATCACGCATCAGGTCCTGGATCAGGAACGCATTCTGCGGCGTGATGACACGTTCGGCAGAGTTGATGTTCTTGAACAACTCGGGCGCCGTGGACGCGTCAGGCATATACTCGAGAGCCACATTCGCCATCTGGTCGAGAGGGAATTCGTCGATCCGATTGCCGTCTTCGTCGTACTCGACGACGTAATCCTCATCCGGCTCAGCCTCGCAGGGTTCGCAGACCACGGGTGGATTCGCACGATAAAGCAAGTCGCCATCCGGCCCGTAAATCGCGTCGATGACGTAGGGGCTGACGGCATGACCGCCATTCGCGAATACCGAGTAGCCCTGTACCATGTCCAATGGCGACGCATTGCCGCCGCCGAGGGCCAGCGATCCGTTGCGTATCAGAGCCGCGTCCCCGAAGCCGAATTTCGCGATGTGGTTGATCGCGTTGCCGAAGCCGGTTTCAAACAGCAACAGGCGCACGGAGACGAGGTTCATTGATCTTACAAGCGCTTCTCTTAATCGAGTCGGCCCGTAGAATCGGCCGCTGTAGTTGATCGGCCGCCACACCGCCTCGAGTTCCGATGAACTGATAACGATCGGTGCGTCGAGAATAACGGTTGCGACTGTGTTGCCGTGTTCGAGGGCCGCGGAATAGATAAAAGGCTTGAAAGCGGAACCGGGCTGCCTGAACGCTTGTGTCGCACGGTTGTATTTGCTGGTAGCAAAGTCGAAGCCACCAACGAGGCTTGTGATGGCCCCGTCCTCGGGATCCATGGCGACAAGGGCACTCTGTGCCGCGGGCGCCTGTGCCAGCGCCCACGTGCCGGCGGCGGTCGGCATGATGAGAATGACATCGCCCGGGATCAGGACATCGCCGACCACCTCGGGCTCAGGACCGGTCGTCTCCATGTCGATAAACGGCTTGGCCCAGGACAAACCGGTCCACGGAATTGTCAGTTTGGAGCCACCGCTTGTCACCGCGACCGCGCTGTTGTCGATTTCAGACGTTTCGATGACCAATGCGACGGTCAGGTCGCCTGGCGCATATTGCTCGAGGGACTGCCGTATCTCGATCGGCCATTCGGCGAACGGCGTCATCAGGACATCCGGAGTCAGCTCGAAGTGGCCCAGGGGACCGCGGTATCCGCGTCGACGCGTGAACTCGAGAAGGCCGTTGCGAACCGCGTAGTTGGCAGCTCGCTGTAACCGCGAGTCCAGCGTCGTAACGACCTGGTAGCCATCCGTCGAATAAGCTGGGCCAAATCGCTCAAGCATGTCTCGCCTTACGATTTCAGCGACGTACGGGGCTTCGAGCTCGACGGCGGTTCCATAAAGCCGCGACTCGATCGGCGTTGCCACGGCCTCGTCAAATTGTTCCTGGTCTATGTAGCCGATATCGAGCATGCGGCCGAGGACGTAGCCTCGTCGCCTGGACGCCAGGTCGACATTGCGAACCGGGTTGTAACTCGACGGCGCCGGCAATACGCCCGCAAGCGTCGCCGCTTCGGCGACACTGAGGTCTTTCAGCGGCTTGTTGAAGTAGACCTGCGCCGCGGCGGATACGCCGTAGGCACGTTGCCCGAAGAACATCTTGTTGAGGAACAGCGCCATGATCTGTTCCTTCGTGAATTCCTTTTCTATCCGAACCGCGAGCGATGCCTCCTTGAACTTGCGCTCTACCGTGCGATCAAGTGACAGGAAATAGCTGCGCGCGAGTTGCTGCGTCAGCGTGCTGCCGCCGGCCTGGACGTCGCCTGTCGTAATGAGCTGATAGAAAGCCCTGAGCAGGCCGCGATAGTCAACGCCGGGGTGCACCCAGAAGCGCTTGTCCTCGGCGGCAATAAAGGCGTTGACGACGTGCTCGGGCACCTCGTCATAGGTCACCAGGATGCGGCGACGCTCGCCGAACTCTGCGATCAGATGACCGTCGCGGCTGAAGACGCGAAGCGGAATCTGCAGCGGGATGTCGCGAATCGTCTCGGCAGCGGGAAGCGAGGGAGCAACGTAGTAATAAGCGCCAACAACGCCGGCGACGCCGGCGATCGTCGCGGTAATACTGAGCCCTAACACGATGATTAGCCAGCGAAAGTGGCGTTTGCTCGATTTGTGACGGCCGTTCTTGTGGGTTTTAACCTGGCTTTGCATAGTCGCTGGCGTTGATTAATGGCTACACGGGAACACTGCCGCTACGGCGACATTTCCGGGATTTTGATGCATGAAACGCTGTGCCGGTGACCGTCAGGTGCAGAAAATATGGCATTTCGAAGGCAAATGCCCCGTGAACCCAAGCATATGGCGGCAGATGATAGCAACTCGGGCGGTACTCGCAATATAAGAGGAGTAATACGTGCATTCAGGTTGCACTCTCCGGGTACTAACCAGTTCACGGAATAAGGCGGGCGACCGACTTACCATATGGATCGCTGGATCGTGAACAAAGTCACGTTTTATTTAACATTTTGTTGATATATAGTTAAATCGCTTGCTGAGTCTTGGCTTAGTTTTGGCTCGCAACTTACCGACAGGGAAGGAAAAAATCGTGTTTTTTGGCAAAAAAACTCAGCCGCTTCTTGGCCTCGACATAACGACGTCCTCCGTCAAGCTCATCGAGCTTTCGCAGAGCGGAAAGCGTTTTCGCGTCGAGTCCTATTCAGCGGAGCCCACACCACCGAGTTCGGTCAGTGAAAAGGCGATTGTCGATGCCAAGGCCGTCGGTGAAGCAATTCGTCGAGCCGTTAAGCGTGCTGGCGCCAAAGCAACCGACGTTGCGGTGGCTATCAGCGGTGATGCGGCCATTACCAAAGTCATCCAGATGCCCTCGAGCTTGTCGGAAAGAGACCTCGAAGGCCAGGTCGAGATTCAAGCCGACCAGTACATCCCGTTCCCGATGGAAGAAGTCAGCTTCGACTACGAGATCGTCGGTCCGAACGAAAAGGACCCGGAACTCATGGATGTGCTTCTCGTCGCGACCCGTACCGACAACGTCGAACAGCGGCAATCGGCGGTCCAGGCCGCAGGTCTCAGCGCTCAGATCGTCGATGTCGAAGCGTTTGCGCTCGAGAATGCCTGCGCGCTACTGAGCCATCAGATTCCTGACGGTGGCATGGGGCAGTCCGTTGCGGTCGTCGACATCGGCGCAAGCAGCACGACGTTCAGCGTCCTGCAGGATCTCAAGGTTATCTATACGCGCGATTTCAACTTCGGCGGGCAGCAGCTTACCGAGGAAATCATGCGCACTTACGGGCTGTCGATGGAAGATGCCGGCCGGGCCAAGAAACAGGGCGGCCTGCCGAGCAACTACCAGCCTGAAGTCCTGGAGCCATTCATCGACGACATGACGCAGCAGGTCAGTCGTTCGCTGCAGTTCTACCTGGCATCGGGTGGTGGTCGCGAGCAGCCGGACATGATTCTGGTTTGCGGTGGTTGCGCCAACATCCCGGGTATCGCCGATGTTATTTCGAGCCGTGTCGGTATCCCGACAGAAGTCGGTGATCCGCTCGGACAGATGAAAATTTCGTCCAAGGCCAAATCGCAGGGAGTGCACAAGGATGCAACCGCGCTTCTTACCGCATGCGGTCTCGCATTGAGGAGTTTTGACTAATGCCACGTATTAATCTGCTCCCATGGCGCGAGGAAGAGCGCAAACGACGCCAACGTGAATTCGGCGTTGCACTCGCCGGTGGTGTGATCGCGGCGATAGCCGTAATTCTTCTGACCATGCTCGCGTTCAACCAGATGATCTCGAACCAGGAGTCGCGCAACAAACGCCTCGAAAACGAGATTGCCGAGTTGCAGAAGAGCATCACCGAGATCGACGGCCTCGAGCGGCAAAAAGAGCGTTTGCTCGCCCGCATGGAGATTATCGAAGAGCTGCAAAAGAGCCGGCCCGAGATCGTCCACCTCTTCGACGAAGTCGCCCGGCAGATGCCCGAAGGCGTTTACCTCAACGGCCTCAAGCAGCAGGGGAGCCGCGTCGAGGTCAGAGGCGTGGCCCAATCGAGTACTCGCGTATCAGCGCTGATGCGCCAGGTCGATGCTTCGGCATGGATGTCAGATCCGGAAGTCGATCGCGTCGAAACAACGCAGTCCGGAAATTCGCGACAGGCGGAGTTTGTTGTCTACCTGAAGCAGGTATCCCAGGGCGACGAGGGTGAGGAGATGCTGCCATGAGCGTCTTGGACGAACTAAGAAATCTGGACGTCAATGACGTTGGCCGCTGGCCGCTCGCATTTAGGGCTGCCGTTATCTTCATTACATTTCTTGCCGTCGTGGGCGCCGGTATCTGGTTCACGATCATCAAGGACAAGTTGCCGGCGCTGCAGCGCGCGCAGGAAGACGAGCAGACGCTTCGCGTGACGTTCGAGAACAAGCAGCGCAAAGCCGCGAATTACGATGCCTACAAGGCACAGCTGGCGCAGATCGAACAGTCATTCGGCACGATGCTCAGGCAGCTTCCGGGCGAAACCGAAATTCCGAGCCTGATCGTCGACGTCTCGCAGACCGGTCTCGCATCGGGCCTGCAGGAAAAGCTGTTCCAGCCGCAGCCGGAGATTCCGCGTGATTTCTATGCCGAAAAGCCGATCAAGATTCGGCTGTCCGGCGGTTATCACGAGATCGCAAACTTCGTCAGTGGTGTAGCTGCCCTGCCGCGCATCGTGACGCTTCACGACATCAATATCACGCCTGAAGGCAAGGATGTCTTCGATAGTCTGAGCCTGGAAGTTACGGCAAAGACGTATCGTTACCTGGATGAGGAGGCAGAGTGATGAGTGCCGCTCTGAAAATCCGTAACGGCCTGATTCTCTTGTCGGCCATGGCCGCGCTTACCGCATGCGGCAGTGACAACGATGACCTGGATCAGTACATCAACGAAGTGAAGTCGCGCCCGGGCGGCCGTATCGAGCCATTGCCCGAGATTGCACCGTACGAGGTCTTCACTTACGTAGCCGATGCCGAGGGAGTTCGCTCGCCCTTCGTGCCGGATACGCCGCAAGTTGCTACATCCGGTAAGGATGGCGGCATTGGTCCGGACCCGGATCGTAGCCGCGAGTTTCTCGAAGGCTTTCCGCTCGACACGCTCAGCATGGTTGGAACGCTCTACATCGGCGAAACGATGTTTGGCTTGGTACAAACCAGTGACGGCCTGATTCACCGCGTCGTGCCCGGCAATTACCTGGGTCAAAACGATGGACGAATCTCGAATATTACTGAATCTGAAATCGAACTTATTGAGATTATCTCTGACGGGATCGGCGGGTATATAGAGAGAGATGCCGCTATCAGTCTTTCGGACTGAGCCTGAATGGAACTGGGAGTAATTGGAATGATGCTCAAAACGAAACAGTCGGTCACACGCAGCATAATGCTGAAACTGGCCGCAGTGGCACAGGTCGCGCTCCTGATGTTCGCGGTATCCGCGAATGCGCAGGACGGCAACCGGTTGCAGGACATTCAGGTTCAGAGTCTGCCCGGTGATCGCGTGGAACTGAAATTGATCATGAGCGGCACAGCACCCGAGCCTCTCGCGTTTACAATCGATGATCCTGCGCGCATTGCACTTGACCTGCCGGGCACGACGCTCGGCCTGACGTCGCGCCGTCGCGATGTAAACCTGGGTCCGCTGGATACGGTGCTGACGGCTGAGGCCAGCGGCCGTACTCGCGTCGTTCTGAATCTCGAGACGATGGTTGCCTATGAGACACGCACGAGCGGCAATACCGTAACAGTGACTCTCGGTGACGGCGAAGACTACAGCGCTGGTACCACCCAGTTCGCCAGCAATGTTACTTCGCAGGCTTATGCGGGTTCGTCGAGCGGCCGTTCCATTACGACCGTCGATTTTCGTCGCACGCGGGACGGCGGCGGGCGCGTCATCGTCAATCTGACGGATCCGTCCACGCCGGTCGATATCCGTCAGGAAGGCGGCCGCGTCGTTGCTGTATTCAAGGACACGGACCTGCCGTCGGAGTTGATGCGCCGGCTCGATGTCATGGATTTTGCGACACCGGTTACGACCGTCGATGCGCTGCGCACAAATCTCGACACGCGCATCGTTATCTCTGCTGACGGCAAGTACGAGCAGCTTGCGTACCAGTCGGACAATGAATTCACGATCGAGATCAACCCGGCCGCTGCGGAAGCAGAAGAAGGTTCGACGCTATTCTCGGAGACCAAGGAATACGAGGGTCAGCGCCTGACGCTGAACTTCCAGGACATCGAGACACGCGCTGTACTGCAGCTGCTTGCCGAGACGTCCGGCCGCAACATTGTTGTATCCGACACGGTGCAGGGCAATGTCACGCTGCGCCTGCGCAACGTGCCCTGGGACCAGGCTCTCGACATCGTTATGACGACCAAGGGCCTCGATATGCGCCAGAATGGCAATGTCATCATCGTCGCCCCGGCGGAGGAAATCGCGGCCCGCGAGACAGCCGACCTCGAGGCCAAGCAGGCGATCAGCGAACTCGAGCCGCTGTACTCCGAGTTCCTGCAAGTCAACTACGCCAAGGCGGGAGACCTGGCCGCGCTGATTAGCGGAGAAGGCGGAGCTGGCGGCAACAGGCTGTTGTCGGAACGCGGCAGTATCGCTGTCGACGATCGCACCAACACGCTGCTCGTCCAGGATACGGCAGAGCGCCTGCAGGATATCCGCCGGATGGTTACGACTCTCGACGTGCCGATCAAGCAGGTACTGATTGAATCACGCATCGTCGTGGTCAATGACGATTTCAGCCGCGATCTCGGTATTCGTCTGGGCGTAACCGGGGTCAACGAGAACAGCGCCGGCGATGGTGGTCAGTTCATCACGGCAACGGGCGCAGGTGCTGACACGATGGTTAATTCGGCAATCACGAACCTGGGTGATCCGGCCAACGGCACGATCTACCCGGTGCAGATTCCACAGCTGTCGAATCGTTACAATGTCAACGTGCCGATCGCCGATGCTGCGGGCCGTTTCGCCCTGGCGGTTCTGGAAAGCGATTTCCTCGTGGACCTCGAGCTGACAGCCCTTGAGGCTGAGGGGCGCGGTGAGATCGTATCGACGCCGCGAGTCATTACGGCGAACCAGAAGGAAGCTTCGATCAAGCAGGGTGTGGAAATTCCATACCAGCAAGCCGCATCGTCGGGCGCAACGACCATTCAGTTCAAGGAAGCTGTCCTCGAGCTGACGGTGACCCCGCAGATCACGCCGGACAACAACATCATCATGGATCTCTCGGTCAGCAAGGACAACGTTGGTGACATCATTTCAACGGGTGGCCTTGGTGGCACGGTGCCGAGTATCGATACGCGTTCGGTAGAAACCCAGGTCCTCGTGGCCGACGGCCAGACAGTGGTGCTTGGCGGTATTTACGAGACCGAGCGGCGAGAGACGATCAACAAGGTTCCGTTCCTTGGCGACATTCCGGTTCTTGGTGCGCTCTTCAGGAGCAAGCAGCGTGTCGACAATAAGGCCGAGCTGCTTATCTTCGTAACACCGAGGATTCTCGAGGAAGGTTCAAGTATCTACTAGGACCGTATGAGACAAGCATTGATGAAAGCCAACCTTCGGGTTGGCTTTCTCATATAGGCACTTATGGCTAAACCGCAAAACGTCTTTCTGGTCGGCCCGATGGGAGCAGGAAAATCTGCGGTCGGCCGCCAGCTTGCGCGCATGCTGCATCTCGAATTCATCGACAGTGATGATGAGATAGAAGCGCGTACTGGTGTGGATATTTCGTTTATTTTCGAGAAGGAAGGCGAGGAGGGGTTTCGCCAGCGCGAGTCCCGCGTCATCGACGAGTTGACACTAAGGGAGGGCGTCATTCTTGCAACGGGTGGCGGCGCCGTCATCGACGCCCAGAATCGCAATCACCTGGGAGCACGGGGGTTCGTGATTTACCTGTATACGTCGGTCGGTCAGCAGTTATCGAGAACGCAGCGTGGCCGTGAACGGCCGCTGCTCGAGAATGGTGATCGCCGCAAGATACTCGAAGATCTCATGGAAAAGCGCGATCGCTGGTACCGGGAGGTCGCCGATCTTGTGGTTGATACCGACGGGCGCAAAGTGAAGGCTGTCGCCAACGAGATACTCGATAGACTCTAGACTTCATTCCGAACATTAAGGGCCGCAACTGCGAAGTCGTTTACCTTCATGGCTCCCTTCGGTCCGCTTTACTTCCGGTAAACAACTTCTCCGTCGCGGCCCGTACCGTGCTGATGTAATCTACCGGCTATGTCGGGACGGCGAACCATCACTGTGGAGCTCGGGGAGCGGAGTTATCCGATTGTTATCGGCAGCGGACTGCTGGGCGGTGCCTTTGATCTGGGTGAATATCTCGCAGGTGACGATTGCCTGATCGTCAGTAACGATACCATTGCGCCGCTTTATCTCGACAAGCTGCAGGCGGACCTGCCCGGCCGCGCGGTCGGGACAATCAGCCTGCCCGACGGCGAGGAATTCAAAACGCTGGATACGGCATCAAGCATCCTCGACACATTGGTTGCAAGTGGCGCTCACCGGGACACAACCGTAATCGCTCTCGGCGGTGGCGTTGTCGGCGACATTGCGGGTTTCGCGGCGGCTTGTTACATGCGTGGCGTGGCCTTTGTGCAGGTTCCGACGACCCTGCTGGCGCAGGTTGATTCGTCGGTTGGTGGCAAGACCGGGGTCAATCATCCCGGCGGGAAGAACCTGATCGGCGCGTTCTACCAGCCACGGATCGTCCTGATCGATACTGACACGCTCGCGACCCTCGCTGACCGCGAGCTTCGGGCCGGCATGGCGGAGGTCATCAAATACGGCGCAATCGCCGATGCAGAATTTTTTGCCTGGCTCGAAACCAATATGCCGGCCTTGCTCGGCAAGGATCCCGAAGCACTGGCACACGCTGTCCGGCGTTCGTGCGAGATCAAGGCGGAAGTGGTTGCCGAGGATGAGAGGGAGTCGGGCAGGCGGGCAATCCTGAATTTCGGCCACACTTTCGGACACGCGATCGAACGCTGCCAGGGTTACGGCGAATGGCTGCATGGCGAGGCCGTGGCAGCCGGTATGGTAATGGCGGCCAAACTCAGTGGTGTCGAACCATCCGAACTTTCGCGACTGCAAAAACTGATCGAGGCGGCAGGCCTGCCTGTCGCCCCACCGCGAGTCGGCGCCGCAGCGATGATGAACGCGATGGGCATGGACAAGAAGGTGCTAGGCAAGAGGCTGCGGTTCGTTGTACTCGAGAGCCTTGGTGCCGCCAATGTGACCAGCGACTACGACCCATCACTACTGGACCAAGTGCTCGAGGCGGCCAGCTGATGCCTGGTCTTGCTCCGTATGCGGCCTTTGAGGCGCAGAGTCGGGGCAGGCGCTTTGATGAACCCCCGGCACGTTACCGTAGCGAATACCAGCGAGATCGCGACAGGATTATTCATTCGACCGCGTTCCGCCGGCTCGTCTACAAGACCCAGGTCTTCGTAAATCACGAGGGCGATCTCTATCGAACACGCCTGACTCACTCGCTCGAGGTGTCGCAGATAGGACGCTCGGTAGCGAGCGCGCTGGCACTCAATGAACCGCTGACCGAGGCTATCTGCCTGGCCCATGACCTGGGTCACACGCCGTTCGGACATGCAGGCCAAGATGAACTCAATGATTGCATGCAGGAGTTCGGCGGGTTCGAGCACAACCTGCAATCTCTTCGGGTCGTGGATGAGCTCGAGGCCAAGTATGCGGACTTTCCGGGCCTGAACCTGATGTTCGAGACGCGAGAGGGCATTCTCAAACATTGCTCAAAGGCAAATGCGCGCGAACTCGGCGATGTCGGTGAGCGTTTCCTCAAACGGGAAAAACCGGGGCTGGAGGCCCAGATAGCCGACTTGTCGGACGCAATCGCGTACAACAACCACGACGTGGATGATGGCTTGAGGTCCGGTCTGTTATCGATCGAGCAGTTGCGTAATCAGGCCCTGTTCGCCGATGCGCTGCAGGAGGTGCAGGAACGTTATCCCGGCCTCGAAGACCGGCGCCTGATCTACGAGACGATTCGCCGCATGATAGGCACTGTCGTGACCGACCTGGTCGAGAATACGAAGGCCAATATCGACGCGGCAGGGCCGGCGTCGATTGACGACGTCCGCAAAGCCGGCAGAACGCTTGTCGCGCTCTCGCCCGAAGTGACCGAGCAGCATGTTTCGCTGAAACGGTTCCTGCACCAACATCTCTACTCGCATGAAAAGAAACTCGAAATGACGCGCAGGGCTCAAACGATCGTCCGTGAATTATTCGACTTCTACATCGTCGATCCAGGCCGGCTGCCGCAAGAGTTCGCGGCTCGCGCTGTTGGTGAAGAATCAGCGATTCAAGCCAGGGTCGTCGCCGACTACATTGCTGGAATGACTGACCGGTATGCAATCTCCGAACATGAGCGGCTGCTCTGTTAGAATGCGCGCGCGAAAACCGCACTAACGGAGAGACCAGCACGTGAAGCACAAAGAGATTCCTGCCCAAGACAGGCTGATTTTTGCGATGGATGTCGCTGATTGCGACGTTGCCCGGCAACTTGCAGACCAGCTCGGCGATGCCGTCACTTTTTACAAGATAGGTCTCGAACTCATGATGAGCGGCGGGTATTTCGAACTTCTCGACTGGATGCTCGAACGCGACAAGAAAGTCTTTTGCGACCTCAAGTTTTTCGACATCCCGGCAACGGTCGGCTCCGCCGTGCGGCAGCTCAAGGATCGCGGCGCGACATTTGTGACTGTCCATGGTAACCAGTCGATCATGGAGGCAGCGGCTGAAAACAAGGGCGACACGCTCAAAGTGCTCGGAGTCACGGTGTTGACGAGCCTCGATCGCGGCGATCTCGACGACCTCGGGTTCGACTGCAATATTGGTGATCTTGTGTTGTCTCGTGCGCGCCGAGCGCTCGAGGCCGGCTGCGATGGCGTCATCTCCTCGGGTCTCGAGGTGCCCAGGCTCCGCGAAGAAGTGGATAACAAGCTGCTCGTCGTTACGCCCGGCATTCGGCCCGTAGACAACAAGCCGGCCGGCGACCAGAAGCGCGTCGTGACGGTGGACACAGCGTTTGCAAACGGTGCAGATTACATCGTCGTTGGCCGACCCATCCGTGATGCCGAGAGCCCGCGGGCGGCAGCCGAGGCCATCCAGGCCACGATAGCGGCGGCGGTAGCAGCATGACGGAACTCAAGAATGACCTGCTGTTGAAGGCGTTGTTGCGCGAACCGACGGAGCGCACGCCGCTATGGATCATGCGCCAGGCGGGTCGCTACCTTCCGGAGTACCGGGAAGTACGAGCCCAGGCTGGCGACTTCATGAGCCTGTGCCGCAACCCCGAACTCGCCTGCGAGGTGACGATGCAACCGCTCAGGCGCTACAAGCTCGATGCGGCCATCCTGTTCTCGGACATCCTCACCGTACCGGATGCGCTCGGCCTGGGTCTTTACTTCGAGGCGGGCGAGGGGCCGAAATTCGAGCGCCCCGTGCAAAGTACTGCGCAGATCGGGAAGCTCGCGGTCCCTGATGTCTCGGAGACGCTCGGCTATGTCTTTGATGCGGTTCGTACGATCCGCAGAGAACTCGATGGGCAGGTACCGCTGATTGGCTTCGCTGGCAGCCCCTGGACGGTGGGAACGTACATGGTCGAGGGTGGCTCGAGCCGTGAATTCCCGATAATCAAAGGTCTTGCGGCTGAAGCCCCGGCGGCGCTCGACTCGATGCTCGATATCGTGGCGCGCACGACAACCGAGTACCTCAATGCGCAGGTCGAAGCCGGCGCGCAGGCCATTATGATCTTCGATACCTGGGGCTCTGCGCTGGAGCGAGACGATTATTTACGCTTCTCGCTGGCGCCGATGCAAAAGATCGTCGACGGCCTCACACGTCAAAACGAAGGCCGCAGGATTCCGGTTATCCTGTTCACCAAGGGCGCCGGCGTGTTGCTTAAAGACATGGTTGCAACGGGGTGCGATGCGCTCGGCGTGGACTGGACCACGAGCCTGGCAGATGCCCGTCAGTACACCGGCGACAAGGTGGCGCTGCAGGGCAATCTCGACCCCGCGACGTTAAGAGAGTCGCCCGAGGTCATTCGGCAGGGAGTAGCAGATACGCTGGCCAGCTATGGTAAAGGGCCCGGCCATGTCTTTAACCTCGGCCATGGCGTCACGCCCGACATCGACCCCGATCACGTGGCCGTGCTCGTCGACGCAGTCCACGAACTGAGCCCGCAATACCACTGATGGACCATTTCGAATACCTGATGGTGATGGTTTCAATCATCCTCGGCCTCGGGACCACCCAGGCCTTGCGCGGCCTGTCAAAGATGGCGCGTAGCCCAACCCGTTTCCTGCCGGCTACATTGTGGGTGATTGGACTTTACTGCCGGCGGGCTGAGTTTGACCTGGGGCAGACGCAGAAATGACCGCTTACGACGTTTACTCCTACGGCGTCGTGTCATCCAGCACGTTGTACAACATCCGTGGCACGTTTCCGGAAGCAGAGGGCTATGCCGAGATCGAGGACGTCCAGCATATGACGGGCGGGGAGGCCGCCAATTCTTCGATCGTGCTCTCGCGATTGGGCGCCCGGGTCAAGCTGGACGGAAACTGGCTCGGCGACGACGAAGGCGGCAGGCGGACCAAGGCAATGCTGTCGGACTACCGGATCGACACCTCCCGGCTGTCGCTGAGAGAGGGATACCGGTGCGTCGAAGAGCTTGTATTTGCGACCCGGAGCACGCGGACGATTTTTGGCACTTATGTCCGGCTGCTGGAAAACAAGGACTGGAACATGCCGCGAGAAGAGGACATCGAACAGGCAAAGATAATCTGCCTCGACCCGTTTTTCTCACAGGCCGCATCGCACGCTGCCGAGGTCGGCTTTAATGCAGGTATCCCTGTGGTTACCGTGGACTGCAGACACGATGATCCATTGCTGCAACATACGTCGGCGGTTGTGATCGCAGAGTCCTATATCAGGGACAATTATCCGAACAGTGATCCCGAGGAGCTTTTCCGGACGTATCGGGCCGCCACGAACGGGCTGGTCATATTTACATTCGGCGATGCGCCCCTGTGGTACGCAAGGAATAATGACGCCGTCAGGTTTTTTNNGGAATCGTCTATGGGCTCCTGAAAGAATGGGATGACGAACAAATGATCGATTTTGCCGCGGCGGTCGCGGCCATCAATTGCACCCGGTCCCCCGGTGTACTGAATGCGCCGACGTATGACGAGGTTCTCGACTTCATCAACGCGCAGAAAGCATAGCGCGCCGACAAAGATCAAGGCGGATCAGCCGCCGATTGTTACAGGTTCTGTTCGATCGGGACGCCGTCCTGCTTGTAAACAACGCCGCCTTTCATCACGAAGTCGACGTGCTGCAACAGGTTGATGTATTCGAGTACGTCACCGCGCACCGCGATTATGTCGGCCTTCTTTCCCGCCGACACAGTGCCGAGCTCGTCGTCGACACCCATCATCACGGCCGGCCAGTAAACAGCGGCGCGAATGACCTCCATGGGCGCCATCCCCATCACGCGAACGAGCACATCCATTTCGTTCCACGTGGACTGGCAATGGAATTTCATCGGGATGCCGCTGTCCGTGCCGACGAGAAACACCACACCGGCTTCGCGCAACTGGGCAATCTTTCTTTTCAGGGTCGGTTTGCGCAGCGGCGTCAGCTGCGTATAGCCGAGCTGGCCCGGTTGCGCGAGCGATGCGCGAATATCGGCCACGGTATCCTGCTCGAGTCCGCGCTCCCAGCAGTCGGAATCCAGCTTCTCCGGGTTCGCAACGGTGCGATCGAAATTCCACAGTCCTTCGACTGTCGGTGTCCAGTACAGTGGTCCGCCGGCTACACGACCTGTTGCCGTGCGTTCCCGGAGCGCCTGCACGACATCGGGCGGGTATTCGGGCGCGGTAGTGAGGCCCGTGTGCTCGAAGTTATCAACGCCGATCCGCAGCCCGACACGGATTTCATTCGGGCGATGTGAATGGGCGACGACCTTCATGCCCCGCTCGTGAGCCTCGTCAACGATTGCCGACGCGACTTCAAACGGCATCTTGTCCTGGTCGATGAGCTTCACGATATCCATGCCCGCCCGATCGAGCGTGGCAACCTTCTCTCGCGCATCGCGCACCGAAGTTACGGCCCACCGGTAATGTTTCTGCCATTCTTCAACATCCGCCTGCAAGAACGGCCCGGACATGAACAGTCGGGGACCGGGGATCTCGCCGCTTTCTACCCGGTTTTTGAGGGACCGCGATGCCTCTAGCGGTGCTCCGAGGTCTCGGGCGGAGGTAATGCCGGCCAGGAGCAGGTGAACCGCGGTTGCCGGCATTATCTCGGTGGCGTAGCGGTCGCCGTATGTCGCCTGCCAGTGTACGTAATCGGCATGACCAGTCAGCATCAGGTGCGCATGGCTTTCCCACAACCCCGGCAGGACGTCCATCGCTTCGGTTGAAATGACCGCATAATCGTCCGGCACGGACAGTGTCTCCACAGTACCAACGGCGACGATCGTATCGTTCTCGACCAGGATCACACTGTTCTGAATGGGAGCGTGCCCGAATCCGTCGATCAGGCGGCCACCGACCAGGGCGGTCTTGCCCTGTGCGAGAGACACGGATGTTGCCGCCACAAAGAGCAGGGCAGATGCGAGACATGACCGGACTGGAAAGTTCATTCTTGGAATCACCTCTTGTCGTTATTCGAACTCAGCGCCAGCGAACTCCTCTGCGTTACTTCAGCTCGACCTCGACGACGTGACACTCCTGCACGACATTCGATGTTTCCCCACCATGGCTATTCGCCGGGGTCCAGGTAGGCTCGCCGAAACGGAATGACTCCATACGCTTGCCGACCTCGTCTTCGACCATCCAGGCGCAGGGGTTGAGATAGATCACAACGCGATCGGGCTGCGAGATGAGCGGCGGGGTCTCACCATTACGAATCGTTCTTTTCAGAACACGAACCCGGTCATTCTCGAAAGCCAGTTCATAAATATGGGGTGCCGCCCGCAGCGGATCGAGCGGTGATGTGGCGGCGATGCCAACGGCCATGCCGAGGACGAAAAGGCCCGCGGCAATCAGCAGTTTTCTCATAACTTACTCGTCTCTCAACGCCCGGCGCAGAATCTTGCCGACATTCGTCTTTGGCAGCTCGTCGCGAAACTCGACGACTTTCGGGCGCTTGTAATTGGTCAGATTTTCGCGGCAGTGATCAATAACGTCCTGTTCGGAAACGTTCGGGTCGGTTCGCACNNACGACGACATTTTCGATTTCGTTGGGGTAGACGTTGAAACCCGAGACGAGAATCATGTCCTTCTTGCGATCTTCGATGTAGGTGAAGCCGGCTTCGTCCATGCGGCCGACGTCCCCTGTCTTGAGCCACCCGCCCGGGAGCATGACGTCAGCCGTTTCCTGCGGCCGGTTCCAGTAGCCCTCCATGACCTGCGGACCCTTGATGCAGATCTCGCCGATTTCCCCGATTGGCAGCGGGTTGCCGCTGTCATCGGCGATCATGAGATCGGTACCGGACAGCGGTAAACCTATCGACCCGTTGAACCCGCTCGTGAACGGCATTGCCGTGGCGATCGGCGAAGTCTCGGTCAGCCCGTAGCCCTGCAGTATCGGTTTGCCCGTGACCTTTTCCCATTCAGCAGCAATCGCAGGTTGAACGGCCATACCACCGCCGACGCAGGCGCGCAGGGCACTGAAATCGATCTTCACGAAACGCGGCGAGTTGAGAAGCGCGGCAAACAGCGTATTGACGCCCGTGATCAGGTTGAACTTGTACTTGCTGATTTCCGCAACGAATGATTCCGTTTCCCTGGGATTCGTGATCAGGATGTTCTGCCCGCCCATGGCGCATATCGTGAGGCAATTACCCTGCAGTGCGAAGACGTGATAAAGCGGTAGCGCCGTTATTGCGATGATCCAGGGCAATCCCTCGTAAATATCCTCGTGCCAGACCATGATCTGTTGCACGTTGCGGACCATGTTGCGGTGGCTGAGCATCGCGCCCTTGGATACGCCAGTCGTACCCCCGGTGTATTGCAGAAAGGCGATGTCGGCGAAGCCCAGCTCGACATGCTGCAGCCCCTTGTTTGAGCCGACCTTGAGCGTCGCACGAAAGCTCACGCTACCCGGCAGCGAGTATCGCGGCACGGCCCTCTTGATGTAACGCAGCACGAAATTTGTCACCGGGCCCCGCGGAAAGCTGAGCAGGTCGCCGATACCCGTAGTCACGACATGCTCGATGGGCGTGTTGTCAATCACCGCTTCCAGCGTATGAGCAAAGTTTTCGAGGATCACGATACAGCGGGAACCGGAATCCTTGAGCTGATGTTCGAGCTCCCGGGCCGTATACAGTGGGTTGACGTTGACCGCAACGAGCCCGGCTCGGAAGATGCCGGCCAGTGCGACCGGATACTGCAAAACGTTGGGCAGCATGATCGCGACCCGCTCGCCGCGGGTCAGACCCAGCTCCTGCTGCAGGTAGCAGGCAAACTGCATCGACAGTTCGTCGATGTCGCCGTAGGTAAGGGTTGTCCCCATGTTCGTATATGCGGGACGATCGGGCCAGGCATCGAAAGCCTGCTCGAATATCTCCCTTAAATTGCGAAACGGCGGATCCGGCAGTTCGGCTGATACGCCTTGCGGGTAGGACTTTAGCCAGATTCTGTCCAATCGATTGTCCTTATTCGGCCAGGGCGTCGCTGATTATTGGCCACGCATTATCCAGAAGAATGGGCTGCGCTGCAGCATTCGGGTGAATTCCATCACCCTGCATCAGCTCTTCATTGAGCGCAACACCCTCCATAAAGAACTCGATCCAGGGCACCTCGTACTCTGCGGCGACCTGGCGGTAGACATCTTCGAACATTTCGATGTAGCGCTCGCCGTAATTGCGAGGGATCGTGATGCCGAGCAGCACTACCGAGGCGCCGGATTCTTTGCTGGTGCTGATGATCCGGCCGAGATTGTCTTTCATTCGGGACGGCGGGAAACCCCGGAGACCGTCGTTACCGCCCAGCTCCAGGATGACAACCTGTGGCGTAAATTTCTCGATAGCCGACGAGATACGCGTGGCGCCACCTTCGGTCGTCTCGCCGCTGATGCTGGCGTTCACGACGCGATGTTCGTACCCTTGCTCCTGCAGTCGCGTTTGCAACAATGACGTCCAGGACTGGTCAACATCTATTCCATACCCGGCACTGAGGCTGTCGCCGAAGACAAGAACGGTAGGCGGCTCCGCACTTTGCGCAGCGGATGACACGAAAACGAAGACGAAGGCTAGATACTTAAGCATGAACAATTCTTCAATGGGCAGCCGGGCTGTACTCGCTGCGCACGAAATCAGCAAAGAGGTTAGCAGCCCCGAGGGTAGTCTGACCATCCTCGAAGACGTGAGTTTCGAGGTCACGGCGGGCCAAAGCGTCGCTGTCGTCGGTCCTTCAGGGGCCGGAAAATCCACATTGCTCGCGTTACTGGCCGGGCTCGATCTCCCCACGCGGGGGCATGTCGTCCTCAATGGCGCCAATCTCTCGGAACTCGACGGGGATGGGCGGGCGCAGGTACGGGCCGAAAGCGTCGGCTTCGTGTTCCAGTCGTTTCATCTCGTGCCGTCCCTGAATGCGCTCGAGAATGTCATGCTGCCCCTGGAGCTGGCGGGTGGGGAGAATGCGCGCGCTGCGTCACAAGGCATCATCCGCCAGGTGGGGCTCAGCGAGCGTTGGAGCCACTACCCGGCCCAGCTGTCGGGCGGTGAAAAGCAGCGTGTCGCCATAGCGCGGGCGTTCGCGACCGAGCCGGCCGTACTGTTTGCCGATGAGCCAACCGGTAACCTCGATACGCGCACCGGCGCCAACATCATGGAGCTGATGTTCGAGCTCAATCGGCGTTCATCGACGACGCTCGTACTCGTAACGCACGATCTTGGGCTCGCCGAGCGTTGCGATCGCATATTGGCTCTTGATGCCGGCAGGCTCGTTAGCGACACAGGGGTGTCCGGGTGAAGGCCCTGCGATTCGCCCTGCGGAGCTTCGGTCGGGAAATTCGCTCGGGCGAGGTTCTCGTCCTGCTGGGAGCTGTTGCTCTTGCCGTCGCCGCCCTAACGGCCGTTGGCTTCCTGACCGATCGCATCGGCAAGGCGGTCGCCCGTCAGGCCAACGAGGTACTGGCTGCTGACTTGCGGTTGAGGTCGCAGGAGCCGATTCCGGAGACCTGGCACGAGAAAGCCGGTGAATATGGCCTCGAGACAGCCGATACGAGCACGTTTCCCAGCGTTGTATTTGCCGGAGATCTGAGCGCGCTCGCAACGATCAAGGCCGTCAGCGACAACTACCCGTTGCGCGGCAATGTCAGGATCGCCGACGCACTTTTTGGCGAACAACGCGAAGTCGAAACCATACCGGCCCGGGGCGAGACATGGGCCGACGGGGCGCTTTTGGCGCGCGTGAATGCAGACATCGGTGACAAACTCACGGTCGGCTCGCTCGAGCTCGAGGTCACAGCAGTACTCACGTATCGCCCCGACCAGAGCATGGGATTTGCGTCGCTCGCCCCTTCCTTGTTGATGAACATCGATGACATAACGGCGTCGGGGCTGATTTCCGAGGGTAGCCGCGTCCGCTATGCGCTACTCGTTGCCGGTGATGAGCAATCGGTCAACGACTTCGACGCGGCGATTCAGCCAGAGCTACCCGACGCCGTGCGCTCCTCGAACCGCGAGGAGAGCAGTGAGCGCGCTTATCGCGCAGCAGACAGAGCACAGCGTTTCCTGTCGTTGACGGCCATTATTGCGCTGTTGTTGAGCGCTGTTGCCGTCGCGATGTCCGCGCGGCGCTTTGCGCATCGGCGCATGGACACGGTGGCGCTGATGAAGAGCCTCGGCGCCACGCAGCGCTTCGTCATATCAGTGTCGATCGTCCAGCTCGTGATGCTGGGTGTGCTCGGCGTAGTGATCGGCAGCCTCGTCGGTTACGCGGCCGAGGAGATTCTGACGATGGTGCTGGCCGACCTGATTGCGAGCGATCTGCCCCCGGTCGGACCAATGCCGATCGTGCTGGCATGCGGCAGCGCGATGGTGCTTCTCGTCGGTTTCGCGCTGCCGTCCCTGATTCAGCTGCGCAATACTCCCCCACTACGCGTATTGCGCCACGACGCCATGCCTCCGTCGCCGTCCCGAATCCTGGTTGCCGGCACGGCACTGGCCGCCGTCGCGGCGCTGCTTTACCAGTCTGTTGGTGATGCGCAGATGCTGCTGATACTGCTCGGCGGCATCATTGTAATTGCCGCATCCCTGTATGCGGTGGGACGCGGTCTCGTTGCGATGATGGGCCGCTTCCGGTCGGGCGTCGGCGTCGCCTGGCGCTATGGGCTCGCCAACGTTGCGCGCCGAGGTCGCGATAGCGCCGTACAGGTAGTCGCATTCGGTCTCGGCCTGACGGTGCTTTTGCTGTTGACCATCGTTCGTACTGACTTGCTCGACGGATGGCGGCAAACGCTCGATGAGAACGCCCCCAATCATTTCATGATCAACATTCAGCCCCACGAGCGCGACTCGGTCAGTGATATCTATCGTTCGGCAGGTATCCAGCCACCCGAGTACATGCCGCTGGTCAGGGCGCGCATGACGACAATCAACGACGTTTCAGTCAAGGAGCGCGAGTACCCGGATCCGGGCGGCGAGTGGATGGCCAACCGGGAGCACAATTTGTCGTTTACCGCTCGACTGTCATCGAGCAATGAGGTCATCGCAGGCGAGTGGTGGTCCGAGGATTACAGCGGCCCGCCGCTGGTGTCTGTCGAGGAAGAGGCGGCCATGGAAACCGGCCTGGTCATTGGCGATCGCCTCAGGTTTCTTGTCGCGGGCAGGGAAATCGAGGCGGAGATCGCCAGCATTCGCAAGGTCAACTGGGATTCATTCCAGCCGAACTTTTTTATCGTGTTCTCGCCCGGAGCGCTCGACGATATGCCAACGACATACATTGCCAGCTTGCGGCTCGAGAAAGAACAGCAGCCCGTACTCGTCAGGCTGGTTCGGACGCACCCGAGCATTTCGGTGATCGACCTGGATTCGATCCTGCAGCAGATTCGCGGCATCGTGCAGAAGGCCAGTCTCGCCGTGCAGGCCGTGTTCATTTTTACGCTGGCGGCCGGCATCGCCGTGTTGTTTGCAGCTGTCCAGTCGACCATTGACGAACGTCGTTTCGAGAGCGCGATGCTGCGGGCGCTCGGAGCACGCAAGCGCATCGTCTTTTCGGGCGTCATGGCCGAATTCGCGGCGCTCGGGACTGCCGCCGGAATACTGGCGTCAGCCGGCGCGTCGGTGCTCGCAGCCATTGTCGCAATCGAGCTTTTTGAGCTGCCCTACGAATTCAATCCGTGGCTCTGGGTCACCGGTGTGGGGGCCGGTATCTTCGTGGTTTGCGCCAGCGGATTCGTTGCGGCAAGAGGCGCGGTCAATGCCGCTCCTGTCGATGTATTGCGGACCGCCTGATGATCGATCCCCTCTTGTCCTGTGGTGTCGTGCTGGCTCGGCACACCGATGATGGTTGGCTGACGCTATTGTTGCGTGCCTACCATCACTGGGATTTTCCCAAGGGTCTGCGGGAGGAAGGCGAGGATCCGCTCGACGCCGCCCTGCGGGAGGTGCGCGAGGAGACGAGCATCGAAGACCTGGACTTTCAGTGGGGCGACCGTTTCATCGAGACCGGGCCTTACAGCAAAGGCAAGACGGCGCGCTACTACCTCGCGAGCACCGACCAGGCGACCGTCGTAATGGGACCGTCACCCGAGACCGGCGAACCGGAACACCATGAATGGCGCTGGGTAAGCTTTGACGAGGCCTACGACCTGGCAACGCCTCGTGTGCGCAGCGTTGTTCAGTGGGCGCGGCAGATCGTTGGCGGCTAGACGACCCGATTACGCTCTTCGCCGCCCAGAAATGCCGCGATATTGGCGGCCATCTCGTCGACGGCGTTCTGGCGTGCCCTTTTTGAGGCCCACGCGACGTGCGGCGTGACGATCAGGTTGTCGTTCGCGCAATCGAGGAGCGGGTCGCCTTCGGTCGGCGGCTCCTTCGAGAGCACATCAATCGCGGCGCCGCCGATTGCGCCGGAGTCGAGCGCCGCGATAAGCGCCGCGGCATCGACCAGCCCGCCGCGAGCCGTGTTGATCAGCAGTGCGTCGGGTTTCATCGCATGAAACGCCGCTTCTCCAAACAATGCGTTCGTTTGCTCGGTCAGCGGGCAGTGCAGTGATATCACGTCCGATGCTTCGAGTAGTCCGTCAAACGAGACACGATCGTCAGGCACTTCGCCGTGACCGGGGCGTGCCGATACGATGACGGTCATGCCGAATTGTCGGGCTTTCTCGGCGACGGCCCGACCGAGCGTGCCGTACCCGACAATGCCCATCGTCATCGACGCCAGTTCACGGATCGGGAAGGCCAACAGACAGAAATTTTGCGCCTCCTGCCAAGCGCCAGCTCGTACGGCGGCCACGTAATTATGCAGGTTGTGCGTCAGCATCAGCAGCAGGCCGAAGACATGTTCGGTGACCGACTCGGTGCAATAGTTCCGGACATTGCAGACAGCGATGCCGAGGCGCTGTGCGCTCTTCGTGTCGATGTTGTCGGTGCCTGTTGCCGTCACGCCGATAAAGCGCAGGTTCGGCGCACCGGCGAGCAGGCGGTCGGTCAGTTCCACCTTGTTCGCAATCACGAAATCGGCGCTCACTATGCGCTCGGCAATGAGCTCGTCGGGCGTGTCGTCGAACAGCTCGAGGTCAGATACCTGGCTCTCCAGCGGGCCCAGGTCGAGGTCGTGACCAACCGTCGCGTAGTCGAGGAACACGGCTTTCATTGCCATTTTCTCCGGTCTCTGTCACAAAAGGGCTGACGATGAAGGATGAATACTGGAAACGCAAATCGCTCTCCGAGATGACGGCCCAGGAATGGGAAGGGCTCTGCGACGGGTGTGCGCTGTGTTGCATGCACAAGGTCGAGGACGAAGATACCGGCGAGATCTTCTATACGGATGTCGCTTGCCGGCTGCTCGACCTGGACAGCTGCCGGTGCTGCGACTATGCGAATCGCGAGAAGGAGGTCGCGGAGTGTTTCGTCCTCACTGCCGACAAGCCGGAGATGTTCGGCTGGCTGCCGGCCACCTGTGCTTATCGGCGCCTGGCAAATGGCAAGGACCTGCCTGAGTGGCATCCGCTGATAACAGGGGACCCGGAATCCGTTCATGATGCGGGCATATCGGTGAAAGGAAGGGCGGTCTCCGAGAACGAAACGAAGTTATTTACCGTGATGCAAAAACTGAGCGATTGACGATGAGTGAGTATCCGAGCAAGCCACTGGGCACGTACCAGGAGTTTCCGATAGAAGAGATGCGCAGGCGCGTACAGGAGTTCTACGCCGATGTCGACCGGAGACGCACGGTACGCGAGTTTTCGGACCGCCCCGTGCCGCGAGACATTGTCGAAACGGCGTTGAAGGCAGCAAGCACGGCGCCGAGTGGCGCCAACCTTCAGCCATGGCATTTCGTGGTCGTCAGCGACGCCGAGACCAAGAAGACGATACGCGCAGCAGCAGAAGTCGAGGAGCGCGAGTTTTACGAGCACCGGGCGTCGGCGGAGTGGCTCGAAGCGCTGGCGCCACTGGGGACCGATTCGAACAAACCGTTCCTCGAGACTGCGCCGTACCTGATCGCCATTTTCTTGCAGAAATTTGGCACGCTGCCCGATGGCCGCAAGGTCAAGCACTACTATCCCGTCGAATCGACAGGTATTGCGACAGGGATTCTCATAACGGCACTGCACCATGCAGGGCTTGCGACGCTAACTCATACACCGAGCCCGATGAAGTTTCTCAACGAGATTCTCGGTCGCCCGAAGAGCGAACGGCCGTTTCTACTGCTCGTCGCAGGCTACCCGGCCGAGGATGCCGAGGTACCCGACATCACACGCAAGAACCTCGAGGAATTCGCAAGCTTCGTTGAGAAGTAGCGGTTCGCGACTGCGATAACCGCTTACCTCCATGGCTCGCTGCGCTGCGCTTTACTTCCGGTAAGCGGCTTCTCCGTCGCAAGCCGCTGTTCGTCGCAAAGATCAGAGATTGTCCAGGTTCTTGCGCGGCTCGCCACGGTTGCCGCCGGCAAGCAGCCAGGCGTCGACCCAGTCCGTGCGGTCGTAGGTCAGGCCGAGTTGCTCGAGAAGCCGCTCCTCGAGGTCCGGCATGTGGGCGACGCCATAGAATATGCCGATACGATTCGCCCCGGCCTCGATTTCTCGCCTGAGTACATCGATGGCGCGTTGATTCCTGGCGCCGATGACTGCGTTATTCGAGTCATCACCGAGCATGTCTTCGACCGCATCGAGATTCGTCATCTCATAGGCCATCATCGTCTTCAAAGAGTCGTCCTGGCCCGCTGCGAGCATACCCGACAATATTTCGACGTCCCGGAGTCCCAGGGGGTCCTTCGCGTATTCGTTGAGCGTGGCGAAGAAAATGCGCCAGAAATATACGTAAAGTGATTCTCCGCGTTCCGCCATGCTTGCGCGCAATTCTTCTGGCGACAGGTCGGCGTGCACAAAGTTGGCGGCGTCGTACCTGATCTCGTCGAGCTGGAACGACAAGTCGAGCAGTTTGGTCATGCCGACCTGGGCCGTCGAGAGAATGCCCTTGCGTTCGTCCAGCCGCTCGGCGCCCAAGGCTTCGGCTGGTGCGATGAGTTCATATAGCAGAACATCGTATTCTTCGAAACGGCTGTTCAGTTCTGCGTAGTACGCCGGGTCACCGATGTGGATCGCGCTGACAAGATCCACCTCGAACAACTTGCTGGCGTCAGCAGGCACATAAGCAACTATCGACATCTGCAGCGCCCGTGGCCGACCGTCGGCGTCCGTATCTACGCGAGCAAATTCGGGCGCCCGGCCGTCCGCGAGGGCGGTCAACGCGAGGCTGCAGAGCAGCAGACAAGTCGCATACAGCGTGGTCGGTTGGGGCGTCGTCATGGGCCAATTTTACCCGGTATTCTGCAAGCCCTGTGCGATGCCGTTCACGCTCGCGAGCAATGCTTCGAATACGTCTTCGTCCTCGTAGTCGGAATCGCGCCAGCGGGCCAGCAGATCTACCTGCATAAGACTCATCGGGTCGACGTATGGGTTGCGCAGCATAATGGCGCGTTGCAGCGTGCTATCACCTTCAAGTAACAGGTCATGGTCCGAGTACTCGAGAACGAGGTCCCGCGTAAGATCGTGTTCGTTCTTGATGATCGGGAAGAATTCGTCATGCAGGTCGCCGGCAAGTTGCGAATAGAGCTCGGCGATTCCAAGGTCCGCTTTGGCAAGCACCATTTCCGCGTCCGCCGTCAGCGCACGCATGAAATACCACTCGGTGAACATCTCGCGGAATGACTCGTTGTCGAATTTTTCCACCGCTTTCGCAAGGCCCGTCCCGATGCCGTACCAGCCCGGCAACATGCACCGGGATTGCGTCCAGGAAAATACCCAAGGAATGGCTCGCAGGTCCTCGATGCCGTGTTGCGACCGCCGCGATGACGGCCGCGACCCGATGCGCATGCGCTCGATCAGATCGATGGGGGTGGCAAGTCGGAAATAGTCGTAAAAGGCCGGCGTCTCGTAGACGAGCTTGCGATAGGCGCGGCGGCTCTCGTCGGCAATGACATCCATCATGTCATGCCACTCGGGCATATCGTTGCCGCGGTGCTTCGGCAAGGCCGTTGCCAGCGCGACCGAGCCCGTGACCTGTTCCAGCGTGCGCAATGCGATGCCGCGCAGGCCATACTTCTCGTTAATGATCTCGCCCTGCTCGGTAACCCGCAGACGGCCGTTGACGGTCCCCGGGGGCGCGCCCAGGACAGCTACGTGCGTCTTGCTTCCGCCGCGGCTGATAGTGCCGCCGCGACCGTGGAACAGCGTCAGCTCGACATCCTCCGATTCGACGGCCTGGGCGAGCTCTACCTGGGCGTTTTGCAGCGACCATCTTGCGGATGCGAGCCCACCGTCCTTGTTGCTGTCGGAATAACCGATCATGACAGTCTGCCGGTTCTTGCGACGGGCAAGATGGTCGCGATATTGTGGCTTTGCAAGCAACTCCCAGAGGATTTGGCGACCGGCATCGAGATCGTCGACGGTCTCGAGCAACGGGGCGACATCGAGCGGCACTTCGAAACGCTTGTTGTGAAGCTCGCCCCACTGAGCGAGGAGCAGTACTGACAGGATGTCATCGGCCCCCTGCGTCATGCTGACAATGAACGGACCGATCGCGCTGGGGCCATACTTGCGCCGGCAGAAAGAGATGGCCTGGAATACCGCGATAGTCTTGCGTGCCTGCGTGCTCAGCGTTCCCGGCATGCTCTCCCGGCTGTCCAGGGCCTCCAGGATTCTTGCGCTGCGATCCTCAGGGGACCACTCGTCCCAATCGTCCTCGCCGAGGCACTCGCCCACAACATTGCGGTGTACCTCGGCATCCTGCCTGACGTCGAGTGTGATCAGGTGGAACCCGAAAGTGTCGATGCGCCGGAGCAGCCGCGTGACGGCAAATAAACCGGCATTTTGGCCCTTGTTCTCGACAAGGCTGTCGGCGATCAGCTGTATATCTGCGCGAAACTGGGTATAGGTCTCATAAGGGAAAACGTCGTCATCATATGTTGATTGAAGTCGCTGCTGAATCAGCCGCAGGAATACGCGATACGGCATGTTGCGATGACGGGCGGGCACCGCATGGTAGGCGTTCTGGAAAACGCCGCGATACTCTTCGATCTTCGCGAGCATCGTGTCGTTGAAATTCGCCCGCTCCGTCGACTGACTGAGTTTTGCCGATACCGTGGCGCACTCTTTGAAATACAGGTCGAGAATCAACGCACGTTGTCTGGCCAGTGTCGCGCGTATGGTTTTGGCATTGACGTTGGGGTTGCCGTCCATGTCACCGCCAACCCAGGAGGCGAACTTCAGAATAGAGGGCACATCGATCTTTTCGCCCTCCTCACCATAAATCCGGGTGACCGCCATCTTGATGTCCTCATAGAATGGCGGCGTCGCACGGTAAAGCACGTCGGTCATGAAGAAGAGCACGTGTTCGAGCTCATCCGCGACAGTCATCTGCTCCGACGGGTGTTCGTCGGTCTGCCAACCCGTCGTAATCAACAGCCGGATATTCTCGAGACACGCATGCCGCTCCTGGGACGTCATCGTCGGATTCAGAAGGTCGACAAGGTAGCGAACGATGTTCTGTTCCTTGCGCAGGATGGTGCGGCGTGTCGGTTCAGTCGGGTGTGCCGTAAAAACAGGCTCTATGCTCAGCGAGTTGATTAGTTCCTGCAGCTCATCGACGGTCATACCCGACGCCTTGAGTTTTACGAGCGTGTCTTCAAAGCCGCCGGGCTGATAATGACCGACTTCGCGCAGGTATTCGCGCCGTCGTCGAATGCGATGGACTTTCTCGGCCGTGTTGACCATCTGGAAGTAGGTCGAAAAGCTGCGGATGACCTGCAGTGCGGTTTCGGGATCGAGATTCTCGACGAGCTGGGCCAGTTCCTGGCCTGGCAGCTCGTTTCCTTCCCGGCGGCGAATCGAACGGCGCCGCGCGGTTTCGACGAATTCGAACAACTCTTCGCCGCCTTGCTCACGGATCAGGTCACCGACCATTGTGCCGAGCGTGCGCACGTCATCACGCAAGGCCTGGTCCTTGTCCTCAAACATGATGTCCTGGCGCCGCAGGATCTTGTGCGCTCCACTTACCATCGCAACTTTCTAGCCGGGAAATTCAAAACGGAGTACGAGAGTTATTCAGCAAAATCTGTTCATGCTACCCAGATACGCGAGCGGTGATCGCCGCTCGCGAAATGGACAATGCCAGATATGGTTTTTACAAGCGATGATACTCCTTTCGCGGACAATGTGGCATTTAACCCTGGAATTTCGCTGCAGGTCGATGCGAGCTCGGTATATGAGTCCATGGCCGCTGCGTCATGTTTTCGCCGCCAGGTTTTCGACCTCGCGGCGGCAGGGCTGGAGCTTTCCATATCGGTCGAGCACTCGTCGCGAGAATCTCAACACGTCAGCGAGATTGAGTTCGTCTTCGGTTTGCTTGCCGAAGCGATGCTGGATGCTGGCGGCATGGCCCGAGATCTCATCATCGTAACCGGGGCGAAGGAAATCAGCCCGCAGGCTGCATGGCTCCTGCGATGCCAGTACCTCGATTCCGGTCCACTTTACATTCGCCCGTCACACCCAATGAAGGATGAGGCGTGGCGACAGGCCTGGGAGCTAAGAACCACGGCGAAGGTCGGTCTGCTCTGTGTGCCGTTTGTCCTTTCACCGTGCCGGCTGTTGCCCGCAGAACTCGCGGCGAGCCTGGTGCCCGGATCCTGCGTTCAGGGCCCGCCCGAGTCGGCCTGGGCCGCCGTCTCGGTTGACGTTACCGATGTCGCCGATACGCGCGGGCAAATCGACAGGGAGGACCTCGCCGCCGCCATACGCGGTGCAGTGGAGGCCGGAGAAACACTGCACTCTTGCACCCGCTGGCCTACCGCGCGGCTCAGGCATGATGCCTGGCTGAACAGGCGGCTCGCGATCAACATCGCGGGTATCGGCGCGCTCGTTCGCCTGCGTGGACTGGACCCCGAGCGTTTCACGGCACTCGACGAAATGCTGCGCCTGATCCGCTGGGTGCGCGATTATGCCGTCGCCGAGTCACAGCGCATGGCTGCAACGGTTGGCCATGTGCCTGCCCTGGAGCAAGCCGACCTTGCCAATGCGCTTCCCGGCGGCAGGCTTCGCGACGGTTGGTCGGAAAGCTGGCGACTCGCGGTGGCAGCAAGTGCGACGCGGCACCGCAACCTGCTGGCGTTGTCACCCTGGAGCCTGTTTCCGCCAGGCGACACGGATCTGCGCTTTTTCAACCTGTTACCGATATTGCGTTTTGCCGATACCTGCGCATTCGGGCCGCCACCCGATCTCGCCGACTGGAATTTCAATCAATTCAGGGGGTTTCATCAACAGACCGCCGCGGTTCTACAGCAAAGAGGCGTGTCGCACCGGATTGCAGTTCGAGCCTGATCTAAGATACGGTGCGAGCGATGACTCCCGACGCTCATGGCATCGCCGTCCTGGTCCTGACAATCCTTGCGCTGTTTCTGTTTACCCGTGACAGGATCCCGCTCGAATCGTCCGCACTCACGATCCTGATCATTCTCGTCGTCGGGTTCGAGCTCATTCCCTATTACAGGGAAGGCGAGCGCGTGCTCCAGCCTTCCGAGTTCTTCTCCGGCTTCGGCAACGAGGCGCTCGTCGCGATTTGTGCTCTGATGATGGTCGGTAAGGCGCTCGAGACGACCGGCGCATTGCAGCCGCTGGCGAATGTTGTCGGTAAGGCCTGGTCGACGCGGCCGGTACTCGCGCTGCTCACAACGCTGTTGGCAGGCGCCGTACTCAGTGCGTTTATGAACAACACGCCTATCGTCGTATTGCTCATGCCAATTCTCGTCGGGGCATCGCTACGGTCCAAGTTCCCCGTATCCGAGGTCATGTTGCCGATGGGCCTGGCCACAATCGTTGGCGGCATGTCGACGACGATCGGCACATCGACCAATCTGCTGGTTGTCGGTATCTCCCAGGACCTCGGTATGCACAAGTTCGCGATGTTCGAGTGGGTGCTGCCGGTTGCGATCGTTGGTGGTGTTGCCATTGCGTTTCTCTGGCTCGTCGCGCCGCGTCTCCTGCCGGATCGCACTCCCCCGATGGCCGACACAATGCCCCGCGTGTTCAGCGCCCAGTTGCATGTCAAGGAAGGCGGGTACTCGGATGGCAAGACGCTGTCGGAGGTTCTTGCTAAGGCAGGCGGCAACATGCGCATCGACAAGATCCAGCGCAGCGAATCATTGCAGCTTGCAAAGTTGCCGTCGGTAACGCTGCAACCGGGCGACCGGCTGTTCGTCAAGGACTCGCCGGAGAATCTCAAGCACTACGAGCAGACGCTTGGCGCCACGCTGTTCAACATCACGGACCTCGAGCATCCGGTCGACGATGACACGCCACTCAAGGCGGAGGGTCAGCAGCTTGCTGAAGTTGTTGTAACCCGCGGATCGCCACTTCATTTGCGCAGCCTGGCGGCCGCGCGCTTTTCGAGCAGTTACGGGCTGATGCCGCTCGCGCTGCATCGGGCGCGTGCGCCGAGTTCACAGGTAACCGGGGACCTGAACATGATCCGCCTGCGCGCCGGCGACGTTCTGCTGGTGCAGGGCTCCAGGAAAGCGATCTCCAGGCTCAAGGACAGCGGTTCGATGCTTGTTCTTGACGGCACGACCGACCTGCCGCATACACATAATGCCAAGCGTGCACTCGCGATCATGGGATTCGTCGTAGCGGCCGCGGCCCTGGGTATCATGCCTATCTCGGTCAGCGCAGTGGTCGGTCTCGGCCTGATGATCGCTACCGGATGCCTGGGCTGGCGGGACGCAGCAGGCGCGTTATCGATCCCGGTTGTAATGATTATCGTGACGTCACTCGCGCTCGGGCGGGCGCTCGTCGAAACAGAAATGGCCCTCTACATTGCCCATGGTTTCGTAGAGGCCGTCTCGGCCCTGCCAACGGCGTACATTCTGAGCGCATTCCTGTTGCTCATGACCCTGATGACCAACGTCGTGTCAAATAACGCGGCTGCCGCAATCGGCACGCCCATCGCGATTAGTATTGCCCAGGAGCTGGGCGTGAGCCCCGAACCTTTCATACTTGCTGTGCTATTTGGCGCCAATATGAGCTTCGCCACCCCCTATGGTTACCAGACCAACCTCCTCATTCTGAGCGCGGGCGGCTACAAATTCTCCGATTTCCTGCGTGTCGGAATACCGCTCACTATCATCATGTGGCTGGGCTTCTCGCTGGTGTTGCCGGCGCTTTACGACTTGTAGCCAATGTTGCCGTCCCCGACGGGCGCCCAGGGTTTCACTCGCAACCGTTGACCCGAACATAAGTGGCGGCGATACTGCCGCCATGAATGCTAGGCGCGAAAGCTGGTGGTGGCAGTCCCGCACGGAGGGGGCGGCCGGCTGACTATTAGCTGAGCGAAACATCCAGGGCCCATCTCCGCAAACGTGGTGATGGGTTTTTTTTGTGGACGAAGACTTTGGAAGCACCGTTCGACATTGCAGCTGATCTCGATACGCCGGTTTCGGCGTACCTGAAGCTAGGGAAGCTGCGACCGCGGTTCCTGCTCGAGAGCGTCGAGGGTGGCGAGCGGCTTGCACGGTATTCGTTCCTTGGTTTCGGTGATGCGGTCGATGTGCGCATGGTCGGGGGCTCGCTGCAGGTGAATGGCGAAGCGCGATCTCGGCCCGACACCCAACAAGATTATCTCGACGCACTGCGTGCGGCCCTGGCCGCGGCGCCACGGCCGGGGCCGGATGTCGACGGCCTGCCATTCGCCGGCGGCCTCGTCGGTGTCTCGGGTTACGACGTGGTGCGTTTATTCGAGCGATTGCCGCGCACCAACGAGTTGCAGGCAGGCATACCCGATGCAGCCTTCGTTGCGCCGGCCTCGTTGCTCGTCTTCGATCACCTCACCCGGCGAGTGGCGCTTCTGCACGATGGGCCGGAAGAGGAAAGACAATCGCTGCGCCGCGACGTGATTCGTTGTCTGCGCGGGCCGGTACCAAACGGTAACGGTGCAGCCACGATCTCGACAACGGAGGCCAGCTTCACCGAGGCGGAGTTTTGCGAGCGGGTCGAGGCTTGCAAGGAATACATTGCCGCCGGGGACATTTACCAGATCGTAATTTCGGTGCTTTTCCGTGGCCGTTCCGATGTTCCTCCGTTCGAGGTCTATCGGGCGCTGCGACTTCTGAATCCGTCGCCTTACATGTTTTTCCTGGAGTTCGGTGATCTGAAGGTTGTCGGGTCATCGCCCGAGGCGCTCGTCAAACTGAACGGGACGACGGCATCGCTGCGGCCGATCGCCGGCACCTTGCCGCGCGGCACGACACGCGGGGAAGACCACGCCAACGAAGAGGCGTTGCTCGCGGATCCCAAGGAAGCAGCCGAGCACGTGATGCTTGTCGACCTCGCCCGCAACGATCTCGGCCGGGTTGCCCGCGCCGGATCGGTACATGTCGATCCCTATCGCGCCATTGAAAGGTACAGCCACGTCATGCACATCGTCAGCGGCGTGAAGGGTGAACTGGCAAAAGGGCGGGACCAGTTCGATCTGTTTGCTGCCAGTTTTCCGGCGGGAACGCTCGTTGGCGCGCCCAAAGTGCGCGCGATGCAGATTATCGAAGAGATGGAGAACGTCAGTCGTGGCCTGTACGGCGGAACGGCCGGCTACTTCGGACTGTCGGGGGATATGGACCAGGCCATAACGATCCGGACGCTGGTATTTTCCGGCGATGAGTTCAGCTTCCAGGCCGGAGCGGGGATCGTCGCCGACTCCGTGCCTGAGAAAGAGTATCGCGAAGTGCTCGCCAAGAGCGCGATCCTGAGGCGCGCCCTCGAGATCGCGCAGGAGGGACTCTGACGTGCGCATGCTGCTGATCGACAATTACGATTCGTTTACCTACAACCTTGTCCAGGCGTTTGCAACGCTCGGCGCCGATGTCGACGTGTATCGCAATGATGCGATCACCGTCGATGAAGCCTTGCAACTCGAACCGACGCACCTCGTCATATCGCCGGGCCCGGGGCGGCCCGAGGATGCAGGCGTATCGCTCGACATGATCGGCGCGTTCGCAGGGCGCGTGCCGCTACTCGGCGTCTGTCTGGGCCACCAGTGCCTCGTCCATCATTTCGGCGGAGATATCGTGCGCGCCGGCCGCCTGATGCATGGCAAGACTTCGCTGGCATCGCATGACGGCAAGACGATCTACGAGGGCTTGCCGCAGCCTCTCGAAGTTGGCCGTTATCACTCACTGTGCGCAGAAGAACAAACGCTCCCGGATGAGCTGGAGCTGACGGCAAAGAGCGAACGCGGTGAAATCATGGGCGTTCGTCACAGGGATCTGCCGCTCGAGGGGGTGCAGTTCCATCCTGAAAGCGTTCTCACGCCCAATGGCAACGATCTCATGGCGAACTTTCTGGGAGCGGGTAAATCATGAGCAATGAATACAGCGAATTGCTGGATCAGCTGCTTGATGGCAACTCGCTGAGCGAGAGCCAGGCACACGGTTTGATGCACGATCTTGCCAGGGGCGAGATGGCCGAGGCGCTGGCAGGCGCATTCCTCGCCGGTTTGCGCGCCAAGGGTGAGACCGCCGAAGAGATTCGCGGCTTCGCAACGGCAATGCGGGAACTGGCCGTGCGTCCGGCAATTCCCGGGGACGCGCCGACTGTCGACACGGTGGGCACCGGTGGCGATGGCTCCGGCAGCCTGAACCTGTCGACCGGCACCGGCCTGCTGGCCGCCGCCTGCGGCGCCAGGGTCGTCAAGCACGGGAATCGTTCGATCTCGAGCAAGTCGGGCAGTGCCGATATGCTCGAGTGCCTGGGCATGCCGCTGCCGCTTGGCGAGAAGCAAGCTGTCGATTGCCTCGCCGCAACCGGTTTTACGTTCCTGTTCGCGCCGGCCTATCACCCCGCCATGAAGGCGGTGGTTCCGGTGCGTGGGGCCCTCGGTGTGCGCAGCGTTTTCAATATGCTCGGACCGCTGACGAATCCGGCGACACCGCCTTTTCAGTTGATCGGAGCGTGGAGTGTGGACGCGGCGCGCCTCATGGCCGGCGCGTTGTCCGGTATGCAGATCGAGCGGGCGTTCGTCGTTCATGGCGAGCCGGGTTGGGACGAGGCAACCCCGGCCGGCGAGTTCGTGCTATTCGATGTAACGCCCGGCAAGGTCGGCGAGTCTCGTCGCTCACCGGAAGACTACGGTCTCCCGCGATGTGCACCGGAGGCGCTCACTGGCGGCGATGCCGGGCACAACGCTCGAGAGCTGAGACGCGTTTTCGATTGTGAGGACATGGGCGCGCATCGTGATGCCTTGCTGATGGGCACGTCACTCGTTCTGGAAGTGCAGGGAACGGTCGACGGTCCGCGACAGGGTGTAGAGCTGGCGGCAGCGGCAGTTGACAACGGCGATGCCGCAGCTTTTCTCGACAGGTTGCATGCACATTTCGCGGCCGTATGAGCGATTTCCTGCAGACAATGTCAGAACTCAGCGCCGACCGAGCTGCCGCTGTCGGCGAGATCCCGGAGTCTGCACTCGACAAGCCTGTCGTGCCGTTGCGCCTGGAGTCATTCGACATTATCGCCGAGATAAAGAACCGGTCCCCTGCCGAAGGACAACTGGCGGGCCCGGCGATTGATCGTGCCGCGCGCGCGCAACAGTATGTGGCCGGCGGTGCTGCGGCAATATCGGTCCTGACCGAACCAAGCCGGTTCGACGGGGCGCTAGAGCACCTGGAGGAGGTTATTGCGGCGGTTCCAGACACGCCCGTGATGCGCAAGGATTTTCTTGTTGATCCCGTGCAGATTATCGAGGCGCGCCAGGCTGGCGCCAGTGGGGTGCTGCTGATTATTGCGATGCTCGGCGAGCGGCAGCTGCGCTCGCTACTCGATTGTGCCGCTGAGCACGGCCTGTTCGTGTTACTCGAGGCGTTCGATGAGACAGATCTCGACAGGGCGGCGCGGCTGCTCGAGAGTCCGGCCGACAGCCAGCGCGCGGCTGACGGGCTGTTGCTCTTCGGGGTGAATACCAGGGACCTGCGTACCCTGCACGTGGACCCGGATCGCCTCGAAAAGCTCGCCCCGGCGCTTCCGCAAGGTTGCTGCGTTGCCGAAAGCGGCCTGCACGATGCACAGGACGCGGCGACAGCGGCGGCGCTCGGTTACCGGCTGGCTCTCGTCGGAACGGCGTTGATGCGTAGCGACGACCCTGCATCACTGATCGCAGCGATGCGCACGGCAGGCGCGGCAGCGTGACCGTGTTCGTCAAGATTTGCGGCTTGCGCGATGCCGAAACAGTTGCTGTCGCGATTGCGGCGGGAGCCGACGCCGTCGGCTTCGTCTTCGCGGAGTCGCCGCGCCAGGTCAGTGTCAACGAGGCCAGCGAAGCAGCGCGCAACGTTCCGGCCGACGTGAAACGGGTTGCTGTCATGCGCCATCCTTCGCAAGAGGACTGGGAAGCAGTGCGAGACGGGTTCGCGCCTGACGTGTTGCAAACCGACGCAGGCGACTTTGCGAATCTCGATATACCATCACGCATTGCGAAGTGGCCGGTAATTCGCGAGGGTGGCGCCGCGGCGGCTGGCCCGATACCGGCAGTCTTCGTCTACGAGGGGCCAGTCAGCGGCGCCGGAGAGACGGTTAGCTGGAGCAACGCCGCGAGGCTGGCCGGCCAGGGCCGGATGATTCTTGCGGGCGGGCTCGATGCAGATAACGTGGCGACTGCGATCCGCGAAGCGCAGCCCTGGGGTGTCGACGTTTCGAGCGGGGTCGAGTCCGCACCGGGCCAAAAGGACATGGAGAAAATAAGGCAGTTCATCGGTGCAGCGCGCGCCGCGGAGATCGAGGGATGAAGTTGCAAATGGGAGCAGACGAAGCACGGTCGCTGCTCGATGCCCAGTTAAGGGGAGAGCTTCCGGACGAGCGAGGCCGTTTCGGACCGTTCGGCGGGCGTTACGTGCCGGAAACCCTGGTTCCGGCGTTCGAGAGACTCGAAGATGGCGTGCGGCAATTCCTGCACGACCCGGATTTCCAGGAGCAATTTCAAAGAGAGCTTCGCGAGTGGGTTGGCCGGCCGACGGCGCTGACGTTTGCGCCACAGCTCAGCGAGCGCTGGGGTACCGAGGTGTGGCTCAAGCGCGAGGATCTCGCGCATACGGGTGCTCACAAGATCAACAATGCGATCGGGCAGGCGCTGCTTGCCAAGCGCCTCGGCGCCAGGCGCGTCATTGCCGAGACGGGCGCCGGGCAACACGGCGTCGCGTCGGCGGCGGCCTGCGCCCGGGTGGGGCTGCCTTGCAGTGTCTACATGGGCGCCGTCGATATCGAAAGGCAGGCGCCGAACGTCGACCGGATGCATCGTCTCGGGGCGGAGGTGGTCGCCGTGGAGACGGGCGACAAGACTTTGCGGGCGGCGATCGATGAGGCTTTGCGCATGTGGGTTACGGACCCGTCTGGCATCTACTACCTTCTTGGGTCCGCGGTTGGTGCGCATCCTTACCCGTACCTGGTGCGGGAGCTCCAGTCGGTGATCGGGGCGGAAGCGAGGCAACAGATGATCGAACAGGCCGGCGCACTGCCCGATGCGGCGTTCGCCTGTGTCGGTGGCGGTTCGAATGCCATCGGGCTCTTCTACCCGCTGCTTGGTGACGACATCGAACTGATCGGCGTCGAGGCGGGCGGAACCGGGGACGGGCTGGGCGAGAACGCCGCTACGCTGGCTACGGGTACGCCGGGCGTATTGCAGGGCTCGTACACAGTGATTCTGCAGGACGAAGACGGTCAGGTGCAGGAGACGCATTCGATCTCGGCAGGCCTCGATTACTCGGGCGTTGGTCCCGAACATGCGTTCCTGCAGGCAGCGGGCCGAGTGAAATACATTTCGGCTACGGATGACGAAGCGCTGGAAGCACTCGAAGAGCTCTGTGAGGCGGAAGGCATACTGACAGCGCTCGAGACATCGCATGCTTTTGCAGCGGCTCGAGAGTGGTCCCGGGAAAACCCCGGCAAACGGGTGCTGATCGGTAATTCGGGACGCGGCGACAAGGACATGCCAACATTGACGAAATACCCCGCAAGGATTCGCACCTATGCCGGCGCATGAGAGACTGACCGCGGCTATTGTCGCTGCAAACGACAACAACCGGCCGGCACTGGTGCCGTTCATCACGGCCGGTTACCCGGAGCCCGGCGAGTTCATCAATACCTTGAGAGCGATCGCCGAGGTTGGCGACGTCATCGAGATCGGCATTCCGTTCTCGGATCCAATGGCCGATGGCATGACGATCCAGCGGTCGAGCTATATCGCCCTGCAAGATGGCGTCAGTCTCGAATGGATATTCGGCGAACTCGAGATGGCGAGCGTTTTTGGCACGCCACTGGTCATGATGTCGTACCTGAATCCCCTGCTCGCGTTTGGCTATCAAAGACTGGCGGAACGAGCGCGTGCGACGGGCGTCTGTGCGTTCATTGTCCCCGACCTGCCGTTCGAGGAATGTGCGGAACTGCGGGCGGCCCTCGAGAATGAAGGGCTCGGGCTGATCCAGTTGGTGACCCCGGCGACGCCGAGAGACCGTCTCGAAATGCTTTGCGAGGCGTCGCGCGGCTTCGTCTACGCGGTGACGGTCACCGGTGTCACGGGCGGCAACAGCGGTCTGCCTGATGACCTGGCGGATTATCTTGATGGTGTGAGTGCGGTGTCGGATCTTCCGGTCTGCGCGGGCTTCGGGATCCGCGAGGCGGCTGACGTTGTAAATGTCGGCGCGCACGCATCCGGCGCCATCGTCGGATCCGCGCTCGTCGAAGTTCTCGAGGAGGGCAGAAACCCCAAGGCGTTCCTGCAACATCTGGGCGGCAAATGAAGAAGCTGACCTCATCGCCATCGATCGTCACGATCAATCATTACAAGAACGTACTCGAGAGCGAGGGGATCCCCAGCCAGATCAGGAACGAATTCCTGGGCGGCATCGCAGGCGAAATGCCGTTACAGGAAGTGTGGCCGGAGCTCTGGGTGATCAATGAGATGGACTTCGATCGGGCGAAGCAGCTTATCGACGAATCGATCTCTGACGAAAGTCCGGCGGCTTCATGGCGCTGCCAAAAGTGCGGTGAGCAGAATGAAGGTCAGTTCGCGGCCTGCTGGAACTGCGGTACCGAAGCTTAAGGCATCCCGCGAGCCAGCAACCTCGTGCCGGCAATCTCGCTCCGTAGTATCGCCGATACTTTCTCGGGCTGTATCGGCCGGCTGATCAGGTAGCCCTGTGCAAGGTCGCAGTTGCAGCTGCGCAGGAATTCGAGCTGCGTCAGCGTTTCGACGCCCTCGGCGGCGACCTCGATGTCGAGACCCTGCGCCATGGCGATTGCGGCACGAATGATGCGCTGGTGGCTGTCATTCTCATCGATGTCGGCTATCAACGACTGGTCCAGGACGAAACTGTCGATAAAACCGTTGTCGAGCGACTCGAACGACACGTCGCGGGTGCCGAAATGATCCAGCGAGATTCGTACGCCGAGGCGGCGCAAGGATCGCAACGTTTCGAGTTCTTTCGTGCGCTTGCGAACGATGTCTCCATCACCGATCTCGAGCTCGATACACCCCGGGTCTATGGCCGTATTCTTCATCGAATCGGCGACAGCGTCGACGAGGCGGTTATGCATGAGCTGCTGTGGCGAAAGGTTTATTGCGATCGACAAGTCGGGAAGCTCGAATTGTCGTTGCCAGGCCGCGAGTTGCCGGCACGCCGTCGAGATAACCCACTCGCCGGCCGAGTGAATCAGGCCGCTCGTTTCGAGAATCGGCAGGAAGCGAGCGGGCGGCAGCAGCCCGAAGCGCGGGTGCTGCCAGCGCAATAGCGCCTCCAGGCCGATCAGGCGTCCGGACGAAAGATCGATGCGCGGCTGGTAATGCAACACGAACTCGCTGCGCACAAGTGCGTGCCGCAGGCCGACTTCGAGTTCTTCGCGCTGTTCGAGCTTCGCGTTCAGCGCATGTGAGTAATACTGGAAACGCCCGCCGCCGCGCTTTTTAGCCTCGTACATCGCGAGATCTGCCGCCTTGATCAAGCGGTCAGCACTATCCCCGGAGTCCGGATAGATTGCTATGCCGATACTCGGCGTCGCATAGACTTCGCTGTTGCCGATTTCGTATTTCTCGGACAAAACCAGCAGCAATTTCTGGGCTGCGGCTGCGGCATTACCCGAATCGCCGAAGTCCTCGAGACAGACAACAAACTCGTCGCCGCCCCAGCGTCCTGAAAAATCGCCGATGCGCAGGTTGCTGCGCAAGCGCCCGGAAATCTGGCGCAACAAGGAGTCGCCGATGTCATGGCCCAGTGTGTCATTGACGGACTTGAAGCGATCGAGATCGACAAACAGTACGGCAAGCGGCGCGTCCTTGCGCTGTGCCCGCCCGATCGCGCGGGCCAGTTGCTCGGTGAACAAGCTACGGTTCGGCAGCGTCGTAAGCTCGTCGTACTGCGCAAGTTTTTGCAGCTCGCTCGTCTTTTTTGCGATTTCCGTCACGTCCCGGAACGTAACGACACCGCCGATCAGGTCGCCATTACCGTCATAAAGCCCCTGGCCATTAAGTGACAGGATCGTGTCCGGCTGTTCGGGCATGCGGTAAACCGCGACCTGGTTGCCGAACTTTTCGCCGCTGCGGGCACGCATCATCGGCAGGTCGGCCGAGTTGCGGTAGTTGTCGCCCTTCTCGTCGATACAGCAGAACATCTGCGCCCAGGTTGCGTCCGGTTGTACCCGGGGACCAAGGCCGAGAATCGATCGTGCCGCGGGGTTGATATCGAGTACGTGCCCATGCTCGTCGACGACAATCACGCCGTCATTGATGTCGCGCAGGATCGACAACACGGTGACATCGGTTTCAGACAGGCGCCGCTGCAGACGATGGCGCTGCACGGCGTGCTCGAAAATGGCTTCCTGGGCCTCGACGGTGACGTCATCGGCGCAGATGTAAGCCTGGGCGCCGGCACGAACGGCGGCAATACCGCGGTGTTCCCGGTCTTTCGTGGTCAGCGCCACAACCGGGTAGTCGCCGAGCGACGCAATCATCTCGGATAGTGAAAGACCGGATTGAGCGATCGCCGGGCCCGCCTCGAGCAACACGATGTCGAGAACCGAGGGGGCGTCGTCCGGGATATCAAGCTGGGCCGAACGGGTCAGCAGGGCACAAAAGGGGAGCGTCTCCAGTTCGCTCAGGTAGTCTGTAGCGAATTCACCGCGGCCTAGGTAGAGGATCGAATGCCCTGCCATATTTCCTTTTCTGCTGCGAAACCGTGGTGGCCGTTGACGTGACGGGCCACGCGAATAATACCAGAATCGCGTGAAATGACAGGCGCTTATGGCGTTTTTTCTCTGTTTTGAGGCCCTGGCTCTTAAACCATTGGCCCGGTGGGGGCATCCAAAGATCGAATTAGCAGGAGATTTGGTCCTTGGAAGCGCTTTTGACACCGAATTTCAGCGACTATAGTCCGTCAATGGCTGTTTTTAACGAATCTGCGATCACGGACGAGGCTGGCTGGATTGCCAGGGCTCAGCAGGCCGATGCGGGTGCGTTCGAGAAGCTCTATCGCATGCACATCGACAAGGTCTATGGGCTGTGTCTGCGCATGACGGGTAACGTGGCCGAGGCCGAGGATTGCGCCCAGGAGGCGTTCATCCAGGCCTGGAACAAGCTCGACAGGTTCCGTGGAGATAGCGCATTCGCAACGTGGCTACACCGAATCGCCGTTAATTCCGTGCTGGGCAGGATGCGCAAGTCCAAGCGCGAGCAGGACCGTATTCACGCAGTCGGCGAGGCTTTGGAGTCGCCGGTTGCCGACGCCGATACCGGCGAGATGCGCGATCTGGCGAAGGCGGTCGACCGCCTTCCCGAAGGCGCAAGACACGTTTTTGTGCTGTACGCCGTATACGGGTACAGCCATGAAGAAGCTGGTGACATGCTCGGTATTGCACCGGGGACCAGCAAGGCGCAGCTGCACAGGGCGCGGCGATTGCTCGCACAGCAGCTGACGAAGGAAGGGTTCGAGACATGAACGAGATGGAACGCGAAGACGAACTGATTGCAAAGGCAAGCAGGTTGGCGACAGAGATCAGCCCGGAGCGAGACCTCTGGCCCGGCATCGAGGAAGCCATGTTACGGCCACAGCGGTCGCGGTGGACGCCTCGTTTTGCGCAGGCGGCGGCGGTGCTGTTGCTGGTTGGCGCATCGTCGGGGCTGACCTGGCTGTCCACGAAGGACCGGGTGCAGGTTATCGAGGTTGTACCGGCCGGCCTGACAGTAGAACAGGCATCGTTCGGTGGTCGGTATGCGCTGGGCGTCGGCTACCAGGAAGCGCGCCGTGATCTGGAGGCGCAGCTCGAGACCGAACTTGCTCGCCTGTCGCCCGAAGCACGCGAGGAGGTCGAACTCAATCTTGCGATGATCCGCGGTGCTATCGGACAAATTAACGAAGCGTTGGCAGAGGAACCGGACAATCCGCTGCTGCAGGAATTGTTACTGCAGACCTACAAGGAAGAGCTTGCGCTGATGCAAAGAGTGGGCGGCCTGACACAACATGTCATGTCGCGCAGGGATATTTGAGCGGGGCATTGATGCCACGCGGAAAGAGGTGAGACGTGAACAAATCAATATTCAAGTATGCGATTGGAACACTTGGGCTTGCTGTTGCATTGACAGCAAACGCCAGGGAGGTTGACGAGTCAATCGATGCTGCCGCAGACGGCAAAGTCGAGATCATCAATATCTCCGGCTCGGTGGAAGTGTATGGCTGGTCGCAAGGCAGCGTAGAAGTTACCGGCGAACTCGGTGAAAGAGTCGAGGAGCTGATCCTCGAGCGCAATGGCGACAAAGTGCTCGTCAAAGTCAAGGTGCCGCGCAATAACAGCACCAATATTTCAAGTGACCTGACGGTTCGCGTGCCGGACGGCAGTTCGCTCGATGTGTCAACGGTCAGCGCCGACATCCTTGTTCAGGAGGTCGAAGGCGATCAGATGCTGCACACGGTAAGCGGCGATGTCGAGACGTATGCATACGGCAGTGACGTGTCCGCCCAGTCAGTCAGTGGTGATGTCGATGTCAATGGTACCGGTGACGATGCCGAAACATCGGCCAACACGGTTTCCGGCGATCTTACGCTGATCGGTGTTGCAGGTGCGGTCTCGGCCGAGGCCGTCAGCGGCGATATCCTGGTTCGCGACGGTTCATTCGAGCGCGCGGGCCTCAACACGGTCAATGGAGAGATAAGTTTTCAAGGTGGCCTGCGCGATGGCGGAAAACTGACCGCCGAATCGGTCAATGGCGACGTAGACATCCAGTTCAGCGGTGACGTTTCCGCCAAGTTCGATATCGAGACGTTCAATGGAGACATCACGAACTGCTTCGGGCCCAAGGCCGAGCGCACGAGCAAGTATGCGCCGGGCTGGGAGCTCAGCTTCACCGAGGGTGATGGTGACGGTCGAGTTACGATCTCGACACTGAATGGCGACATCGATATCTGCAACTAATTTGATACCCTAGACGGCCTCTAACCCGGAGGCCGTCAATGGGTGATCTACTCAAGAAATTACTCTACCTGGTACTCGGCATCGCGGCGTTCCTCGTGATCGCGGCGATTGCCATTTCCCTACTCATTGACCCTAACGACTACCGCGATCGTATTGCGGACGAGGTCAGGCGGGAGACCGGACGGGAACTCGTCATCGAGGGTGATCTCGATCTCACCTTATTCCCATGGCTGGCGCTGAATGTCGGCAGGACGACACTGGGCAATGCGCCCGGCTTCGGCGACGAACCGTTTCTAGGCTTCGAGGAAGCCAGGCTAAGCATCGCGGTCATGCCGCTGATTACCGGGGGCGGGCTGCAGATCGGCGGCATTGTGCTGGATTCGTTTCAGCTGAATCTCGCGGTGGCCGAGGACGGTCGCAATAACTGGCAGGACATCCCGGAACACGCCGAGTCAGCCCGGGGTCGTGCGGAATCAGAGGTTCCGCCGGAGGCGGAAGCAGGGCAGGAAATCTCGTTCAGCGTCGCCAGTATCGAGGTCGGCGCCGCCGCTGTGCGTTACCGCGACGCGAGGGCCTCGGAGACCTACAGCCTTACCGACTTCAACCTGACTACGGGCCGTATTGCCAGCGGCGAGCCGATCGATATTCGCAGCACATTCAACTTCGAGGCTCAGCCTGCGGGACTTGTCGGCGATTTCTCGATTGAGACGGCGCTGGTTTTTGACGCAGATGGAGGAGTCATGCTGCGCGATGCCGAGATTTCGACGGTCGGCCTCGACGCCACGTTATCGCTTCTCGAGGCGGAGCCGGGATATCACCTGCAGGTCGATGCATTCTCGCTCAAGAGCCTCATGACAAGGCTCAATATCGAGCCTCCGGTTACGGCCGATCCCGACGCGCTCGGCAGGATAGTGCTCGAGGGCGACATACGCCTCGATGACGGCGCGATTGCTGTCACCGGGCTGGACCTGGTTGTCGATGACACGACGTTCAAGGGCGATGTGATGCTGGCGGAAACGATTGGCGTCAAACTTGCCGCGGACTCGATTGATCTCGGCCGCTACATGGCGCCGGCAGCCGAAGGCGCGGCGGCCAGCGAGGACGCGGTGCCCGTCGAAATTCCAACGGAGCTGATTCGCGCGCTCAACGTGCGCGGTGATCTCACGGTCGAGAGCGCAGAGCTGAGCGGCATGGTTTTCGAAAACGTGAAGCTTGGCCTGGATGCCGCCGATGGCAACATGCGCATGCATCCGATCGCGGCTGATTTTTTCGGCGGTAAATACGACGGCGATGTCCGCATCAATGCCGCCGGAGATGTGCCCTCGCTATCGGTCAACGAAAATATTCGCGCCGTAAGCCTCGGCTCCCTGGCAAAGGCGATGTTCGACCAGGAGAACATAAGCGGAACGATCAATGGATCCTTCAAGCTCGGCGGCAGGGGCCAGGACCTGGCGGCAATCCAGCGCGGCCTCGGCGGCAGCATCACGATGGAGCTGATCGACGGCGCATGGGAAGGAACCGATATCTGGTACGAGCTGCGGCGAGCACGGGCGTTGGTCCGGCAGGAAGAACCTCCCAAACCGACGCTACCCGCGCGAACGCAGTTCAGTAACGTCAGGGCGGCGGGTCCTGTGAGGGACGGCGTATTTCGTAATGATGAGTTGCTCGCCGAGCTGCCTTTCATGCGGCTGACAGGCAAAGGCACGGTAAATTTTGCTGCCGGCGAAGTCGACTATCGAATGACGGCGCGCATTCTCGACAAGCCGGAGTTCGCATCGAGCGCGACCCCGGAGGAACTCGAAGACTTCACCGAGGCCGAAATTCCGCTGATGGTTACCGGCCCGCTCGTCGATCCGACAATTGCGCCCGATCTCGAAGCCCTGCTCAAGCAGGAGGTGCAGAAGAAGGTCGAGGAGGAACTCAAGGATCGCCTGCTCGACAAGCTCTTCCGGGACGATGACTGAATTCGCGAACCGCCTGCTGGCCTGGTTCGATAGTCACGGGCGCAAGGACCTGCCCTGGCAGGTCAAGGATCCGTACCGCGTGTGGGTGTCGGAAATCATGCTGCAACAGACACAGGTGCAGACCGTGATTCCGTATTACGAGCGGTTTGTGCGACGATTCCCGGATATCGTGGCACTCGCCGACGCTGATCTCGATGTCGTGCTCGATCACTGGTCGGGTCTTGGTTACTACGCCAGGGCGAGAAATCTGCACAAAGCATCGCAGGTCGTCCGCGACGAATTCGATGGACAGTTCCCGACCGGATTCGACCAGGTCTGCGCGTTGCCAGGCATCGGGCGTTCTACCGCTGGCGCGATACTGGCGCTGGCATTCGACGAGCGCCACGCGATACTCGACGGTAACGTCAAGCGCGTCCTGGCCAGGCACCGCGCAATAGCCGGCTGGCCCGGCAAGACTGCCGTGGCGAATTCGCTCTGGGCGGTTTCCGAAGAAATCACACCGGCCGACAGGATCGCAGACTATACGCAGGCGATCATGGACCTGGGCGCGACCGTCTGTATACGCAGTAAGCCCGCCTGCAGCATCTGCCCCGTGCGCGCCGACTGCGAGGCGCGTAAGGCGGGCACGATTGCGGAGTACCCCGGAAGAAAAGCCAGGCAGCCAAAACCGCTCAAAGAGACGACGATGGTTCTGGCCGTTAGCGACGGCGCCGTCTACCTCGAGCGCCGGCCACCGGCCGGGATCTGGGGCGGGCTGTGGAGCCTGCCTGAAATCGACGATGGCGAGGTGGCCGACTGGTGCAAGGCCAGGCTTGAAGCCGCGGCCCGGGATTCTCGCTCATGGGGCATGCTGCGGCACAGCTTCAGCCACTATGACCTCGACATTCGTCCGGTAGTCGTGCACATCGATGCGCCGTCGCGTAAAGTCGCGGACGACGGCGACGCGACATGGCATCCACTCGATGCCGCACCTCCCGGAGGAATTGCGGCGCCAGTCAGGAAACTGATCGATTCATTGAGAAACGAAATCCATGTCCAGAACGATTAAGTGCGTAATGCTCGGCGAGGGCGCCGAGGGACTCGACTATGCCCCTTACCCCGGCGAACTCGGCCAGAGGATCTACGACAATGTCTCCAAAGAGGCGTGGCAAAAGTGGCTTGCCCACCAGACGATACTGATCAACGAGTATCGTCTGACCCCGATCGAACCCGAGGCGCGGAAATTTCTCGAGACGGAGATGGAGAAGTTTTTCTTCGGCGGCGGCTCGGATGTGCCGGACGAGTTTGTCGATCCTGATGCCTAGCGAACGCAGTACTGCACGCTGAATAACTGATCGTCGTCAGTCCAGACCTTTGCGACTTTGAAACCGGCGCGGTTGGCCATCGCGGCAAAACCCTCGAGCGTGTACTTGTGGGAGTACTCGGTCAGTATCGTCTCGCCGTCGGCGACTTCGATCGATTCGTCGCCGTTCGTCACGACCTGGTCGCGGCCGCTGACAAGTTCGATCACCATGCGGCCTTTCTCGTCGTCATAAGACGCGCTGTGTGAATAGGCGTCCTCGTCGAAGTCGAAGCCGAACTCGCGATTCAAATGCGTCAGCATGTTGAGGTTAAACTCCGCGGTTACTCCGGCGCTGTCATTGTAGGCGCGCTCGATGATCTCGGGGTCTTTCTGCAGGTCGACGCCGATCAGCATCGCGCCGTCTTCTCCGGCTTCCTGGTACATGACGTCGAGCAGCTGCTGTGCCTCGGAGTGCGTGAAGTTGCCGATCGTCGAGCCGGGGAAGTAAAAGATATTTCGAAGCGGCATGATCGCCGGGTTCGGTAGTGCGAAGGGTTTCGTGAAGTCCGCGACGACCGGCAGCACCTCGAGGCCGGGAAATTCCGCACGCACTTTCTTCGCGGTCGAAAACAGGTGGTCTTCGGAGATGTCCACGGGCACGTATACGGCAAGGTCGTGGAGGTGCTCCAGCAATATGCGCGTCTTGCGGCTCGAACCGCTGCCGTACTCGATCAGGCTGGCCTGCGGGCCGACGAGATCGGCAAGCTCGTCGATATTGTCGCGCATGATGCCGAACTCGGTCTCGGTCGGGTAATACTCGGGCAGATGCGTAATCGTGTCGAATAATTGCGAGCCGCGCTCATCGTAGAAGTATTTTGGCGAGATCATCTTGTCGGGCTTCTTGAGTCCGGCGATGATCTCCGCGAGTTGCGTGTTGTGCCCGCTCATCCCGCCCCGTCCTTTGCCAGCCGTATGCCGAGGAACTGCCAGCGCGCATCGGGGTAGAAGAAGCTGCGGTAGCTCGGGCGAATGTGGTCCGCCGCGGTGACACAGGAGCCGCCGCGGACCGTCATCTGGCTGCACATGAACTTGCCGTTGTATTCGCCCAGCGAGCCTTCAAGCGGCACGAAGCCGGGGTAGGGCCCGTAGGCCGAAGACGTCCACTCCCAGACATCGCCGAAAAACTGCTCGTGGCTGCCGGGCACGGGATGCAGGCGGCCCGATTCCATCAGGTTGCCGTCCTGCTCGGCGCCCAATGCCGCAATTTCCCATTCGAACTCGGTCGGCAACCTGGCACCGGCCCAGCGCGCGAACGCATCGGCTTCGTAATAGGACACGTGCGTTACGGGCGCATCCGGGTCGATATCGCGCTGGCCGCCGAGCGTAAACTCACTGTCGAGGCTTTCATCCCAGTAGAGCGGTCGCGTCCATCCGCGCTCGTTGATCGTCGCCCAGCCGTCGGACAACCAGAGATTCGAATCGTCATAGCCGCCGTCCTCGATGAATTCGCGGTATTCCCCGTTCGTGATGAGGCGACTGCCGATTCGATGCTCGTGCAGCAACGCGTCGTGCCGCGGCGTCTCGTTGTCGAAGAAGAATTCGCCGCCCTTCGCGCCTACGCGGTGAATGCCGCCTGCGCCGTTGCTGTATTCGTACGAACCTGGCGAACCGGTACCAGACACTTGAAGCCCGCTGTCGTAAGTCGGCCGCAATGGATTACACGACAAGACATGCTTGATGTCTGTCAGAAACAGTTCCTGGTGCTGCTGTTCGTGATGTATTCCGAGGACGACACGGGTCCGGACGTCCGGATTGTCTGCCGACGTCTCGAGCAATGATTGCATTGCTGCGTCGACGTGAGCGCGGTATTCGAGAATCTCGGCCAGCGTGGGGCGTGACAGCAGCCCGCGCTTCGGTCGGGCATGCATTGTGCCCGCCGTGTAGTAATAGGAGTTGAACAGGTAATGGTAGCGGTCGTCGATTGCCTTATACCGAGAATCATATTCCCTGAGGACGAATTGCTCGAAGAACCAGGTGACATGCGCGAGATGCCATTTCGACGGACTCACGTCGGGCATCGACTGGACGACGGTGTCTTCGGTTTCGAGGGGCGCGCATAAGCGCGGCATGACGCTGCGCGCCTCGAGAAATTGTTGTGTCAGGGTCATCGGAGCGGTAGAGCGGTGCGTTTCAGCACCTTGCGAATAGCGACGCTCGAGTTGACACGAGCGACACCCGGCAGGCGCGTGAGTTCTTCCTTATGTATGCGTTCAAAATCGGCCATGTCGGCAACGACGACCCGGAGCAGGTAATCGAATTCTCCGGTCATAAGATAACACTCCATCACTTCAGGAATGTTGCGGACGGCTTCCTCGAACGCCGCGAGTTCGCTTTGCTCCTCGCGGTGCAGGCCGATATGGACCAGGACATCGCCGGGCAGGCCGGCCCGCTTCTGGCTGACCATCGCCACGTAGCGCTCGATCATGCCTGTTTCCTCGAGCGCCCGGACGCGGCGCAGGCATGCGGATTCAGAGAGGTGAACCTCGGCTGCCAGCTGTTTGTTACTGATGCGCCCGTCCTGCTGCAGCGCCTCGAGAATCAATCTGTCGTAACGGTCCATGAGTTATCAATAGAATTGCGGAAAAAAGCGATATAGAGCAATAAAATGCCACTTTTTGGCCTTATTGTCACATGCTTTGCAAGCAAATGGCGCTTCGGTCGGAGTATCTTTCCTAGAGGAGCATGAGAACCGGGAGAGACTCATGAAGGTCGGGGTACCAAAAGAAATAAAAACACTCGAATTTCGCGTCGGCATGACGCCGGCCGGCGTGCGCGAACTCGCACACGACGGCCACGAGGTCTATGTGGAAACGAGCGCCGGCATGGGCATCGGCATGACTGATGCCGACTACGAACAGGCCGGTGCGACCGTGCTTGGCAGCGCCAAGGACGTTTTCGACGTCGCCGATCTGATCATCAAGGTCAAAGAACCACAGCTCAACGAGTGTGCGATGCTGCGCGACGACCAGGTCATCTTCACGTATCTGCATCTGGCGGCCGACCCGGATCAGACCAAGGCGCTGGTCGAATCGGGCACGACGGCAATCGCATACGAAACCGTGACCGCGGACGACGGCTCGTTGCCGCTCCTGACACCGATGTCGGAGGTTGCAGGCCGGTTATCCATTCAGTCCGGCGCGTATCACCTGCAAAAAGCAAACGGCGGACGCGGCGTGTTGCTCGGCGGCGTGCCGGGCGTGCAGCCGGCCAAGGTCGTCATCATTGGTGGTGGCGTGTCCGGGAGCCATGCTGCGGACATGGCGATCGGCCTCGGCGCGGATGTGACGGTTCTCGATCGTTCGCTGCCGCGTCTGCGTGAAATCGACGACATCTGGGGTGGCCGTATTCACACGGTTTATTCGACGAAGCATGCGATCGACGAACTCGTGCCACAAGCAGACCTCGTCGTCGGCGCCGTTCTTATCGCGGGTGCTGCTGCGCCGAAGCTGGTATCGGCCCAGAACGTCAAGGACATGCATTCGGGCGCAGTCATGGTCGATATCTCGATCGACCAAGGCGGATGCTTCGAAACGAGTCGCCCTACCACGCACGCCGAACCGACGTATGTGATCGACGACGTCGTTCATTACTGTGTAACCAACATGCCTGGTGCCGTCCCCCGCACCAGCACGTTCGCCTTGACACACGCGACTCTCCCGTTCGTCAAGGCACTGGCGAATCTCGGCTGGCGCGATGCGCTCAGCCGGGATCCGCACCTCGCGAACGGACTCAACGTCCACGCCGGGCATGTCAATCACGAGGCCGTAGCCCACGATCTAGGCTACGAATATCTGTCTGCCTCGGACGCACTAAAAGCAGCCTGAACCCTCTCTCCCCCCGACAGGTACAGGCAAGCAACAAGGCCGGGCGCAAGCCCGGCCTTTTCTTATTTTGTGATAATGATGGCGCGCGGGTCGAGCAAGGCTTTCAGCGGGGGTGTCTCGCCGGGCATGATTACCTCGACCTTATATTCATGCTCGGAGCCCACCGCCAGACCATCTTTCACGCAGGTGGAAAGGAACACCTGACTTGCCTGACCCTGGACGTCCGCAAACCATGGATCAGCAGCTGGCTTAGCGGAGATCTTGATAGTCGCGTTTTGATAGTCTTTCGCGGCGCGGCCTTTGATCTGTGGTACGAGGTAAAAGCGCATCTCCTCGCCAGAGACAGCGTCAGACAATGGAATAACGATGACCCGGGAGTCGCCATAGTGGATAAAGGTATGAGTCCAGCCAGTTCCTTCACACTTGTTTTCGGTCGTTCTCTTGATGAACTTACCGTCAACACAGCCAGCCGTAATAACGGCCATAAAGAGTATCGCTCCTAGTTTCTTCACTGTTCTTCTCCCTAGCCCCTGTCTAAGCATAGACTGTTCAGAGTGATTTGCTAGTATCTTGCAGTTGACGAAATTCAGGGTTGTCTCGCAGCGGTGCCAGGTGCGGCTCGGCCACCAGCATCTCAATCGTGTAACCTTTGTCTGCTGCCTCTTGCACTGATTTCAGGGCAGCGCTGTGGTCCCTGTCCCGAAGCTGGATAAGACCCTTGATAAAGTGCGCGTAAGGATCGTCCGGCGCAAACTCCAGGGCTCGGCCGATCAGCGAATAGGCACGTTCAATGTCATCGAGCATGGCGCGAATCCAGGCAACGTCCATCAGAATTCCGGGGTCATTCGGATTAACCTCGAACCGCGGCCGGGCGAGTGATAACGCCTTCTCGAATGCTTGGTTAGATGCGTCAAATCGGCCCGCGGCCCAATACGCGTCGCCGAGGTTGGACCAAACCAGGTAATTGTTGGGTGCAAGTCTCGTGGCTTCGAGATGAGCCTGAGTTGCAGCCTCGAAATTCCCCAGATAGTAATGCATCAGGCCCAGATTGCTGTATATGGCTGGGCGCGGTTCCAGCTCGATGGCATTCTGAAAGGCTGGGGCCGCCGACGCGAAATCGGCAGCGAGCATGTATGCCGTCCCAAGGTTTGCGTAGCCAAGGACATTCGTGTGATCGAGCGCGACAACAACCTCAAATTGCTGCGCAGCCTCGAGATAGCGTCCATATCGGAACAGGAATGCGCCAAGGAAGTTATAGGCTGACCAGTCTCCGGGATGCAGGCCGATCGCCCTTACCAAAAGTTCCTCGGCTTTATCAGTTTGCTGCAGGAGGTCGTAGACTCCGCCGAGACCTATCAATGCATCTACATTGCTTGGGCTGGTGTCCAGCGCCTTCAAATAGGCAGCCTCAGCGTCAAAGTACTTGCCGGTTTCGCGGTATAGCTGGCCGAGCGCGGTGTAGATGACGTCGAGATTTGCGTTTAGCTCAAGCGCTCGGGAACAGGACGATTCAGCAAGATCGATGAACTCCGGATTGTCGGTTGGTGCATAGCCTTGGGCGTAGGTGACACATTTGCCGGCGTGAGCTGCAGCATACTCGGGATCAACCTCGAGTGCTGCGTCGAACCATTCTAGTGCTCCGTCTATCGATTCGATCGAGGGTTCCCGGGCCGCCTCGAGTCCACGTCGATAAAGTATGTAGGCATCCAAGACAGGGTCGTCATGAGCGACAGTTGCAATGGCCTGGGTGCCTTGCGGTAAAGCAACCCGGACATTTGCGACTGTGAGCTGCGTAACTTCGTCCCGTACTTCAAAAAATTCGTCCCGGGTCCGATCGAAACTGCGAGAGAGAATATGAAAACCCGTATCCGAGTCGATTAGCTGGACAATAACTCTTAGTTCATTGCCTGCGCTCTGAACACTGCCTTCGAGGTACATGGCAACACGAAGTCGTTCGCGCACCAGATTCGACGCCGAATTTGGCTCAAGGGTGTACGAGTCGCCTCGAGAAGATACCAATAGTCCGGGGACCCGCGAAAGCCGGGTGATCACATCGTCGACGAGCCCGTCAGCAAATATTTGAGTATCTTCACTGCCATCGATGTTGAGAAACGGAAGCACCGCGATCGAGTTCTCGAGTACGGGCGGCAAATTATCCTCTGCAGCGCTAGCCACAACCGGCTCGGGGTCAACTTCGGGTAACCCGATGCTCTGGTCGTAGATGAACACGCCGATCGAAGCAATTGCAAGCGCGCCAAGCACAGACAGATACGTTCGGCCGAAACGCCGCCGCCGGGCATCGTGAGGTGACAGGTCGTCAACAACCGCCTTGCCGTCACGGAACTCCAGGAACCAGGACAGCACGAGCGCAATCGGAAATCCGGCAATGACGAGAACGGTGACGAAAGTACCAACCCACTGCGGCAGTAACAGCTGGCTGAATACGATGTCCGCAACCTGTATCAGCAACCAGCCCAGAATAAGATAGGCAATGCCGGTCTCGAGCACCCCGCGACGGTTGAGGTTTTCGAAAAGACCGAGCTCGTCCGGGCTCAAGCTGTTCTTCGCACCGAGGACCACAGTCGCGGTGTCGCCGGCGGCGGGGGTGGGCGTTACGAGCAATCGATAGCCACGCCTGGGCAGGGTCTGGATAAACTCGGGGTCGTCTTTTTGGTCGTTCAACGCGTGGCGGACCTCGCTGACGGCATGAGTCACGGCGTCACGGCTTCCCTGGTGCTCGCCCCAGGCGCACTCGATCAGTTCGTCATGCGTGACGATTTCGCCGGGCCGTCGGGCGAGACACAGAAGCACCTCGGTGGCCTTGGGCGGCAGGTGTTCCGACCCCTGTCGGCTCGTCACGCGCCCCTTGGCGGGCTCGATGAGCAGGTCGCCCAGGTAAAATCCCTTTAGCAGGTCAGCGTTCAAGAGAAGGCCTCCGCACGCCCGAATACTGACAGCACCGCTGTCAACCAGAAAACGTGAGATTATTATCCCAAATACAACGCAGCTAAGCTAAAGTTCGCCCAATAAGAAAGAGTCTAAACAATGGCTGACGGGAAAAAAGACGTATCCACGAGCGGCATGACCGCGGCAGGCTTCGCGTGGCGCCTCGCTGCCGCGCTCGTGCTCGTGCTGTTTACCTACAATCCCAGCGGTTTCTCGGGTTACCACTGGATATCCACGGCAATTTCAGCGAGCGCTTTCGGTCCCCTGCATTTGCTGCTCCTGGGCGTCCTGTTGGCCGGCTGGTCGGTGTTCTGGATCGCGACCTGGCGCGCGCTGGGAACACTCGGCGTTACGCTGGCGATCATCATCCTGGCCGCGCTGATCTGGTTGCTCTTCGATATCGGCCTGCTCGAGTCACACTCCGTGTCGGCAATCACGTGGATTTCGCTGGTCGCCTTGTCTGTCGTACTGGCGGTTGGTGTCTCGTGGTCGCACGTCTGGCGACGTGTTACAGGACAGTTCAACGTCGAAGACGTCGACGACTGAGATCATCATGCACGAGCGCAGCGCAACACCTCCGGCTTGTCACGCCGGTCGAATCTCATCACCCACGCCCGAGGTTCAACTCAGGGCAATGACCTTCGGATGCACGAGTTTGTCGAAATCGCGATACGCAAGTTGGACCAGCTCGGTGTGCGAGCCGGCGCTGAACGCGATTTCCTCATCCTCGATCAACTGCTCTGCGGCGAAGACCGGCATGTCATAGAGATTGCCAAAAGGCGGCATGGCGCCTACCTCGCAATCCGGGAACAGTTCCCCGAACTCTTGCTCGGAGGCAATTTCTGCGTTGTCTGCGCCGGTGGCCTCTTTCAGCCGCGTCAGGCTCACGTGCAGTGATGCGGGAAGTACCGCCATCGCGAACTCACCATCCACCTTGACGATCACCGTCTTGGCGAGATGCTTCCCTGGAATGTGCGCGCTCGCTGCAATCTCCTGCGCCGTGTATTGGGGTGAGTGGGTGATAGTCTTGTACTTGACGTGGTTGCTGTCGAGGAAGCTCTTCAGTTGTTGAGAGGGCATCAGGTTCACCTCCATCATGACCACAGTACCCTCAAAGTATACGCCCCGAAGGCATTCACGGAGTGATGCCGGGATGGTGGCTTATACGTATTTCGGCCTTGACTGAGGGTTTAGTGGGCGGTCTAATACCCGGCCCATCCCTACCATGGCCAGGTAGCTCAGTTGGTAGAGCAGCGGACTGAAAATCCGCGTGTCGGCAGTTCGATTCTGCCCCTGGCCACCAATCTTGCGATGGTGCAGTCAGGCAGCACGTGCCTGAAGGGGCAGGTCGAAGTCAAAACGGGTGCCGTGTCGTTCTTCACTTGTCACACGGATTTCGCTCCCGTGCAATTCGAGGATTCTCTTGGCGATCGCAAGCCCCAGGCCCGTGGAGCCGCGAAAGGATAGGAAGTTCTATCGCGTCATTGAGCCCCGGAGAACGAAAAACGGCCGTTGCATCCTGGTGCGGAGGGCAAATAGGCGGGCGTTGTGTGTAGCTCAAGTCGTCGCGGTATGAATGGCCGGCTGCGCCGGCGGCTTGCATCATTAACATGCTCGGTCGCCCGCAACAGCAGCTCAATGAAACCTACCAGGCAGATGTCGGTCACGACGTCCGCGACTACCTGATCACCGACCCGAAGCTTGCGAGAATTCTCAGTGGCAACAATGTACTCACAGCCGGCGCCGAGTCGCTGCTCGTCTGTGAAGACAACGACGGGCTGGCTATGTCGTTATATCTCGACGACGAGCTCCTGGACCGGGTAAGAAAAACAGATCCGGCGCAGCAACTGGCAGATGATCAGCTAGACGACCTCTGCAAGGTCATTGAGGGCCTAAGCCATTTCATGTACGTGGCGTGGCGCGCAAACAAAGATCAGTGCATGACGCTACTCGAACTTGAACTGCAGGCCGAGGTCGACAAGTACGTGAGCACCATTCAAATCGCTCTGGAGCAGGGTGACAACGATCTGCTTCATAGTCTGCACGGCCGGCTGTTCGACCAATGTCGGTTTCGCGACGACCTGGACCACGAGCAATTGGAGCGTTATCGAGCGGCGAGCGAATACGCCGCACGGTTTTGCCGCCGGCTAAGGCGGCGCCTCGTTCACGGTGGCGACGAGGCGCTGGACGAATTGCGCCGTTCTTACCGCATGCCCCTGGCGGACAAGATTAGCCACATTCACGCCCGTTCATGGGGTCACGCCTAGCGACGCTTACCAGGTCCGTCATTAGTCGAGGGGCAGTTCGCCACTGGACTTGAGCTCGTTCAGCCGCTCTGCCTGCGCGGCAAGATCCATCTGGATGTGTGCGCGAATTTCCTCAAACTCGGGCTCGTCGCGAATCGACGCAAGGCTCGGGTCGCGGTCGAGGTGGTACCAGGTCAGCATGCGCCATCCCTCATCGACGGCAGTGCGCAGGCGATTGAGCGCCAATTCGTTTTTTCCTATTGACGCATAGGCACGGGCGTCGTCAATCCAGTAGCCATTTTCTCCGAGCCGCACCTGCGTATCCAGGGTTGCCACCAGGGCATCCACGAGCTTACGCGCGTGCCGGTCACGTCCTTCGTTTGCGAGCACGATAACGAGGTCGGCAGCAGCCCAGCGATTGCCCAGGTGAATTTCCAGGTTGTCTTCGTCAAACAACTCCGGGTACAGGCTCTGGTAGCGTAATAGTGCAGCCGTGTTGCGCCCGGCTTTAACATCCAGGTCCCGAAGGATGCGCAACGCCGAGGAATTTTTCGGATGTACTTCGAGGAGCTGTCTCGCATACTGGCGCGCATTGTCGTCGTTGTTACGGTAAACGTTCAGTACCGTCTGGGCCCACAGGGCCCAGAAAGTATTCGGGCCACGCTCCGTGCCTTGTTCGGCCCAAAAGGCTGCACTTTCGACATCTCCAAGTTCCAGATATGCAAATGCCGGTGCCGCCTGTAAGCCCGGGCTCATCGCGTCGGCCGCCGCGGCGCGGTGGTACCAGATGAGCGACTCCTCAATCCGCCCATAGACAAGGTAGTAGATTGCCGCCACGTATACGTACGCAAACGCGTAGTCCGGATTTTGACTGATCACCCACTGGTAACGAACGAGTGCATCGTCGAAGTTGCCAGTTTGGTCGCTAACTCGTGCCCTCGTGAAATTGAGAGATATGGAGTAGGGATCCAGTTTTAGTGCGGAGTCGACAAGTTCGATGGCTTCAGCACGGTTGTTGAAGTTCCAATGCAGTTGTGCGTATAGCTGGTAGGGCCTTGGATAGTTCGGGCTGAGCTGAATTGCCTTATCGAACACGTTGCCCGCATCCTGCCACCGCTGTTGCGCCATAAGTAATAATCCAAATGACGTATATGCCTCACCGGAGTCCGGGTCAATTTGCAGCGCCCGTTCGACGTGTGGTTGAGCAAGGACAATGCTCTCAGCTGAGGTCAAATTGCCGAAGAAGAGCTCACTTAATGTCAGGTATGAATCGGCGATTCCTACATGGGCCAGAGCGAAATCCGGATCGAGATTCAACGCTGCCTTGTAGTGTTCGATCGCGCGACTAATAGATTCCTCCGACTCGGTGTCGGTGAGTTGTTTGCCTTTAAGGTATTCAGTGTAAGCATCGAAGTTGTCGGTAGGGCTGGCAGTTAGCGCTATAGATTCCGATTCGGTAAGCGATGTGTGGAGACTTTCGACAACAGATTCAACGATTTCGGTTTGTACGTCGAACAGGTCTTCCGCGGTAAGGTCGTAATCATAGGTGTCGGCCCAGAGATGCCTGTCCGAGGTACTCTCGATGAGCTGCACGTTCACCCGGACCCTGTTGTTAAAGTATGTGACACCACCTTCGATGATCTTGCCGACGCCAAGGTCCTCGCCGATGTCACGCATATTCCTGTCCGCGTTACGATACTGCTCGACGGAGGTGCGCGAAATTACATGAATGGACCGAATCTTGGACAACCGCGTCAACAGGTCGTCCTGGAGGCCCATGGCGAGAATTTCTGCGAGGCTATCGTCGTCGCTGGTTTCGTCGAATGGCAGTACTGCAATGGCGTTCGGGTCGACATCGGCAACGGGAGCATCGGAAACGATCGGGCGGGTATCCGAAATCCCGTATCCGATGCCATAGATTGTTGCCACAATCGCGAGCGTCAGGCCCGTAATTATCAAATAGTCGGCCGAGCGCAGTGTCAGGTCTACATGGCCGCGGGCGGCGGTCGTTCGAACGATGCGGCCTTCCACAACGTCGTAGCGCCAGCCCAGGATCATAGCGATAGGGAAGCCCAATACTGAGCCGATCCAGACATAGCGTAGTGCGCTAGCAGGAATATCCCAGCTTTCGAAACCGAGACCGGCTGCCTGCAGGGCACCCCACGCACCAAGAATATACAGGCCGGCCACCCGAAACATCCGGCGGCGTCGTAACTCCGTGAGCATTGTGGTGAGCAGTCGCACTACATACTCCCGAATACCCTGATTGCAAATTCTAGCCGAAGGATAGGAAATTCTATCGCGTCATTGAGCCCCGGAGAACGAAAAACGGCCGTTGCATCCTGGTGCGGAGGGCAAATAGGCGGGCGTTGTGTGTAGCTCAAGTCGTCGCGGTATGAATGGCCGGCTGCGCCGGCGGGTGAGCGGGTCTCGGGCTGTGGGTTCCACACGCTGAGGTGCCGGAGGGCTTTAATTCGATCGTCGGGCGCGACGGGCGGGCTGCGTGAGCTTTGCGTGGATGAGCTGTGCATCGTCATGCACAGTCATGCACTTAGAGCAACGGACGCCCCGGTAACTGGTTGATAAATATGAATCGAATCAACCACTTAGATTTCTGAAAATCCGCGTGTCGGCAGTTCGATTGATTCGAATCGCCTCAGGGCGATTCTCACCCCTTCGGGGCGCACTACGTGCGTCCTGATTCGCTGCGCGAATCGGTCTGCCCCTGGCCACCAATCTTGCGATGGTGCAGTCAGGCAGCACGTGCCTGAAGGGGCAGGTCGAAGTCAAAACGGGTGCCGTGTCGTTCTTCACTTGTCACACGGATTTCGCTCCCGTGCAATTCGAGGATTCTCTTGGCGATCGCAAGCCCCAGGCCCGTGGAGCCGCGATCCTCGTCTACCTCGCGATTCTCTCTGTAAAAGCGATCGAAGATATGTGGCAGGGCCTGTGCCGAAATGCCGGCGCCGGTATCCACAACCGAAACTCCGACTGCAGCCGAGTAGGCCTGCACCGAGATCGATACCTTGCCGCCTTCAGGCGTGTATTTGAGCGCATTGCCAACCAGGTTCTCGAGGACACGCTGAATCAGGCTGATGTCCGCATAGACGTTCACGGTTTCGTCGTGAGGGTCGACTTGCAGAGATACCTGCGCCTCATCCGCCTGTAACCTGAATTCCTGCGCGACGTCGTGAATCAGTTCAGTGAGCGAGAATTCCTCGAACACCGGCGTGGCGTTGCCCGAGTCGAACATGGCGAGTTCGAACAGGTCCTGTATCAACCTGCCCAGGTGAGCAGCATGTTTACAGGCAGTATCCAGATATTGCCGGCGCGTTACCCGATCCAGCGCTTCATCCTTGATGATCAGTGTTTCGATGTACCCCTGCATCGACGCCAATGGCGTGCGCAGGTCGTGAGAGATATTCGTGAAAAGTTCACGCCGCAGTCGATCGCTTTCCTGTAAGCGGGCAATCTGTTGCTGAATCGTATTTGTCATGAAATGGCAGGTGTTGCGCAGCTGGTCGATCTCATCTCTTGGTTGTGCGACTCTGTCAATCGGATTGTTCACCTCGAGCTGCGATTGGGTGAACTCCGTAACATCGGCAGTCAACTTGCGGAGTCTTCGGGTGAGTAAAGAAAACAGCAAAGTTCCGGCGACGAATGCGGCCAACATAAGCAGGACGATTCCCGTAGCCACCATGCGCTGCTTGTCGCTGCCGGAGACCTGCGCCGCAACAGCCTCGTATTGAGAGCCGCCGAGGACCACGTACAAGTAACCTGCGTCGCTGCTCGAAATGTCGGGATCGACAACAGGGAATGCGGAAAATATCTTTTGCGCCCCTGGATTGCGGGGATCGACGCCTTTTATCGGCAACGGCCGCGATGCGGACAGCAGATCGCGAATCGGGCCCACGTCGATGCGTTCCACAGAGATCTCATCGGGGGCTAACGCATGGCCGAGAATCTTTCCGTCGGGCGCCAGCAGATATATCTCCGCAGTGGGGTTGATGATCATCGCGCGGTTGGACAGCTCGGACAGCGCTTCAAAGTTGACGCGGCCACCGCTGATCAGCGGTTCTGCATTGACGACATACATCGCAATCGAAGAGTTCAGTCTCTGGCTCAGCTCTTCGTGGTAAATGCGCACGCTGTAGCGGTCGATCTGGTAAAACGCGACGCCGAGCAGGAAAACAATGGCCAGCATGGCGGCCGAAAGTTTGTAGTGGAGACGATTCACGCGCACTGCTCCTGATCGAGCAAACCGTTCATCTTGTAGCCGACACCCCACATGGTGACGATGAACTCCGGATGTGCCGGATCATTCTCGATCTTTTTGCGTAGTCGATTGATGTGTGAGTTTACGGTGTGCTCGTAGCCTTCGTGACCGTATCCCCACACATGGTCCAGAAGCTCCGCCCGGCTGAAGACGCGGCCAGGGTGCTTTGCGAAGTGAAACAGCAAATCGAATTCCCTGGCCGTAAGCTCGACGGCTTCGCCGCGAACCGCCGCATTTCGCGTTGCCGGNNGTCGAAGCAATCTGTGCGTCGCAGAATGGCCTTTACGCGGGCCATGAGCTCGAGGACGCTGAACGGCTTCGTGACGTAGTCGTCGGCACCCATTTCGAGTCCAACGACGCGATCGAGTTCGGACGATTTCGAGGTCAGCATCAGGATCGGGACATATTCCGATCGCTGGCGCAGGCCGCGGCAGATCTCCAGGCCGTCAACGCCGGGCAGGCGAAGATCGAGGATGATCAGGTCCCAGGAACCGGCTGAGCTCCTGCGCAGGCCGGTGTTGCCGTCGCGGGCCACGCTGACAACGTAATTGAGGTCTTGCAGGTGCAGTCGGATGAGATCGGCAATATCACGCTCATCTTCGATCACCAGTATTTTCTTGCGCATGCGCTTCCCCCAGTCATTAGGCCCGTTGCCATTAGAGACCGGGGGAAGCACGAAAATGTCACAGGATCAGGCGTCAGGGAGCACTGCGGCCCGGGCCGAGCAACGGACACAGGAAAAAAGTGTCCTCTTCGTCCATGTAGCCGTTGCCATTGCCGTCAACCCACCAACGACCGCCGAGATAGCCGACGTCGCCGGGACCGAACTCTGTTTGCGGCCCGAACTGGCCCACGGTCAGCTGCTGGAACCGACCTTTCAGCGGCAATTCAGTGAGCAGGAGGGTGTCATAGAACAGGCCCTGGGAGGTCACATATATGACAGGACCACTGCCACGNNGCCATCATGGCCGGCACGGTGAGAATCGCTGCCACAGCTATTGTTTTCATCAGTTTCACAGTCAAACTCCTTCAGTCAGATGGTAAGGAGTCTTGATCCTAGAAGGGCTGGTTCACGTGCAGGTCGCGTGGATATCACAAAACAATCACAACGAAGACGCCCGAGATCCGACGCTCCTGGGTGTCGGTGGGTCGATTCTCACCCCTGCCGGGCGGACCCTATTTATTCGGGGTACACTGCATTGGCAACGGCCAGCGACAAGAGCCGGCTATAAAGAATTGGGGAACCCGTGATGCCTCTGAGATCCGTACTGGTCGTTCTGACCTTGCTCTTGCCCGTGTTCGCATACGCGCAGTGGACCAACCACTATCCGAGGGTTGATGGTTATGGCCACCATGTTTACCTGGAAGGTTATGAGCTGCCGGTACTGAATGCCGGCCCGATGGATCCGGCGCCCTCGCCGGATGGCGAGGCGATTGCGTTTTCAGCCAAAGGCTGGCTGTGGGTGATGGACCTCGAGTCCGGTAATGCGCGCCGCGTTACCGAGTCCGGTGGCATGGATTCCCGGCCGGAGTGGTCACCCGACAGCCGTGACATCGTGTTCATTCGCGATAGTGGCGACGAATTGCACATTGTGATGGTGGATGCGAGTTCCGGCGAAGAGCGCGTGCTGGTCGACGTCGATGTGATCAACCTCGATCCGGTGTTCTCGCCTGACGGGCAATACGTTTATTACAGCTCCGCCGAAAGCGGCCCCCTGGAGCTCTGGCGGGTATCGCTAGACACGTTGCACCGGGAGCAGGTCACAACGTCCGATAGTCTGCGTCATCGGCCGCTAAAGCGGCGGCCGTTGATTCTTTCCGAGGACATCTTGTTGCTGTACCTCAACAAGTACGATGGTCGCGATTTCATCGAGGTGCACAACACTCTCACGAACACGACCACGAAGCTGCTTGAAGACCGGCTTACGGCACAGGCCGACATGTCCCTGTCGCCCGACCGCAAATTTCTCGCCTATACCTGGCCCTATGACGGTGGGCATGAACTGCGGCTGTTGTCGCTTGCCGCGCCGGACACGTCGGTCCTGTTAACCCGCAGTCTCGGCATGCCGTTGTCACCGGCGTTCAGCCACGACGGTGAATGGATCTACTTTGCTGAATCCAATGATAACCACCGCACGGAACTGAAACGGATCAGTGCGCGCGGCGGACCGGTTGAGACGATCGACATCAATGAGATGAATTGGGGCGCACGAACCGGAACGGTGCGCATTGAGTCAAACGTCGACGGGCAGGCTGCGCCGGTTCGTATGAACGTAATCGACGAGAACGGGCACCCGATTATCCCGGACGTTGGCGCGATTCACTCGGAAGGGCAGCACGGCAGAGTCTTTTTCTATTCGGATGGGGCTATCGAACTCACGGCGCCCGTGGGCGACGTCACCATATCGGCAGTACAGGGATTCGAGACACCCGAAGTGGTTGAGACCGTGGCTGTTCGTCGCAACGAGACCGGCACGGTGACGCTGGACCTGGAATCCGTATGGGATGCCTCTGCCAACGGCTGGTATTCATCCGATAATCACTTCCACGTGAACTACGGGGGCACGTATCGCATGGCCCCCGATGACATCGTGCCGGAGCTCGAAGGCGAAGGCCTCGACGTTGCCTATCCGCTGCTGGCCAACCTGCACCACCGCTTTCTGCAGGAGGAGCTCTGGGGCTGGTCGTACGACAAGGGGCCTATCATTGAGTTCGGCCAGGAGGTTCGCTCGCATTTCCTGGGTCATGTCGAGCAACTGGGCTCGGGTGAACTGTTTTGGCCGTGGATCTGGGGTCCCGGCTACCAGGTATACGGGACGGACGACCGAACCAATGCAACGGTGCTGCGCCACGCCCGGGAACACGGGGGGCTGGGCGGCTATGTCCATCCCGTGGATATACCGGACCCGCTCACGCCGGAAACAGCAGGTTCCGTTCCGATAGGCCTTGTTGCCGACGCGGTTCTCGGTGAGATCGATATTATCGAGGTGGCCTGCCTGTGGACCGACGAGATTGGAACGGCAGCGGTGTGGCACGAGGTCCTGAACATCGGCGTGCCGCTGGCGGCATCGGCCGGTAGCGATGTAATGAATGACTACTTCCGCACCATGACCATTGGCGCAACTCGCGTATATGTCAGGCCGGACGGCGAGCTCACGAGCGAGTCATTCCTCAAGGCGCTCAAGGAAGGCAAGAGTTTTGTCAGCACGGGCCCGATGATGGAAATTTCAGTCGCGGGCCAGGGCCCCGGTGGTGTAGTTGAAGCGAACAGCGGCAGCGTGGCCTGGACAGCCACCGTGCACTCGGCGTTACCCTTCGAGAAGCTCGAGATCTTTGTGAACGGCAATGTTCTGGAAACGCTCGACGGCAATGCCGAGGCCGGCAGCAAGGAGTACCAAGGGACGATCGAAGTGCCTGAAGGTGGATGGATAACGGCGCGGGTTACAGGCGAGAACATCGGCTGGCCGGCGCTTAACAGCTCGCTGTTTGCCGAGACGAGCCCCGTGTGGTTTGGGGAAATTGGCAGCATGGACGCCGCTGCCGCCAGGCAATCGGCCCAGACCCTGTTGATGCTCCTGGACGTCGCCGAGGAAGATCTCAAGGCGGGTTACGGCAATACGCCGATTCCGAACCTCCTGGGGCATTTCGGCAAGGCGCGGGCGCGGCTGGAAGAACTGGCTGGTCAGTGACGGCAGGCACTGACCGCGGATGCGTTTTTACAGGATCTCGCGATTGCAGCGCGCGATCTCGTGAGGTTTAATCGGTTGCCCCGAAAAAACCGACCCTTAAAAGGAGACAAGAGTGGCAGGTAAGTTTGAGTGTTATACAGATAAAGCCGGTGAATTTCGCTTTCGGCTGAAAGCAAGCAATGGCGAAACGGTTCTCGCCAGTGAGGGTTACACGTCGAAGGCCGCCTGTTCTAACGGTATTGAGTCAGTGCAGAAGAATTGCCTGGACGAAGAGTGCTTCGAGAAAAAGACGACGGACGGCGGCAAGTTCCGCTTTAACCTGAAAGCACGGAACGGCCAGGTGATTGGAACGAGCGAAAATTACGAAACAGAAGCAGCTCGGGACAATGGTATCGCTGCAGTAGGTCGGGCGGCAGTGGATGCGTCTATCGACGATCAGACCTGATAATTCCGCGTATCCGCTAATTCGTGGCTTACCCCGACGAGTTTTGAGCCGCCTTAGCTATTCGCGACATCAATCAGTACGAAGGCGAGCAGCAGCGGCGCAACGAAGCGCAGCAATACTTGCCAGATCTTGTACGCCAGCGTGTCTTGGCCCTCGAACAACTCGTCGCGACTGAACTCTGCTTTGACGATCCAGGCGGCGAATATGGAGATCAGGATGCCGCCAATCGGCATCATCAGGTTCAGCACCAAATGAATGAATGACTCAAAGAAATTCTTGCCCTCGAAGGTGGCGATCGCGTCCAGCGGGTGCAAATCCGAGAGTACGTTGAACGACAGGACCGCGAGGATTGCGAAGACAGCGCCGATAGAGCCCGATAAGAGTGCCGCGCTGCTGCGTTTCAGTTTTGTCGAATCCGTCAGTAAGGACACCGGCGGCTCGAGCATACCGATAGAGGATGTCAAAGCCGCAAAAAACAGCAGCAGGAAAAACAGCGTCCCAATCAGCATGCCACCCGGAATCTGGCCGAACGCGATCGGCAGCGTCATGAATACAAGCCCGGGCCCCTCGGTTGGCTGAAGCCCGTATTGGAAGAGCAACGGGAAGATCATTAAACCTGCCAGTAAGGCGACCGAGGTGTCGGCCAATACGACGGTACCGGCCGTCCCGGGAATCTTGGTATCACGATCGATATACGATCCATAGGCCATCATGTTAGTGATGCCCACGCTGACCGAGAAAAAAGCCGCGCCGAAGGCAGCAAGCACCGTCTTGCTGTCGAGTTTCCCGAAATCGGGTGCAAACAGGAATTGTGCGGCACGCCCGAAATCTCCGACAAACGCCGCATAGATGACGATGCCAATCAGCATTACGAACAACCCGGGCATCATCAACTTTACTGCCTTCTCGATTCCGGCATGTAATCCGCGCGCCGAGATGAAAATGGTTAAAGCCAGAAATGCCATTGACCACGGCAGCAGTGATCCGGGTGATCCGTTGAGCACGTCGAATGCCAGCGTCGCCTGCGATGCATCAACGCCCTGTAGCTGTCCGGCGGCCATCTTGAACGTGTAGGCCAGGGCCCAGCCACCCGCAACGGCGTAAAAGCTGAGCGCAAACAAAGCGCCGAGGCCGCCGAGAAAGACGCCCATCCAGCGCCATGCCTCGGACCGACCGGACTCTCTCGCGACGGCAGCGATTGCTCGCGGCGGCCCCGCGGCCCCGCGCCGCCCAACCATGAGCTCGGCGATCAGGATCGGCAGGGCGAGTATCGCAACGGCAACGAGATAGACGAGGACAAACGCACCTCCACCATTGGCGCCGGCAAGAAACGGGAATAACCAGATATTGCCGAGACCGACTGCACAGCCGACGGCGGCCATCACAAATGTCAGGCGTGATGACCACTGCACGCGGTTTGTGTCGATCATAATCTCCTCCCGGTCATGTGCTTCCCCATCTGCCTCGTCCAAGGCCACTATTGGTTTAGTTTGGTGATCGTAGGGTCCATAATAACCCATGGTGCGTTTTGATCTGGTGCACCCTGGATGCGCGCCGCACGAACAATAATAGAACCAATGTAGCGGTGATCGAAATGAAAAAAATAATATTCCTGGCTGCGGTGCTTGCAGCCTTCGTACCTGCGGCGCGAGGCGATACGACCTACGAGTGCATCGTGGATCTCGTGACAGGGTTTCATCATGATTCGGCCACCGACTCGTGGAGCCAGGCTGATTTCTTGCCCGGGGAGCGCTTCGCGATCGTCGAGATTGAAAAGGATGTCTATCGGGCCGATCGAATCGATGAGGGTCGGCCCTGGTCTGCGATATGCCTGCATCGATCCGGTCCAGCTGACGGTTCTTTTACTTGTCGGCAAGGTACCAACGAACTTCACTTCAACCGCAAAGAACTGCGGTTCGTCTCTTTCAGATATTTCGGCTTCTGGAGCGGTAGCAACGACAGCTTATCCATGGCTATCGGCAAGTGTGTAGCCAGGTAGAACCGGCGCCACATGTATTGATACCGTCACCGACTGCGTTATGACAAGTCAGGCCGTTGTCAGAACGCTCACCCATGTGCAGAATGTAATGACAGTGCCGGTCTGCGCAGAAGAACCTGCATTCTCCGGCAGATCATCGCAAGCGCTGTGGGAGAGGAATAATGAAGAATAAAACGATCCTGTTTGCTGTCATCGGTGTTGTAGTCGGCGGAGTCGCCGGCGTACTGGTCAATTCCGAGCAGATGGACATGTACACGATGGCCGCTATCGGCGGTGTTGTCGGCTTCCTGGTCGGCTGGGTGTTGCAGTCTCGATCCAAAGCCTCTGAAGATTGACGCAGGCGCCGGCGAGCCGGCGCTGCCAACAGTAGTCCACGGTTAAAGAAAAGCTATAACCGTGAGAATTATCGCGTCAATCGTGGTTCCGAGAGCGAAGAATGTCGCGGTCAGTGATGCTGCGATAAGCCCGGCTGCAACGGCATATTCTGTTACCGTCAATCCTTGTTCGCACCTGAGAAATGCAACAGCTGGGCGAATTACCGATAGCGCGCGCGAAAAATTGCGTGTGGCCTTCATTTTTGCGCGTAAATCAGGTTATCGACCCGCGCAGCATCGCCGTCGATTGTGAAGTCGAGCGCCAGCCCGCCGAATCGGCCAAACGCATTACTCGTGGTTACGGTCAGGATGCGCGGCCTGTAAAGGCTGTTGTTATAGACCTGGCTGTCGGCCTCGGGTGCACGGATAACAAGTCGAGCCAACACCGGCTCGCCACGAGCAAGGACGATTTGATCGAGCTGACCACGGTCGCCAAGCAGGCGCAACGTCTTGTTGGCGCTGTAAGCGATATCTGCGGGAAACTCTGCGAGTTCTGCAGGCTGAACGGGCGCCAGGCCACGAATCGTGGCCGTCGCGTCCGGAATTCCTAGGCCATCGAGCGAAAACTCTATTTCGAACTCGGAAGACAAGCCCTGGCGCAACAGCTCGAGTCGAAATGGTTCGGCCGGGTGGTCAGGATCCGGGTAGATATAAAAACGAAAAGTGGAAATCTTGCCTGGCGCGACACCGATTGAGAAATGATTGCTGATTGCCGAGTTGTTGTCCGGGTTAACGTCGGGCCTGTTGGGCGGAGTAGGCGTCACTACCTCGACCCGGATCGTCCAGTGGGTCGCAGTATCGGAAGCGGCCGGAATGTCCCACTCCACGACCCCGGTGGCCGTGTCCTGGATGGACCCGGCGGGCCCGATCACGGGAACGAAATAGGAGCCAATGTAATTGAATGGTGACGTGTCAACTGGCTGCGGCCCCGTTAGATCGATCGGTTGCTGTCCCAGCGTACCGACGCTGGCGTAGTAAAACCGCATTTCTGCGTTGCCGACGGGCTGGCCACCCAGATTCTTGATGCGAGCGAAAACCCGATTCGCCATGCCGGCTACGGGCGCATCATGTTCACCATCACCATCATTATCAATCCATATGCTGTTCGCCAGCCAGATCTGGTTGGGCGCGTCGATGGCGAGGTCGATGTCTGATATTGGTGTTTCGGTATTTATGGCACTGAGGGCGTCGACCCTGCCCCAGCCGCGCACATCATTTGGCCCGGTAAAGCGCCAGGCCGACTCGCGCAGGCGCGAAACGATTTCATGCGGCAGTAGCCCGGGGTCTTGCTCGAGCAACAATGCGGCGGCTCCCGATACGTGTGCCACAGCCATAGAAGAGCCGCTCTTCAGTGCATAGGAGCCCCCTATCATCGTCGATTTGATGTTTACACCGGGCGCGGTCAAATCGGGCTTCATCAAACCCGGTGGATACGGATAGTCGCCAAACCCCGCCACGTTTTGCCAGCTGACGGGTCCCGCCGAGCTGAATCTCGCAACCGGATCCAGCCAGGCCTGGGCATTGGGCGGGGCGACGGCGGCAACGGTCAGAGCACGCGGCACACGACCAGGCGTCGTAATATCGCCAGGAGCCGGGGAATGCACCATCGGGGCTTCGCCACCGCTGCCCGCAGCCGCCACGACGAGGATACCGGCGTCCGTCATGTTATCGACGGCATCTCGCCATGTAGCCAGGTCCGGCGCGAGGGACGTCGGCCAGCCGAAACTCGCATTGAGAATATCGGCGCCGTTCGTCATTGCGTATTGCATCGCCGCCCAGGCAGACCGCTGCGAGTCGATCTTCAGTACCATCAGCCTGGCCCCGGGCGCGACGCCGGTTATCACACCGCCCGTGCCGTTCCCGGCAATGATTCCGGCAACGTGCGTTCCATGACCGCGTGCCCGGCCCGACTCAAACAGATCAGGGCTCGGGTCATAGTCGTCGGTCTCGAAGTCCCAGCCGACCACGTCATCGACATAGCCATTTTGATCGTCGTCGAGCCCATTGATGTCGGCTCGAGTCAATCGGCCGTCGTTATCCAGGTCTTCGGCCTGATTGACCCAGAACTGATCAAGCAAGTCCGGATGTTGCAAGTCGGCGCCACTGTCCAGCAGGGCCACAACGACGCCGCGTCCTGTAATGTCACCAGCGGCACGCCGCCACACTTCCGGCGAGTTGATATGTTCTATGCCCCAGGCAGTGTCCTGCAGAAACAGTGGTGCTTCCGAGTCGGCCGCGATGTACTGAACTTGTTCGAACCGGGACAGGTAGTCTGCAGCGGATCGCGTCACTTCGAGACAGATCACATTGGCGATCCAAAGCCTCTGTACGTCCCTGACAAGCCCGTCCGACTCGAGGGCTTCAATTACGGACACGATTTCTGACTGCGAGTTGGCGGCAAAACCCTGCAGGTGCGCCGCAATCGCCTGTCGCAACTGGTACTTGTCGGTCGCTTGCTGAATGGCGGCAACCGATCGGACATCCGCTTTTTCCTGCAGACGGATAATTACCGGCAAAAACTCATTCGATTCTAATGCATCCAGCTCACTGCGAATGCCCGAAGTCACGGAAGGACGAGCCGGACCCGCTGGCGGTACGCCGTTTGCAGCGTAACTGCCCGAATCGCTTTCGGATACCTGAGGCCCGGCGCATGCTGAGATGGCGCATGCGAGAATCAAGAAAAAAACTGGTCTTGGCATCGGCTCTACCAGACTGCGGGCAACAATCGCCAGCGCGTCCTGCTCGCATAGGATTTGTATTCCGGATAGCGCAGGAGAAGGTTCTCTTCATACCAGATTCGCAAGACAAGAAAGACAGTGCCCGAGACGATGACTACCAGGTTAGCGGCGCTCGGGTTACTCAGAAAGTACCCGAGGTAAGTAATGACGTAGGCCAGGTATAGTGGATGCCTTACCCATGCGTACAGACCTCCTGACTTTATACCGCGATAGGCCGGTAACAAGCCCAGGCACCGATTGAGCGCGACAAGGGCTGCGATCTGCAGCAAGAAGCCGCTGATCTGAAGGACGCTGCCGATAAATTGATCGGACTCGACGTCAACCGGGCGCAAGAGAAATGGCGCCAGGGTGCCCAACGTCGTCGTTACCCATGTTTGCCAGGAGTGGTGCGTTTCCTCGGGGTCGCGACGGACAATAAGGAAAAAGGCGACAATACTCTCCGTGATAACGATGAGTAAAACGCTCAATCGCGGGTTGGCCAGGAAGCTTTTCGCATTCGCAATCGCGAAGAAAATGAAGAGCGTCGCCAGAAACATGTTGGTAAAAGCAAGCCCGACACCTCGCAGGCTCGATGCATTCAGCTCGGACTTGATCTCGAAACGGCCAGGCCGCCTCCGCCTTATATCCTTGCTGGTCGCCGCGCTCACCGCAATGTTCCCGGATCGTTAATGTTGGCGATGCGTCGATCGAACTGCCGGCGATCCACAGACGCAGATTCGAGACCAGTCAGTTCGAGCTTGCGGGCGATATCCTCGAGACGCATTGCCTGGCCTGGCTGATTCGCAGCAGCACCGTATTCTGTCGGCGAGCATCCAATATAACGCCGGAAGACCCTGGCAAAGTAAGAGGGGTCATTGAAGCCGACCGAGTAGGCCACGTTTGCGACAGCAACGTTGGGGTGCTGCAGTTCCGTACATGCCTGGAATACTCGGTACCGCAGAACATACTCCTGGAAGGTCAGTGAAAATGTCTCAGTAAATTCGTGGCTGAAGTGGTACTGACTCATATCGCATAGTTCAGCGACATCAGCATTTCGAATTTTCCCGCGGAAATTCTTTTCCACGAACCGCAATGCGGGAGACAGGCGCTTGTGAGCGAGTCGCTGACCCACAGGAATTTCCGACGGGATGCGCGAGCGGAAATTCAGTATGGGACGCTTGTTTTGGGCATCGATGTTCTGAATCGCCGACAGGAGCTCATAACATCGGAGAACGTCGTCGTCCGTAATTGGTTTCACGAGGAAATCAAAAACCCGGTTGCGATACGCCCAGACCGCAAGCCGTTCCGAGTGATGTGTCGTGATCATTAGTATCGGGACGTGAGGCAGGCGTTCCTTGGTGGCCCGCATCAACTCCAGCCCTGGCCGGTCCGGGTAGTCGAACTCGAAACATAGGCCTAATCCAGCGTCGAGGTCGAATTCACTCTCGGGACTGTTTACGTTAGTGCAATGATGTACGTCAAAGAATTTGCGCATAACCCGATCGATCTCCGCGTGCTGTGTTGCAAGCGTCATATCGAGCCATACAAGAGTTGGTTGTTGCACTTTGATTAACGAGTTTTCGCTATTGTTATAGAAATTAGTGCAGAAAATGATTTTGCGGATTTATTCTACTCGCCGCACTATTTCTTGCAAAAAGTCGTTTTGCGCTCTTTACATAATCGCCAACGAAGATTCATAAGTTTACTGATTCTTGTTCAACTGCGAGTTAAGTATGGAGGCGTTTCGCAAAATACTCCTTTAAGTGGACAAGAAAGTGCTAAGGCAAAATCGCCTTTCAACAAAATAGTTCTTCACTTCGACAAAAAAATTCTACTCACATTCGACTGCCGTCTAATACATTCGTCAGGGTCAACGAAGCAGTCGGGAAATTCTCGGTGAAGTTAGTCGCTGATCTTCTCGAAAGCCTCATCTGACGAAAGAAGTAGATCTACTTCGTGTAGGTATTAGGAGGTTAATAATGAAAGAGAAGCTAATCGCATTCCTTCGTGACGAAGAAGGACTGACCATTGTGGAGTATGCAGTCGCTGCCGGTCTGATTACGGCAACTGTTGCGGCTGCGTTTGGTGCGCTAGGTGCGGCTGCGGAAAACGTTATCACGACAATCACCGGCTACATCTAGACAAGGAAGATGGTTGTGTCGTTGAGACCGCCTTGCGGTCTCGTCGACACGGCCTGTCAACCCCCCAACTGTTCCACAAAAGGAAATTTCCGTGATGGCAGGCGACGAATTCGTCAACTCAACCGCCCTAACGATACTGTTGATTCTGCTGGTAACGGCCGTGCTCTCGGATCTTCGGACCCATCGTATTCCCAACGTACTGGTTTTTCCCGCTCTGGCGCTATCGCTCCTGGTGCACACGCTGGGATCGGGCATGGAGGGACTGTTAGCAACCGGCGCCGGCCTGGCTGTTGGAATGGCTATGCTGCTGCCGTTCTACCTGATTGGCGGCATGGGCGCCGGCGATGTCAAGCTGGTCGGTGTTGTCGGCAGTCTTCTCGGTCCCTGGGGTGCACTGGTAACGGGCATTGCCACGCTGATGGCGGGCGCGGTGCTGGGTATCGCCGTCATCGTCTGGCAAAGGTGCCGGCCCCCAGTGGAGCTCTACCTGAGGCAAGTTACCGGCGTCCAGGGAAACATGCTACACGCGACGGCAGTCTCCACCGCCACCGACCAAACACCCTGTGTAACCAAGATCGCGTATTCGCCGGCCATTGCGGCTGGAACGATTTTGGCGCTTTGGTACATGGGCGCTTCACCAATTCAGATTCTCGGCTAGATCGATGAGCACAACAGAACAATCAATTACAGCCGGTGAACTTAACCAGCTGGGTTTGGCGCGGGCTACCAGGATGGTCCCCCGTCCAACATTGCTCGAGGAAACCGGACTTTCAGAAACATTCGTTGCCGATCTGATTGCCAAGCACCTGCTTGATAAAGGGGCGATGACACTAGGCGATCTCTCTCGCGAACTGGCAATAACGGGATCTATCGCTGAAAGCACTTTGAATTTCATGCGTTCGGAAGCACGAATAGAAGTGCGGCCAAGTCACGGAATGGACAGCAAGCTGTCGTATACGTTGACGGAACGTGGTCGCGTTAGCGCGATGGACGCCATGGTACGTAGCGGCTACCTGGGGCCGTGTCCGATACCCGTCAAGCAATATGCCCAGATTTCACGAGCGCAGACAATCCACCGGCGATCGGTGACCCAGGACGGCATGAGGGCGGCGTTCGAAGATGTCGTTCTGGACGGTCGAATGCTCGACCGGTTGGGGCCTGCGCTCAACTCTGGCAGGGCCATCTTTATCTATGGCCCCGCGGGTACCGGCAAGACTTATATATCCCAGCGACTGTGTCGGCTTTTCTACCATCCGACACTCGTGCCCCACGCGATCGCTATCGGCGAACACGTCGTCCAGGTATTCGATCCGCTGGTACACAAGCAAGTGCACCAAAAGATTGGTGACGACTGGCTCAAGCTGGAGAAAGGATACGACCCAAGGTTCGCAATTTGCGAGCGGCCGGTTGTGATCACGGGCGGCGAACTGACGGCGGAGATGCTTGAGGTTCATTACGACCCCTCGAGCAAGCTCTTTGAGGCCCCGCTGCAGCTCAAAGCCAACAACGGCATGTTCATAATTGACGATATGGGCCGGCAGAAGGTGCCGCCGGAGGTCATCTTCAATCGCTGGATCGTGCCTATGGAAGAGCGCAGGGACTACTTGACGCTGGGCTCGGGCCGTCATTTCACAGTACCGTTCGACGTAATTCTCATATTCTCCACGAACATTCATCCGCTGGATCTTGCCGAAGAGGCTTTCCTGCGTCGTATCGGCTACAAGATCAGGTTCGGAACGCTAACGCCGTCACAGTACGAGCGTATATGGCGGGACGCATGCAACACCTACGACGTTGAGTACGACGCCCGAGTTCTCGAGTACGTAATCAACGAACTTCATATGAAGGAGCGGGTTGCGCTCCTCCCATGTCATCCGAGAGACCTGCTCGGCATGGCAGTAGACCACGCCGTTTATGAAGAAAACTCACGCAGGGTGAGCACCGATCACCTGCGCTGGGCCTGGGACAACTACTTCGTGAGCGTCGACGAACACAAACATTCAACGGGACGGCAAATGCCCTGAATTAGGAGACGAATGTCATGGCAAAGCGCAGAGGAATGACGCTGATTTTTCTATCGCTATTGATGGCGGTAGGCGCAGCATACGTGGCTAACGAGTGGGTCATCGCGCGGGTGATGCCTGATAAGGCAGCGGAACAAGACAGGCAACAGGTCGTCGCGGCCGCAATGACGATTCCCTTTGCTACGAAAGTCGATGAGCGGCATCTGCGCCTCGTTGATTTGCCCGAAGGCGCGGCGCCGGAGGGCTTCTTCACGAGCATCGACGAGGTGGCCGGAAAGGTGTCGACGACGGAAATTCCGCGAGGCGAAATCCTGATCGCGCAGCGGTTTCGCGAGCACTCGGCCGGCAGCACGTTGGCTGCCCTGGTTGATCGCGAAATGCGTGCGGTAACGGTAAGGGTCGACGACGTCGTTGGTGTTGCCGGATTCCTTCTGCCCGGAAACCGTGTTGACGTTCTGGCTTCGAGAAAGCAGACGAACAAGCGCGCAGAGACCGAAACGATCCTGCGCAACATCAAAGTCCTTGCCGTGGATCAGACGGCATCGGCCGACTCCAATGAGCCGGTCATTGTTCGCGCCGTGACGCTCGAAATGGCACCGCGCCAGGCCGAAGAACTATTTCGTGCGAGAACAGAAGGCACGATTCAGCTGACTTTGCGGAATCCACTTGCGCAAGAAGAGGAAGTTGCACCACCGCCCAAGCCGCAGGTGGTTGCGAAGCGCGCGCCGCGCCCGAGAACGCCGCCGCCAACGGAGGTGATGGTGATTCGCGGGACGAGCGTGGACAAGACAAAGACCCGCGACTAGCTGAATGCGTGCCGCCGGGCCAGAACGAGAGAGGAAGAAATGATGCAAGTCCAACCAAAACCAATAACAAGGCTGTCATCAATAGCCATGGTGCTGTGCTTGCTGGCTTTGACGGCATCGGCGCCGGCGCAGGATCAGTTGACGCGTCTCGGCGGTGGGAGCGCGAGTTCGATGACCGTGCCACTCTTCAAGTCACGTGTCGTAGCCCTCAACGCTCCGGCGGCAAGAGTTTCTGTCGGAAACCCCGATGTCGCCGACATACTGATTCTGCAGTCGACCCAGTTGTATGTCCTCGGCAAGGATCTCGGTACCACGAACGTGTTGTTGTGGGATCGTGGTGACAACCTGATTGGCACGGTCAATGTGGAAGTGACGCATGATCTGCAGTCTCTAAAGGAAAAATTCTTCCGCGTTCTGCCGAATGAAAAAATCGAGGTCTACTCGGCGCAGAGAAATATCATCCTCGCGGGCCGGGTTTCCAACGTCGCGAACATGAATGCCGCCCTGCAGATTGCATATGGCTACTTCACGCAGTTGAGCACGGCAACCGAATCGGAAACTTTCGAGCTCCAGTCGGACCGGTCCGGGCGTGCAGACCGAAGTGTCGGCGAGGTCGTGAACCTGATGAGCGTCGGTGGCGTGCAGCAGGTCATGCTGGAAGTCAAAGTTGCCGAAATCTCGCGGGAAGAGCTTCGCAAGCTCGACGTCCAGTTTAATACGATTCTTCAGGGCAGCAGCCGATGGAACTGGGGCGGCGTCAATGGCGGGGCGTCGTTTCCCGACGCGACCTTCGAGCCCGGTGGTGTCCGGTTACCGGTATTCAATAACGATGCGCCGTTCGGACCGGTCATCGACGAATTTGCACCCAACGACATGATTATCGGTGACAAGGGATTCTTTGCCAGCTTTCTCAGTTCAAACGCATTGTTCAACTTCGCAATCGATGCTGCGAAAGAAAACGGTCTGGCGAAAATCCTGGCCGAGCCGACGCTCGTCACACAGACAGGACACGAGGCACGATTTCTTTCCGGCGGTGAATTTCCTATTCCGGTGCCGCGCGGACAAAACGGCGTAACGATCGAATTCAAGGAATTCGGCGTGGGCATTGGCTTTCTGCCGGTCGTCCTGGACAAGAGCAGGATCAGCCTGAAGCTGAATATCAGCGTCAGCGAACTCGCCAGCCCCAATAGCGTTGCGGTGAGCTCCCAGGGCGTGTCGTCAACGTTTGTCATTCCGTCGCTGACCAAGCGCAGTGCCGAGGCGACGGTCGAGCTGGCGGACGGGCAGACATTGGGCCTGGCGGGCCTCATCAGTGAAAACATGCGCGAGGTCGTTACGAAGTTTCCGGGCCTCGGCAGCATTCCGGGCATAGGAGCGCTTTTCCGAAGCCAGGAGTATCAGAAGGGAGAGACGGAACTGCTGATTCTCGTTACTCCGCATTTGGCCAAGCCGCTCGTTCCCGCAGAAGTCGTGTTGCCCACGGACGGATTCGAGGACCCCAGCGACTTCGGTTGGTACTTCATGGGCAGCATGAAAGGACGCAGCGAGGAATGAAGCGCTTCCGAATAACAGTCTGGCGCACCGAGCAAAAAGAGGAAGAAAGGTCATGATCATCAAATTGGTAACTATTGCAGCAGTCATCGCCGCAGTCGGCAGTACTGCAGCATGCAGCCACAGGACGGTTCCCGAACAGGAATTCGGCGCGGCCGTGCGCAGCGTAATGAACAGCCAGATCCATGATTACGAAGCGGCCGTGCACCCTGAGCCCAACGCGGTTGAAGGTAGTGATACCAGTCGGCTCAACACCGTTCTGGAAACGTATCGTGAACACGTATCGAAACCCGAAGAAGTACGGCAGCCGATTTCGATCAGCGTGGGTACGGACTAGGAGTCCAGGGACTGTGCGAGGAACGGCTATGAGCAATCGATACAGGCAACGCGGTGTTGCTTTGCCGCTCGTCGTGATAGGCCTGGTGGCAATGCTGGCGATGGCAGGCCTGGCGCTCGACAGCAGCCATGCCTATGTCAATAAGACACGGCTGCAAAACACGGCTGATGCTGCCGCACTTGCGGCGGCCAAAATATATGACGGGACCGCGGACACGCTGATGTCGACAGCAGCGGCGAACAGCGTGTTCGGCATCAATACCAATGGCAGCGGCAATTTTGAGGTCGATGCCGCATACGACGCCGGAGATATATCGGTCATAGTGCAGTTCTCGCCCACGCTAAATCCGTTCGTGCCATCGGGAATCGGGCCCTACGTCCGTGTTATCGCGACCGGTTTTGACATGTTGACTACGTTTAGCAACGTCGTCGGCATTGCCAGCATGCCCATTACCGCGTCTGCTGTCGCCGGCCCGAGTCCGACAATTGACTACGCCTGCAATATTGCGCCGATCGCCGTCTGTGCCAACGACCCTTCGCCAACGGCGGATTATTTCGGCTTCAGTGATGACGCGTTGATGGTGCTCAAACCCGAGCCGGGCAATCACGAGGACATCGGCGCGGGCAACTACAAGATGCTCCGTCTGGATGAGGATAACCCCGGGGGCGACGAGTTCCGCGACAACATGGCTGGTGCTTACGGCGGCTGTGCGGAGTCGGCGAGCACCGCCGAAACGGAGCCGGGCTTCATGGCAGGTCCGACGTCGCAGGGCTTCAACACACGCTTCAATCAATACGCGGGCCCTGTAAGCCCATACGAATTTCCACCGGATGTCGTCACGCAGGAGGTTGTACCAAGACTGGAATCGCAGCAGGTGCCGGACCCACTGAATCCAGGGGAAGAAATCGACCAGATCTGCCTCGGACCGTGCGACGACCCTGCGGCGCCTACGAACCAGGTTACGTTGGGCGCCGAGATTACGAACAACTATACGGATTATCTCAACAGAACAGAGGGCGGGATGCATGATGTCACGGAAGGACTGGCTCCGCTCGGTACACGGTGGCGACGCATCATGGCGATGCCGGTCGTGGATTGCGCGGGCGACCAGACCGGTCAGTCAACGCTCGATGTCCTTGGATTTGCGTGCTACTTCATGTTGCAGACCGTCTCGACCGGGGCGTCCGACGGCGCACACATCTACGGTCAGTTCGTCGACGGATGTCTTGTGGGCGGCACATCGGGACCGAACCCGGGGACCGGACCAGGGCCATACCTTATCCAGCTCTACAAGGATCCCGACTCGGGAGACTCCTGATGCGTTTTGACGGACACAATACGCGTCGAAGACAAAGCGGTGCGGTGCTTGCCGAGATGGCACTCGTTACGCCAATCCTCGTATTCATGATGCTGGCGACGGCGGAGGTTTCCCGTGCGTTCATCGACCACAACACGCTGACAAAAGCCGTGCGCAATGGAGCGCGCCATGTGTCTTCATTCGCATTCCAGGGGACGACCGGTACGGTCAATATCGGGCCGGTGCTTCGTGCGGAAGTACAGAACCTGGTCGTGTATGGAAACCTGGCCGGTGGCGGTACGCCGGTACTTCCCGGGCTGACTACCGCGAATGTCACAGTCACCGATATCGGGGCGAATAACATCGAGGTCACGGCTACGCACAACATCAGCGGTCTGCTTGGACCGGTACTGCGCTCCTTTGTGGGCGGTAGCGACATCAACATGGTTTTTACGCTCGAAGCGACCGTCACGATGAGGGCCCTTTGAGATGAATGTGCGTCGCCGCCAACGGGGCCTGGCCATCGTCGAATTCGCGATTGTCGCGGCCGTCCTGTTCATTCTAATCTTCGCCGTCATCGAGGTCGGTCGGGCATTCTTTGTTGCCGCCACGTTGGACGAAGCAGCCAGGCGTGGCGCACGCATGGCCGTAGTTTGCCCCGTCAACGACCCTGCGATTTCTCAGGCGGCCGCGTTTGACAACGCCGTGATCCCGGATCTCGATGCGAGCGATATATCGGTCGAATATCTCAGCATCGCCGGCAATCCATTAGGTAGCCCGGCGACCACCGATTTTCGGCAGATCCGCTTTATCCGCGTTGCCGTCGTTGGTTATCAGCACCAGATGTTTATTCCTTTTGCGACGGCACTGTTGCCTTTCACAATGCCCGATTTCACAACGGTGCTGCCGCGAGAAAGCCTGGGCATTCCACGAACCGGTGCAATAACACCGTGTTAGTCAGTATGGAGAGATAACCGAATTGCCTAGAACGAGAATCACAATTGCCAGCCGATCGCGGCAGACAGCCGAGAGGCTCGCCAGCTTTTTATCTGGTCAGACTGATTTCAGGGTCGATATCCGGGTGCTGAGCAATGGGCACGCCGATCCGCTCCACGACGTTTCGACCCTGCCCGATATCCTGCTGCTTCATTGCACCGGTGGTGACAGTGAACTTGAATTTCTGGCGAATCAGGGCGTGCGTGAACAACCGCCATTGATCGTTTGCGGACGCGACGGCGACACGGTAACGATGCGCCTGGCAATGAGGGCGGGTGCGCGCGACTACCTGACGGAAAGCATGCCCAAACAGGATCTCCTGAACAGCATCCAGAGAATCCGCGACGAAACGGCTCGCCACCGGCATGCCGAGCACGGCAAGCTGATTGTTGTAGTGAACGGCAAGGGTGGTTCCGGGGCAAGCATGATCGCCACCAACCTCGCGCACAGCCTCGTGGGTGACGAGGGCAACGAAGTGACACTCGTTGATCTCGACCTGCAGTTCGGCGGTCTTTGCCGCTACCTGGATATCAGTCCCGAAGTGGGCATGATGCAGGCGCTGGAATCTGCGACCGAAATGGACGAGATGTCGGCGGACGCATATACATGCCGCCACTCGAGCGGACTCAAACTTATGGCGGCGCAGTCCAAGCAGCCGGTCATGCCGAGAGGCGTGTCGATCGAAAGGCTCGAGGCTCTGCTGAAGGTGTACCTGTCAATCAACGATTTCGTCGTTGTAGATTCCCCTGCACACCTGGATCCTGCGACCGCCCTTTTCTTCGACAAAGCCGACCACGTCTTCGTCGTGGTTCAACAGTCGTTGCCGCATGTGCAGGATGCGGCGAGGCTTATGCAAATCCTTGGGTCCGAACTGGGTGTTTCCAGGGACCGGATGGTCGTGATCGTCAACCGGTTTACAAAGAATGCCGAGGTCGAGATCGGTGACATAAAGAAGGCTCTTCGACTCAACAGCGTTCACACGGTGCCGAACCATTACAAACTGGCATCGGAGAGCATTAATACCGGTGTGCCGCTTGCCGATATTTCCAGTAGCGCCGGACTGACCAAATCGATTCGCAGGCTCAAGGACTCTTTGGTCGAACCCGACGATAGTCCGAACCCGACCCTGCTCGAACGCTCACTGCCGAGTTTCCTGAGGAGATAGTACGTGGCGACAGTAATGACGGAACAGTTCCATAGCGGAATCAGTAATGAAGCCGAAGATCCTGAAGACAGGATACGCCCGCTGACGCTCCAGGAAATCGAATGGAAGGAACGAATCAACGACCGGCTTCTGACGGTGCTCGATTTGTCCCTGATCGATACGGTCGAGTCCGAGAAAGCGCGCAAGGAAATCAGGGAAATCGCGGATCGTCTGTTGACGGAGGAGTCGGCGCCGCTGAGCCGCAGGCAACGCAAGCTCATCATAGGCCGTATCGAAGACGAGGTTATGGGTCTCGGGCCGCTGGAGCCGCTGCTCGCGGACTCAACGATATCGGACATCCTCGTCAACGGATTTGACACCATATACATAGAGAGGCGGGGCAAGCTCGAGCGCACGAACGCCCGCTTTACCGACCATGCGCACTTGATCAACACGATCGACCGTATCGTCTCGGCCGTGGGCCGGCGAATTGACGAGTCCTCGCCAATGGTGGACGCGCGCCTCGCCGACGGCTCGCGTGTCAACGTCATCATCCCGCCGTTGGCAATCGACGGCGCCATGCTGTCGATTCGAAGATTTGGCGTCGAGTTGCTCGGCATGAACAATATGATTCAGCTCGACACGGTCACCGAAGAGGTTGCCCAGGTGCTTTCGGCAATCGTTCGCGCGCGCCTGAACATCGTGGTATCGGGCGGCACAGGAGCCGGCAAGACGACAATGCTGAATATCCTGTCGAGCTACATACCTGCCGACGAGCGGATCGTTACGATCGAAGATTCCGCTGAACTTCAGCTGCAGCAGCCGCATGTCGTGCGGCTCGAGACGCGGCCCCCGAATATCGAGGGTGCGGGTGAGGTAACGGCGCGCGACCTCGTTCGCAACAGCCTTCGCATGCGGCCGGAGCGCATCATCGTCGGCGAGGTGCGCGGCGGCGAAGCACTCGACATGCTCCAGGCCATGAACACAGGTCATGACGGATCATTGACCACTATTCACGCCAATACGCCCCGAGACGCCTTGGGCCGAATCGAAAACATGGTCTCGATGACAGGCATCTCGTTTCCTATCAATGCACTGCGCTCACAGATCGCATCGGCAATCAACGTTGTGCTGCAAATAGCGAGACTCGAAGACGGTCAACGCAAGCTGATCAGCATGCAGGAAATCAACGGCATGGAAGGGGACGTAATTACGATGTCGGAGCTGTTCGCCTTCCATCGAGAGGGCGTGGACGAAGACGGCAAGGTGATTGGCAAGTTGCGGCCGACGGGAATCATTCCGGCGTTTTACAAGGGCCTGGCGCAACGCGGCATCGATCTTCCGGTAGAAGTCTTCCAGCCTGAGTGGACATAGGGGGGAATAATCGATGTCCAGCGGCGCGCAAATTTTCATAGTCATGGTATTCGTCACCGTGGTGCTGCTGATGCAGGGCCTCGTGGTTCCGGTTTTCGGGGAAAGCGCGAAGGCCCGCAAGCGCCTGAAGAAACGCATTGAAGAGATCGAGGGCGCAAGCGCCGACGATGCGTTGTCATCGCTGCTGCGTGAGAAATACCTGCGACGGCTATCGCCGATAGAACGACGGCTCGAATCCCTGCCGATGATGGAAGGATTGGCAAAGCGCATCGAGCAGGCTGGCCACAAAATTCTCGCCTACCGGCTGGTTCTGATTTCGCTTGTCATCGGTCTGGTTACGCTGGTCGTTAGCTGGGTCTATTTTCGGATGCCCATAGCCGCGTCGGCACTGGCATTCATTGGTGCCTACATACCGTTCATGAAGATCAGCATGGACCGGACCAAGCGCATGGCGGCCTTCGAGGAGCAACTGCCTGACGCAATCGACACGATGAAGCGAGCGCTGCGAGCGGGACACCCACTGAGCGCAGCGCTCAAGTTCGTGGCTGATGAACTTGACGATCCTGTCGCAACGGAATTCGAACTGACCTTTGGCGATATCAATTACGGCAATGACGTGCGGCGCGCCATGCTTGGTCTGCTCGGTCGGGTGCCGAGCGTGACTGTCATGGCCCTTGTGACATCGATTCTGGTCCAGAAAGAGACCGGAGGAAATCTTGCAGAGATTCTGCAAAACATATCGGCAGTCATCCGCGGGAGGTTCAAATTCCAGCGCAAGGTCAAAACGTATTCAGCCGAAGGGCGTATGTCGGCGTGGGTGCTGGCAATGGTGCCCCTGGTGCTTTTCGTTGCGCTCTGGTTCCTGACGCCTGGCTACCTGCCGACACTGATCGAAGACGAGGGTGGGCAGAAGATGATCGTGTACGGCTTCATATCGGGTGTGGTCGGCATCTTCTGGATCCGGAAGATTCTGCGAATCGAGGTCTGAGTTATGGAAGGAATTCTCGATCTACTGACAAGCTATTTGAATGACGACATTGTCATGCGTCGTGTCCTCGTAGGCTTGTCCGCCGCGACGATATTTATCCTGGGCCTAGGCCTTTCGATGCTGATCCGGAACTTCTCGAGCCCCGTGCGGCGGCGCCTGGGACTGGTTGTCGAAGAAGAACCCGTCAAGAACCGTATCGCAGTGCAGGTCTCGACAGTTCTGGGGCCGGTTGCAAGCTACGTACTGCCGCAAAAGGAAGTGGAGCGCCAGAAGATGACGCTGCAGCTCTTTCGCGCCGGATTTCGGTCGCCACAAGCGCTGCAGGTGTTCTATGCAATCAAGTCGCTGATGATCGTGGGGCTCCCGCTGATCGTTCTGCTCTCATTTCGATTCATGCCGATGCTGGAGAACAAATCGGCGTTCAACTTCGCGCTGATAGCCGCAGGGTTCGGACTGTTCGGGCCAAACATTGTACTGAGCAAGCTCGTCGATCGACGAGTCAAGGCGTTGAGTAATGGTTTTCCTGACGCGCTCGACCTGCTGGTTGTCTGTGTCGAGTCAGGCCTTGGCCTGGCAGCCGCCATCCAGCGGGTGGCGGATGAGCTCGATGTGAGCCATCCGGAACTCGCCTTTGAGCTGTCGACAGTAAATGCAGAAATTCGCGCCGGCGTGCCGCGCGAGAGAGCGTTGCGAAATCTGGCCGATCGCACCGGAGTCCGCGACATCAAGGGACTTGTTGGACTCCTGGTGCAGACCATGAAGTTCGGTACGAGCATCAGCGACGCTTTGCGAGTGTATTCCGAAGAATTTCGGGACAAACGCATGCAACGGGCCGAGGAAGCCGCCGCAAAAATGGCGACCAAGCTCATTTTTCCGCTCGTCTTTTGCATGTTCCCGATATTTTTCATCGTCGCGATCGGGCCGGCCGTACTCAGGATCATTGAATGGATGGCAAGCCGATAGCCCGGCGGATGAATTGTGCATGGGAGAAGGTCAATGAAAATCAAAACCGGTGCTGGGAGGATCGTCGGAATATGTGTCCTGGGCGCTCTTGCGGGATGCGCCGGCACACCGAAGACTGACCAGGATACGTCAGCCAATGACGCCCTGCGCAATACCAACCTGGACGTCATGTTCGCCACTGAATTCCCGGTTGAGTCGCAGGATGAAGCGCTGCTGAAAGCAAACAATGCTTATCGCGCAGGAGAAGTGGACAAGGCTCTGTTCTTTTATGTTCGGGCCCTGCAATTCAACACTGAAAATGTCGATCTCCTGGCGCTTATCGGCGACATTCATTTTAAGCGCAACGATCTCGTCAGGGCCAAGCGGGCATACGTTCGGGCGCTCAGTATCGATTCGGAACACGCAGAAACTCTCGAAGCCCTCGGACTGATTCATCTCAGCGAAGGAAACGAGACCGAAGCGCTAAATGAGCTCGCGAGGGCGACGGCAATCGATGACGGACGCTGGCGGGCGCACAATGCGCTTGGCGTGTACCTGGACAGATCGGGCAATTACTCCGCGGCGCAGGCGCACTATAACTCGGCGTTGGCGCGCAATCCCGGTTCGGGACAAGTACTTAATAACCGCGGCTACTCGAAGTACCTGGCCGGCGATATTGCCGGAGCCACCCTGGACCTGCATTCGGCCGCATCGACCAGAGGATTCGAGATGGCGTGGGGCAATCTTGGTCTGGTCTATGCGAGTCAGGGCCTGTACGAAGACGCGATCTCGGCCTATCGCGAGATTATGGCCGAGGCCAATGTTTACAACAGCGTTGGTCAGATTGCCATTGATAACGGCGACCTGGAATTGGCGCAAATATACCTCGACGAGGCAGTCCGCCTGTCACCGACCTATTTCCCGCAGGCACAAAGAAACCTGGAGCTGCTCCAGACACTCGTTCGTCAATAACAAGGAACCCAAGCGATGAACCATCTCAATAGCCTGATACAAGCCACAATCGTCGGTCTACTGATGCTCCTGTTCATTTTTTTCGTCGCGTCCAATGCATACGCGGATGCAAACGAAGGTGAATACCTGGGCTACAGGCTGGGTGAAACATTCAACATTCCGAAAAGGGCTGGCAGCCGTGGCCACATTACCGGTGCCATGGTCGTCGATCTGAGCCCAAAGGCGCATCCGCATCATGTGGACTCCATCACATTGTATGTGTCGCCCGTGAGCCTCATCATAGGGGGCATATACGGAGAGTGGTATTTCTCGGGACGCCCAAGGGCGGCGTTGTTTGCGGATCGTTATCTCGACACGCTTGCAGACAAGTATCCGAAATGGCGGCGACGAGGCCAGTCGCTCACGAATGGCGACTACCAGCTCTGGGTAACGGTAGAAGAGAGGCCGCCCATCGTCCAGAATTGGCCGTCTCATGACGACTATCGCGTCGGTGTCGGATTGATTTACGCGCCTGATTCGTCAGCCCGTTACAGATGGATGACGATGCTCGATACAGAAGGGATCAACGGAGAACTCACGGCCAGCAAATAGGCCAGCTGATGCCCTGCTGCTTGTTCATGGTGACCCGGCGTCGTCGTTGATATCAACCAGATGGATCCGGATTTCGTGTGAACAGGTCACGGTAAGTGTCACGCAGCAGATTTTTCTGAACTTTCGCCATGGAGTTGCGCGGCAGCTCGTCAACAAAGACGACCTGCTTCGGCACCTTGAAATTGGCAAGCGACGCCTTCGCCCGGTCGATCACATCGGTGGCCTCGATCGCCCGCCCGGAGTCGCGGACGACAACAGCGACAACGGCCTCACCGAAGTCCGCGTGCGGCACGCCGATGATTGCTGACTCCCTGACGCCGTCGAGATTATCGATGAACAGTTCGACCTCTTTCGGGTACACGTTCAGTCCACCGGTGATTACGACGTCCTTGGCCCGGCCGACGATCGAGACATAGCCGTCATCGTCGACACAGCCCTTGTCACCGGTGTCGAAAAAGCCGTCTGCGGTGAAGTCTTCCGCCGTCTTGTCCGGCATACGCCAGTAACGGGCGAACACATTGGCGCCGCGAACCTGCAGGTTGCCGACATCGCCTGCCGCAACCTCGGCGCCATCGCCGTCGACGATGCGCACTTCGACGCCGGGCAGGGGCAGGCCTACCGTGCCCGGTTTGCGTTCGCCATCCAGTGGATTGGATGTGTTCATGTTGGTCTCGGTCATGCCGTAGCGTTCGAGAATACGGTGGCCGGTGCGGGATTCGAACTCGGCAAACGTATCCTCGAGCAGCGGCGCGGACCCTGAAATAAAGACTCGCATGTTGGCCGTGGCGTCCGCCGTAAGGCCGGACTCCGCGAGCAGACGCGTGTAATACGTCGGCACGCCCATCATCACGGTGCACTCGGGGAGGTAGCCGATCACCGACGCAGCGTCGAAAGCATCGAGCCAGCGCATGCTCGCGCCGCTGAGCAGCACGCAGCCAATGCCGACAAACAGGCCATGCACGTGGAATATCGGTAAAGCATGCAGCAGACGATCTCGTTCCGTGAATGCCCAGGCCCGGACCAGCGACCGGGCGTTGCTTACGAGATTGCCGTGCGTCAGAACGATGCCCTTGGGCATACCCGTCGTGCCCGACGAGTAGAGCAGCGCGGCCATGTCATTCTCGGCGCAATGCACGAGCAGAGGAGCGGTCGGGACACTGCGCGACTGGTCGATCAGCGTACCGTGGCCGTGACCGTCAAGCGTCAGCAGGTGAGCGACGCCCGCCGCGTTCGCGAGCGGCGTAATGGCATCGGCATTGCGACTATCGCAAACAACGATCGACGGTTCGGCATTGCTGAAAAAATACTCCAGTTCTGCGGCCTGGTAAGCCGGGTTCAGTGGGTGAAACACGAAGCCGCCACGCAGGCAGGCCAGGTAGAGTGAGAGCGCTGCCGGCGACTTTTCGACCTGTGCTGAAACACGATCGCCCGGACTGGCGCCGAGTTCACCGAGGAATCGAGCAAGGCGTGCAGACTCGCGGTCGATATCCGCATACGAGTAAACGGTCTCGTCATTCGTTACGAGTAACGGCTCGTCTGCACGGGACGCGAATTGCGCGGCGAAATGGGCGAACAGGTTGCTGTTTGCGTTCGCCAAACTGCCTACATGACCTCGTCTTCGACGGTATTGACGAGTTTGCCGAGCCCCACGACTTCAACTTCGACGGTGTCGCCTGCTTTCATCCACACGGGCGGCGTACGTGCATATCCGACGCCGGCCGGAGTTCCGGTGACCACGACATCGCCAGGTTCGAGTGTCATGCATTTGCTGAGAATGGCGATGAGTGTGCGCACCGGGAATACGAGATCGTTGGTGTTGCCTTCCTGCATCAGCTCGCCATTGAGTTTCGTGGTCAGGGTCAGGCCGGCCATGCCGGGCGGCAACTCATCGGCGGTAACGAGCTCGGGTCCGAATGGCCCCGTGCCGTCGAAGTTCTTGCCGATCGTCCATTGCGTCGAGAAGCGCTGGTAGTCGCGCAAGCTTGCGTCATTGAAAAGCGAGTAACCAGCGACGAAATCGAGCGCATTATCTTCGCTTGCGTGGCGGCAAGTCCGGCCTATTACAAGCGCGAACTCGCCCTCGTAATCGAGCTTCGTCGATGCCTGCGGGCGAACAATCGGCGACTGGTGTGCAACCAGCGTGGTCGCGCCGCGGTAGAAAATCTCGGGAAACGTCGGCGTGTCCGCGCCACCTTCGGCGGCATGCGCCGCGTAGTTGCGGCCGATGCAGATGATCTTGCCGGGATCCGGAATGACTGGCCGGTATTCGATGTCGCCGATGTCGACCCCGGGCTCATCACTTGTCTCGAGTTCCGCAGCCAGCCGTCCCAGGCAGTCAGCGTCGAGCATCTGGCGCAGCGAGGGCGGAGCGTCCGGCAGGACACTCGCGACGGAAACGACCCGGTCACCGCGGCGGGCGCCCACCTGTTCGGCGCCGTCGTGCAAAAAGGTCAACAATCTCATAGAGCATCCTCTGCGGCCTTGAGCTGACCTCGCTGTCATCGAGCACTTGGGGGTCCTGGGGCTCGTCGCGCCCGGTCGCGGCCCGGCGGATTTCAGCAGCCATTCCGCCCTCTTCTAATCGATAATAATCTGGCGGGAACCATTTTGCCGATATTTTAGCCGAAAGATCGTCGGCGTTGCGGCCACCGGGATCACCGCGGGCAACCTTCCCGTCGCCGATCAAGCCAACTGCCTGTTGCTCTGTCGGTTTTTCCGTATTGATCTGCGGTAAAAAACGGTTTGAACTGGAGCCGGAAAGGGGGAGTCGCAGTTTTGGCCCGTCTAGGTAAAAAATTCGATCAGGGGGAGGTGATATTTCGCCAGGGCGAAAAGGGTGACTGTATGTTCGTCATCCAGCAAGGCCAGGTTGAAGCTACCTCAGAAGCTGGTGGCAAAGAGGTCCGGTTGCGCACAATGGGTCCCAACGAATTCTTCGGCGAAATGGCCCTGTTCGAAAAAGTAGCGCGGACGGCCACGATTCGCGCCATCGAGCCAACGCACTTGCTTACGATCGACAAGCGGAATCTCCTGGAGGGCATCCATGAGGATCCGTCGCTCGCATTTCGCATTCTGCAAACCATGTCGCATCGTATTCGCGACCTGACCGAACGGCTCGCGAAATACGAAGAAACCAGTAGCACGCCGTAATAACGGCTCTGATCATGTTCGGGGCTGAGGATGGGTGCAATGAGGAGCAACGTCAGTAGTTCGGGCTTCGAGCGCTTTGAACAAAGCGACACTTCGAATGACGTATTGAAGACGCTGCAAGATGGCTCCCGAATCGCCGTAATAGGAGCTGGTCCTGCCGGCTCGATGTTCAGCTATTTTGCCCTGTCGATGGCGGAAACGATCGGGCTGGACGTTAACGTAGATATCTTCGAGCCGCGACGTTTCTGTCACCGCGGTCCCGCCGGCTGCAACCATTGTGGTGGAATCGTTTCCGAGTCACTCGTGCAACGACTCGCAATCGAAGGCATCCGGCTGCCCGATGACATCGTTCAACGCGGCATCGAATCGTACACCCTGCATATGGACGTAGGTGATGTACGAATCGCGACGCCACTGCAAGAAAAACGGATTGCGGCCATCTACCGCGGCGAAGGACCGCGAAATTCTGAGCTTATCGACACGCACAGCTTTGACGGTTACCTGCTCGGACTTGCCGAGGAAAAAGGTGCAAACGTCATACCTCAACTCGTCACCAAAGTTAATCGGGAAGACGACCGCATGATCATCGGGTGCGCGGACCAGACGAGCGGCAGCTACGAATTGGTGGTCGTGGCTGCTGGCGTCAACAGCCGCTTGCTCGAAATGCTGGAGGCCGAATCGCTAGGGTTTGCGCGGCCAGATCGGACGAAGACGTTTATCTGCGAATTCAACCTGGGCCGCGATGTTATCCAGGAGACTTTCGGACCGTCGATGCATGTTTTCTTGCTCGATATCCCGAGACTCGAATTCGCCGCCCTGATTCCAAAGGGCGATTACGTCACCCTCTGCATGCTTGGCGACGATATCGACGAGGATTTGATGGGACGGTTTTTTGCTTCGCCCGAGGTCAGGAACTGCTTCCCGGGTGGAGAGATACCCAAGCACGCATGCCATTGTTTTCCGCGCATCAACGTGAGGCCGTCCCACCCGGTCTTCGGCGATCGCCTGGTGATGATCGGCGACAGCGGCGCGACGCGGCTGTTCAAGGATGGCATCGGTGCGGCTTACCGCACCGCAAAGGCCGCCGCGAAGACCGTAGTGTTCCACGGGGTCGACGCAGAGACCCTCGAACAGAATTACGCGCCAATGTGCCGGCGGATCGGTCGCGACAACCTGGTCGGCAAATTCGTTTTCAATATCGCCGGCCTCGTGCAAAAAGCGCGCTTCGCGCGCCGCGGTATTTTGCGCATGACGGCAAACGAACAGCAGTCTGAAGGGAACAGGCGCATGTCCGGGGTGTTGTGGGATTTGTTCAGCGGCAGCGCGTCGTACACAAACGTTTTCATACGCACGCTGAGCCCTGCGTATATCGCCGGTCTCATGTGGAACCTTGTCGTCGCTAATTTGCCAGGTAGCGATGCGCGAACTCCGAGCGTCACGGGCACCGGGAAACACCATGTCCAGCACTGACAAGACAGACGGTATGACTACGGCCAGGTCTTTTCAGACACTGGCGTGGCAACTCGAAAAGTTGCCGCCTTGCCAGGCGCAGTGCCCCAACAGCGGAGACGTGCGCGGCTGGCTCGGCGTCATTGCACAACACGAGAAAAACGGGCTGACGCTGGACGAGGCCTACGACGAGGCGTGGCGGATGATCGCCGAGCGAAACCCCTTGCCCGCTACGATCGGCCGCATCTGCCCGCATCCCTGTGAGACATTGTGCACGCGCCATGACAAGGACGGCGCCGTATCGATCAATGCGATGGAGCGGTTTCTCGGCGACTGGGCGCTCTCGCGCTCACTGTCCTTACCTCGCATCGAATCGAAAAGTTATCCGGAAACGGTTGGCGTCATCGGCTCGGGGCCCGCCAGCCTGTCATTTGCCTACCAGATGGCGCGCCGCGGCTATGAAGTGACGATCTATGAACAGCGTGATAAACCGGGCGGAATGTTGCGCTACGCAATTCCGGACTATCGGCTGCCGCGCGAGATACTCGATGCCGAGGTGCAGCGTATTCTCGAACTGAATGTCTCCGTTGCGAACAACAGTGACGTCGGTACAACAATCGGACTCGACGAGCTGCGTGATCGGCACGAACTGGTTTTCCTGGGTCTGGGCGCCCAGGCGGCGCGCGCACTGGGCATCCCGGGGGAAAAGGGACCGGGCGTGCTCGCAGGGATCGACTACCTGCAACAACGCAAGGAGCGAGCTGACTCCCTGCAGGATCAGAAAGTACTCGTAATCGGCGGTGGCAATACGGCAATTGATGCCGCACGCAGCGCCCGGCGGGACGGTGCTGATGTCGTTCTGCTGTATCGCCGCAGTGAGAAGGAAATGCCGGCCATTTCGAGTGAGGTCGAAGATGCTCGCGTGGAAGGGGTCAAATTCCGCTTCCTCGTATCCCCAACTCGTATCAGGCGGGAGCGCGGCAAGGTTCGGAGCGTCGAGATCCAGGCGATGCGCCTCGGCGATCCCGACGAATCAGGCCGCCGGCGCCCCGAACCCGTGCCGGGACAGCTGGAGTGCCTGCCGGCCGACAAAGTTATCGTGGCCGTGGCCCAGGCGCCCGAATGGAATGGCATGGAATCCCTGGCCAGTACCGGCTCCTGGCTGCGAACGGCTGCTGACGGCAAGCTCGATATCAATCTCTGGGCGGGAGGAGACGATAAGGGCCCGGGAATCGCGAGCAGCGCGCTGGCGCAAGGGCGCCTGGCGGCCGAGTCGGCGCATGCGGAGCTTCGCGGCCTGCCGGCCCCACCGATCGAGGACCGGCGCAAGCCGGTCCCGGGTGGAACGGTCAAGGTCGATTACTACACAGACCGGGCGCGGACCGAACTGCCTCGCAAATCGCCGGAGGAATGGCTAACCGATCCCGAAGCCGAGATCGACCAGACGCTGACTTATGAACAGGCCTGTGAGGAAGCAGCTCGTTGCATGTCGTGCGGCCTGTGCTTTGATTGCCAGCAGTGCTTCATGTACTGCAACGGATCAGGATTCACACGCTTAAAAGAAACCCGCCCGGGACACTATTTCGCGATGGCGCTGGATGCATGCGAAGGCTGCGGCAAGTGTATCGAGATCTGTCCGTGCGGATATCTCGAGGCACGGCAGGGCGATGATCATAACGATGCGCGCCAGCGGTCCGATCCTTAGCCGATGTATGTGATGGCGACGCCGTTGATCAGTACGTGCAACAGGTTATCGATGATGATAACCAGCCAACCGGCAAGCCACGGCGACGTATCCGGATCGAAACCCGTAGCCTTACACTCGGACCAGGGCCGGCTGCCGGGCCACGGACGATTTTTCAACCAGGCAACGTGGCGGGCGAGGTGCCATCGATCGATGACGAAATGGGTGCCGCCGATGACTGCCAGCGTCAGCGGGTTCCGAGTGATGAATAGAAACGGGAGCAGATAAAAAAGGCAGTGAACCAGTGCGGGAAAAGACCGCTTGGTCTTCTCACGCGCCATCCACTCACTTTGCAGCAGGTAATCGCCTACCGTGTGGGCAATTAGCTGGTCGACCGTAAACATAGAGGGCTCGACATTATTTCTTCTCTGAAAGATATGGAAAACACTTTGCCGGCGCCGGAACTTGTGACCGCGTCGACCAGGGAGATGATGCCACAAGTTTCGGCCGCAACGGCCAGTGCCGAAGAATTGCTGAGGTCCGGCGAGCCTTTGCTGGCGTACGACACGGTCCAGCAGGCCCTCGAAAACTGGCCCGGCGACTGCCGCCTGAGGCAGCTCAGCGGTCTCGCGCTCGCCCGCAGCGGCGCCGTGCGCCGGGCGAACGAGGAACTGCAGGCCCTTCGCGAAGAAGGGTGCATTGATGGCGAAACGCTCGGAATACTGGCAAGGACACACAAGAACCTGGGCCTGGCGGCAACCCGCAAATCAGTTAAAAAAAAGCATCTGGCGGCGGCCTTTGAAATTTACTCCGCCGGCTACCGGGAATCAGTTCGGCGGGATGCGGTTGCCGATGGTTATTACACGGGCATCAATGCGGCGACTGTGGCGCTATTGCTCGGCGATATCGAATCGGCGCACAAGATAGCGGCGGAGGTCGAAGAACTTTGCAAGCGCGCAATTCAGGAAGGCAGCCAACAACCGGGTGATGCGTACTGGCCGCAGGCGACGCTTGCCGAAGCTGCGCTGATTCTTGGCGAATGGCAGAAGGCGCAAGAGTGTTACAGGGCGGCCGCTTTGCTTGCCGGTCGTCGCTATGGGGATATCAGTTCGACACGGCATCAGGCCAAGTTATTGTTGCAGTACCTTGGTCACAGCAATGAATGGCTGGACGAGGCGATGCACCTTCCGCCGGTTGTTGTCTACACCGGCCACCTGATTGACGTGCCCGGGCGAGTAGAGTCCCGGTTTTCCCCGGAGCTTGAGGACACCGTAAAAGCGGATATTGCCGAACGGCTGGAGCGCCTTGGCCCTGTCGCGGCATACGGTTCGGCGGCCTGTGGCGCTGACATTCTTTGTCTCGAGTGCATGCAGGAACTCGGGGGCGAGCTGCATATCATACTGCCGTTTGCGGCAGACAATTTCCGCGCCCAGAGTGTCGACCTCCGGCCAGACGGCCGCTGGGGAGAGCGCTTCGAAAAGTTATTGGCCAATGCCAAGGAAGTGCTTGTCATCAGTCAACGTCCGCCGCCGCTCGGTGAATCCATATTCCAGTACAGCAATCTGATCATGACAGGGCTGGCAAAACTTCGTGCCCAGATGCTCGACACGAGCCTGCACGGGATCGCGGTCTGGGATGGCAAGCCTGCTGCCGGCGAAGGCGGTACAGGAGCGATCGCTTCTCTGTGGAAACAGTCCGGCATACCACTGGAACACGTTATGGTTGGCCAGAATACTGGCTCTTCAAAACCGACTCCGCCGCCGATCCTGCATCGGCTGCCCGACCGATCTTCGGGAACCGGAAATACATGGGCCTTCGAGTACAAGATTGAAACGATGCTGTTCGCGGATGCAGTCGGATACTCACGGCTGACAGAGGACCAGATTCCGTTGTTCTTCGACTGCTATGCGGGTGTCATCGCCAAATACAATAAGTCATCGCCTTATAAGGCGGTGCATATAGAGACGGCGGGCGACGGCATGTACATGGTGTTCGACGATCCCGGGACGGCAGCCCACTATGCGCTCGGGTTGAGCGAGCTCATCAACAAGCAGGACTGGGCGAGCAAGGGACTGCCGGCAGACCTCAACGTGCGTATCGGCCTGCATTGCGGACCGGTCTTCGTTGGTCGCGACCCGATTACGGACCAACCCCTATACACCGGTAATCACACGAGTCGCACCGCACGGATCGAACCGATTACGCCACCGGGACTGGTTTATGCGAGCAGCGCATTCGCCGCCGTCGCTGCGGCGCGCGGCATTGATTCGCTGGATTTCAGTTACATCGGCCGGACCAAACTCGCCAAGGATTACGGGGTCCTCCCGCTCTACCACGTCAAGAATGAAGAAATGTCATCAATTCAGTGACGGCTAATGCCCTGAGCCGCCCAAAGCGGTAATGTAGCTATAAAGAACAAGCAATCGGGCCACCCGCGTTCTTGCGGCGGGCCGCGAGGGAAACCACGATGAGACTGATTACCGTATTCACTGCGTTACTGGTTGCGTCATTCGTACGCGCGGAAACAATCGACTTTTGGCCAGGCGCCGTTTACGACCCGTCGGTGCCGACGATCAAAGATGTCACCGGGCATGAGCCCGGCGAACGCATCACCTGGCATGCCGATGTCGTCCGATACTTCGACGCTTTGGCGAAGGCCTATCCCGATCGCGTTGCCGTGCATCGCTATGCCGAGTCATGGGAAGGGCGCGAACTGATCTATGCGGTAATCACTTCGGCCGAAAACATGTCGCGCATCGCTGACATCAAGACCGGAATGCAGCAATTGCGCAATGCGGGGAGCACAGGCGCCCAGGCGGCAGAGCGCATCATCGAGTCGCAACCCGCGGTGACATGGTTGTCGTATGGCGTGCATGGCAATGAAATTTCATCGACCGATGCCGCGATGCTAACGGCGTATCATCTACTTGCCGCCCGAAATGATGAGCGGGTCGACGAAATCCTGCAGAACACGGTCGTGATCATCGATCCGATGCAAAACCCTGACGGCCGCGATCGTTTCATTCATCACTTCGAGATGGCCGAGGGGCTTTTGCCAGACCCGGATCGCATCTCTGCCGAGCACGACGAGCCCTGGCCGGGCGGTCGCACCAATCATTACCTGTTCGACCTGAATCGCGACTGGTTCATCATGTCCCAGCCCGAGACTCAGGGCCGGATCGTAGCCACCCAGGAGTGGTACCCGGTCGCATTTGTCGACGCGCACGAAATGGGGTCGGACAACACCTATTACTTTGCACCCGAGGCGATTCCGTATAACCCGCATCTCGCGGCCGATCAGCGCGCGAGCCTGGAACTTTTCGGACGGACAAACGCACGGTGGTTCGATCGCTTCGGCATCGATTACTTTACGCGTGAGATCTACGACGCGTTTTATCCGGGCTATGGCGCCAGCTGGCCGTCGTACTTCGGCAGTATTGCGATGACTTACGAACAGGCATCAGCGCGTGGCCTGGTCTGGCGCCAGTATCACGGCAACGAGATGACGTACGCGTCCACGGTACGAAATCATTTCGTGACCTCGCTGGGCACCGCGGAAACTGTTGCCAGCAATCGCGAGAAATTCCTGCGCGAATTTTACGAGTATCAGTTGTCGGCGATCGATGAGGGGGCGACCGGCGATATTCGTGCGTATGTGCTTCCAACGCAGGATGATCAGGCCGGCGCAAACAAGCTCGCAGGGCTGCTGGTTAAGCAAGGCGTCGAAGTTGGCGTTGCAACCGAGAGGTTTCGGGCGTGTGGTGAGTCCTACGAACCGGGCAGCTATGTCATCAACCTCGCTCAGCCAGCGAAGCGCCTGGTTCGGACCTTGCTGGACACCGACGTTCCGATGGACGCGGAGTTCATGGCGGAGCAGGAGCGGCGTCGCGCCAAGGATATGGGAGACCAGATCTACGACGTCACGGCGTGGTCCATGCCGCTCATGATGAATATTCGCGCCGACACGTGCAATCGCGCTGTTACGGCCGCCACCCGTCCGGCAGCCGGCGACCTCGTGCTGCCCGGAACCGTATCGGGCGGTAACGCCAGGGTTGCCTACCTGGTTCCTTGGGGCGAGGCGACGGCCGTGCGTTTCCTCGCAAATGCATTGCGGGCGGGTATCGAGGTCAAGAGCACCGACCTCGCATTCACGCACGAGGGGCAACGTTACCCGTCGGGTACGCTGATCATCGACGTGGCGGATAACGACCCGTCATTGCACGAATCGGTGCGCGCACTCGCTGCAAGCACGGGCGCCAACGTCGTCGCCGTTAACGATAGCTGGGTTACCGATGGACCCAATTTCGGCAGTAATAACGTCGTGGTACACAACACGCCCCGGATCGCGATGGCATGGGATGAGCCGACATGGGCATACACTGCCGGCAATATGCGCTTCGTCATCGAGCGCATGTTCGACTATCCGGTCACGGCAATTCGCAGCGACCGGCTCGGCACAGCAGATCTCGATCGCTACCAGGTTCTCATCCTTCCCTCCCAGGGCTTCGGCGAGTATGCGGCGACGCTCGGCGAGGAGGGCGTGCAGAATCTCAAGGGCTGGGTCGCTAATGGCGGTGTCCTGATCGGGATCGGCACGGCGAACCGATTCCTGGCGGATCCCAGGGTCGACCTGATCTCGATTCGGCGCGAAGACGCCGTCGTTGAGGGCGACGATGATAATGGCGGCGGCCAGAAGAGTTCCGGTGACGAAGAGGATCCGGTACCGACCGTGGAGGGCAGTTACCTGGCGAGCACCGACGACTACGAATCGGCAATTACACCTGAATCCCAGAGTCCCGATGTGCAGGATGGCGTCATTGCGCGGGCCGACGTCGATCCGGATCACTGGCTCGGTGCAGGTGTCGCCTCGACGATTAACGTCGTGTATGCCGGGACCGACATTTACACGCCGATCAAACTCGATGCGGGCGTCAACGTTGCACGTTACCAGTCAGCAGACGCGCTGCTTGCGAGCGGTTACATGTGGGAGGAAAACCGCAAGCAACTCGCGTACAAGCCATTTGCTGCCGTTCAAGCCTCAGGGGCTGGTTTCGTGATCGCATTTACATCCGACCCGACCATCCGGGCATACCAGACCGGCCTCAACGTGATCTTTATGAACGCGATCTTCAGGGGCAGCGCACACGCGCGGCCTGTGCGCTGAATGCTGCTCCACTACGAAGGCCGGGCATCATGAGATTACCCAGGCTGCGCACGATACTGCTTACGCCGCTCGTACTGTTCGTGCTGGTGTATATCGCTGGCGCCATCATGCTCGCACTGGACGATCGGACAGTTGCCACTCTGCAGGGCGATCCGGCTGGCCATGAGACCGTAACTATCTTCGGCGCGAGCGGGACCGCGGGTGACGGGATTTTGCAGGCAGCACTGGCAGACCCTGACGTAACGACGATCCATGTCATCACGCGACGCTCGACCCCACGAATCGACGAGGGCGTCGAGTCTGGCAAGGTACGGATGACGATTCATACGGATTACCTGGACTACACGCCGGTGCGGGACCAGGTAGCCGACTCGGACGCAGTTTTCTGGGCGATCGGATTGAGTTCGATTGGCGTCGACGAAGAGACCTACGCCATGATCCATGTGGACTTCCCGATGCGTTTCGTAGAGGAATGGACGGCGGTAAGCAGCAAGCCCGGGGCCTCATTTCACTACATCAGTTCGAGTGATATTTCAGAGGACTCGAGTGCCATGTGGGCGCGCCAGAAGGTTCGTGCAGAAAAGTCTCTATTCGCACTTGCAGAGGACAGGAAAATCAGGGTCATCGCATACCGGCCGGATTACATCGGCCCCACTGAGGAAGAGGCTCATATCGGGCAGGACCTGCTCTTCTGGTTCTTCAGGCCCGTAGGCGCGGCCGTTCGGGCGCGACAAATCGGCCAGGCGATGATCGAGGTAACGGCGCGAGGTTCCGAGTTCGAGAACGGTGACAGGCTCGGTACCGGGACCATCATCCGCTACAGCGACGCTTACGAACGACGCTACGCGACCAGCCTGTGAGCCAATACGCTGGCTCTGCGGCGCGCCCGCGGCGGAAGTTCCACGTCCTGCTCCTGCGCGACCATCCCGGTCACCATGGAGCTGACGACTTTCGAGCCGATCGTCCTGGCAGCGATCCTGAGGTTCCTGTTCGTACCGTATGTCAGGCGGCCGAGAAGACCGGGCGCGGCACACGATGATATGAGCACCGCCGGCTTTTTGGGCCCTTTGGCCTTGCGGAACGTGGGTGAAAGCTGACCCCACGGCCAGTAACCATAGACCGCCAGGCGTTCCGAGAAGCGTTTGAACAAGGCCGTTACCGATGAAAAATTCGTCGGCGCGGCAAACACGTACCCGTCCGCCTTCTCGATCTTTTGCACGAGGTCCGCCATGCCGTCTTCCTGTACGCATGTGCCCGGAGCGTCCCCGGGCTGTTGCATGCATTGCCGACAGTTGCGGCAAAAGCCGATCGGGTAGTCGCGCAGCCGAATATGCTCCACCTCCGCGCCGAGATCGCCCAGGTTCTCGAGAACACTATCGACAGCCTGATCGGTAAAGCCACCAGAGCGATAGGACCCGTTTATTGCAAGGATGTATTTTGACCTGCTCATCACGTCCACCTCCGAGCTACACCTACCACCGTGACGAGCGCAGGGAAATCGTGGATGGCCGCAAGCGGGCGAGCAGCCGCTATTCGGCACGCTGCCGGGTACGCCGATCCGATAGAGCGAACGGCAGATACAACAGCGAAAACAGCATCACCGCCAGGATCTCGGCTGCAACGAGATACCAGGGCCATGGTCCCAACAGGTCGAACAAGCTGGCCGTCTCGGGCTTGCGCATCGTGAAAAGGTAATTGCTGTCCAGCAGCATATTCACGCCGAACATCAACGCCAGGTANNCTCTCGATCGTTGCTATGTAAACCGTTGCTATCACCACCATGCCGTGCGAGATCAGCGTCTGGAACGCGCGAAAGTGTGGCAAGCCGTATTCGCCCGCTGGCGGTGTGATCACACCCTGAATCGCGCCGGCGAGTGCAATAAAAAAGATAATCTGGTAGACACGAAAGTCACGCGTCAGCAGCATATAGATCGAGCTCCAGATCGCGATACCGCACAGGTGAAACGGGATGTGCTCCTTGATGGTCCAGGCGCCGGTCGCGATGTTCCAGCTGTGCCAGGCGATTTCGTTCAATAGCATTATGCTGGCGATCACTAGCCGCGCGCTGCGCTTCGACTTCTCACTCGGGTCTCGCCACCCCCAGATCAGGAATGCAATGATGCCGGCGATGATGGCCAGGTACACGAGATGGCCAGTGCCAAACAACTCAAAAGCACCGCCGGTGTAGTTGTAGGCAAAGTACTGTTGCATCTGCAATCCCGGTTGCGGCACGCCCGCAGCTACCGAGCTTACACCGAATCGGCCGCTGCGCTATCGCGGAACCCAGCTCCTTTGAAGCAAAACGATATCGAGCACCGGCTAGCTTGCTTTGGACGGCGCCACGTTGGCATTGAGCCGGAACAGGTTGCCGGGGTCGTACTTGTCCTTGAGTTCGACAAGCCGCTTGTAGTTGCCGCGGTAATTGCTATTCGTGGCCTGCTGGGTCTCGTAGTCGCCGGTGTTCGTGTAGAAACCATCGGTAAATTTCTCGATCGTCGACCAATAGCTGCGTATGTAATCCACGTGCGGTTGCCGGTCGACGCCTTCGTTCCAGGCCACAATGACGGCCGCGCCATTTTCGGCATTGCGGTTCGGGAACGCGGTAGCGTCTTCGGCAACCCGGTTGATTGCGCCGCCCGACTGTTGATAGAAGAACGTCGTCCCACGATCGGGATGGCCCTCGAATCCGTCGGCAATGGTGTCCATCTGCGCGGCGCTGATGTCGGCGACAAATCCCGATTTGAGGTAATCGCCCCCGTGCCGCGGATCGGAGTCATCCCAGGCCCTTTGCAGCGCCACGTAGTCCATCGGCCCGATCGTGTTTGCGACGGGCTCGCCGAGCTTGGCAATGGGCGCCAGCACCTTGTCGGCCGCAGCATGGTCGCCCGACCAGACGGCATGGATGACGACTGCGCCCGGCTCACCGCCTGGCGGTAACGCCGCAATGAAATCGAGCGATAACTCATCGGGAGCGGCGAGGCTGAAGTCGGCATAGAAGCTCATGATTTCCCGGAGGCGTTCCATCGGGAAGACGACGTCGCCTGCGATAACCGTGCGGTCCATCTCGTGCAGGCCGAATTCGAAATTGGTGACGACGCCGAAGTTGCCACCACCACCTCGTACGGCCCAGAAAAGATCCGCATTTTCATCGGCGCTGGCACGACGGAGCACGCCATCCGCAGTGACGATGTCCACGCTCTTGATGTTGTCGAGCGTAAGCCCGTATTTGCGCGCCAGCCTGCCGAATCCGCCGCCGAGTGAAAGTCCGCCGACGCCGGTGTGGGAGACGGTGCCTGCCGTCGTGACGAGTCCTTGCGCCATGCATTCGTGATCGAGGTCGCCGAGCAGGCTGCCGCCGGCGACGTGCGCGGTCTTTGCCGCACGGTTGACATGGGCGCCACGCATCAGCGACAGGTCTATCTGCATGCCCCCGTCACAGGTCGATTTGCCCGAGAAGCTGTGGCCGCCGCACTTTACGGCGACGAGGAGATCGTGCTCCTTGGCAAACGTAACAGCGGACGCGACATCGGTTGCACCGGATGGTTGCACGATCAGCGCCGGAAACCTGTCGATCGACGGGTTCAGCACTCTGCGTGCTTTGTCATACCCCTCGCTGTCTGCAAGCAAAAGGTTGCCGCGCAACGCGCCTTTGAGTTCCTCGAGCGCCGCCTCCTCAATCGTAACTTCGTCACCCGCGCCCGTTTTGGCAACGAGACTCGACGAAATCGTTGTGAGAGCGTTCAAAAGGCTGCCCGCATTTGCGGCGCCCGGAATCGCTGCCGCGACTGCGGCTGTCAGTGTAGATCCGAGGAAATGGCGTCGATTCATAATGTTCCCCTTCTTTTTATTCTGATAGATCGATTATCCATCGTGTAACCGGCCCGACAGGTAGCACTATAGCCTGCTACGCGACATTTTACAGTCGCGTGGTACGCTATCAGGAGACCATCCGGACCGGGTGAATGAAGTCTGTATTAAAGTCACTTCTGTTAATCGCAATCGGTATTGCAATCGGTAGCGCCTGGTTTCGTTTCGGGGCGCGCTTCGAGCCGGCATTCGTCGCCGAGCACGCGGAGGCGACCGGTGACAATTCGTTGCCGGGAATTCCGCCCGGGTTCGACGGCCGCATCGGCAGGACCTACGTTGACTCGCGGCCGCATTACCCGTCCGCGGTCAAAGCACCGGATGGCGCGCCGAATATACTGTTGATCCTGACGGACGACGTCGGATTTGCGGCATCCAGCGCTTTCGGTGGACCAGTGCCTACCCCGAATCTCGACGAACTTGCCGCGGCCGGATTGCGCTACACACGGTTCCACACGACGGCAATGTGTTCGCCCACGCGGGCGGCGATGTTGACCGGCCGTAACGCACATATGGTCGGCAACGGCATCATCACCAGCATGGCCACGGGCTTTCCGGGCTATAACGGCGTCATTCCGAGGAGCGCGGCAACGATTGGCCGCATACTGACGGGCAACGGCTACAACACGGCCTTCATCGGCAAGCATCACAACGTGCCGGCGGATCAGCTCGGCGCTGCCGGCCCCTTCGATCTTTGGCCAACGGGGCTGGGCTTCGAGTATTTCTACGGCTTTATCGGCGGTGATACGGACCAGTTTCGGCCAAGCCTGTTCCGCGGAAACCAACCGGCCGACCCACCGATGAGTGATGACTACATTCTCGACAAAGACCTCGCCGACGAGGTCATTCGCTGGTTGCGCCGCCAGCAAGCGGCAGCTCCGGAGAAGCCGTTCATGGTCTGGTATTCGCCCGGCACGGCGCATGCGCCGCACCAGGCGCCACAGGAGTGGATCGATCGATTTCGAGGCAAGTTCAGCCATGGCTGGGACGGCCTGCGCGAGGAAAACTTCGACCGGCAGGCCGCGTCAGGCCTGATTCCGGAATCCACGATCCTGACGCCGCGCCCGTCCCTGATTCCTGCCTGGGACACCTTGAGCCCCGAGCGCAAACGGATCAATGAACGCTTCATGGAAGTTTTTGCGGCAACGCTGGCTTACCAGGACGCACAGATCGGTCGCGTAATCGACGAACTCAGGCGCATGGGCGAGTTCGACAACACGCTGATCGTATTCGTACAGGGTGACAATGGAGCAAGCGCGGAAGGGGGACTCTTCGGTACGCTCAATGAGATCGGCCATCTCGTCAATGGCATCGACGAGCCGGAGGACTACCTGCTCGAGATGATCGACGAGATGGGCGGCCCCAAAAGTTACCAGACCTATCCGATCGGCTGGGCGTGGGCGCTCGATACCCCGTTCCAGTGGACAAAGACGATCGGCTCCCACCTCGGCGGCACGCGTAATGGCATGGTCGTGTCCTGGCCCGATGGAATCAGCGCAGCTGGTGAGATACGGGATCAGTTCCATCATGTCATCGACATCGTTCCGACTGTGCTCGAGGCCGCCGGTATTTCCGCGCCCGATGTCGTTGATGGAATCCGGCAGCAACGGATGGACGGCGTCAGCATGATGTACTCCTTCGACGATGCGGCCGCGCCTGATCGACGGACGACGCAGTACTTCGAGCTGTTCGGCAATCGCGCGATTTACGACAACGGTTGGATGGCCAGCACGACACCCCGGCAGATGCCCTGGGTGCTGGAAGACCCCGACGGATCGCCGGACGAGAGTTACAGCTGGGAGCTGTACAACCTCGATGAAGACTACAGCCAGGGCAAAGACCTCGCTGTGGAGCATCCCGACAAGCTGCGCGAGCTGCAGGCGCTGTTTTGGGCTGAGGCGGAACGCAACAATGTTTTGCCGCTCGACGATCGGCGCAGCCTGGCAAGAATCGTCGATCGTTACCTCGCCGGCTGGGGCGCGCGTGACGAATTCGTATATCACGGCGAGGGTATCTCGCTGCCTTTTGCGATCGCGCCGCCGCTCTTTGCCCGTGATTTTTCGATCGAGGTCGACATTTCCACCGGGGAGGGGGCGAGTGGGGTGCTACTGGGGTTCGGCAGCTGGTTCGGAGGATGGAGTATTTTCCTGGACGAGGGCCAGGTCGTGCTTCACCACGCGTTCAGCCAGCGTCCCGGCGATCAGTACGAAATCAGAACGAGCATGCCCGTTGCTGCCGGACGCCATACCGTCGTTGTCGACTTTGACTATGACGGGGGAGGGCTTGGCGCGGGCGGTGAGGCGACGATTTCAGTCGATGGCGAAGTGCTTGCGTCAGGGCGTATCGAAAAAACCGTGACCATTGTTGCCAGTCATGTCGAAACGTTCGACATTGGCCACGATCGTAGCGTTCCGGTCGTCGACAATCGGGCGGGCCAGGTGCCTTTCGAGGGAGTCATCCACCGCCTGACGGTCGAGCCGGGACCCCTGGGGCTTCTTCCGTTCTGAGCTTAGTCGATGTCCGGGATGAATTGCATCGCCTCCTCGACCGATTCGGCCGGGTGCACGAAAGCAATGTCTTCGGGACTGATGACGCCGTGGGCGAGCATGGTCTCGCGAGCGAACTTGCGCAACTGAGTCCAGAATTCTCCGCCGAGACCGACGATCGGGAAGCGATCGAGTTTGCCGGTTTGTATCAGCGTTGCGACTTCGAATGCCTCGTCGAGGGTCCCGAAGCCGCCCGGCAGAATTGCAAAAGCTGTCGAGTACTTCACGAGCATGAGCTTGCGCACGAAGAAATGCTCGAACTCGATGAACTTGTCGAGGTACGGGTTCGGTTCCTGTTCTTTCGGCAGCTTGATGTTGCAGCCGAGGCTCAGACCACCAGCCTCCCTGGCGCCGCGGTTGGCAGCTTCCATCAGGCCGGGTCCACCGCCGGTCATGACGGCGTAACCGCGATTCGCCAGTGCAGCGCCGAGTTCCACGGCCATCGCGTAAAACGGATGGTCCTCGTCGAAGCGCGCCGAGCCGAACACCGTTACGCAGGGACCGTCGAAGTCGAAACTTTCGAATCCACGCAGGAACTCGAGAAAAAATCGGACCGCGCTTTCGAGATCGGCCTCGCGACTGCGCCTGCCTGCCAGGAACAGCTTCTCGGCACCCTCGACATCGCCGAGTAGCGAGTAACCGGATTTCAGATCGGTATCTTGAGACATGTGTCACCGCCCAGTTGGTCGTTTCCGTGACCTTGTTCACATGGAGTTAAGCTTGGATCCTATATAACTTAATATCCATCATTCCACACAAGGTTTGATGCTTATGGCCGGACACGAAAGTGGTACCAGGGTGATGCGGGTACGAAACCTGCAGGACTACTTTCGAACCTCCATCGACGACGTTGTGGCCAGGCAGCAGGTCGAGATCGATCCTCACGCCTCGCACTACGTCGTCAACATGCTTACTTTATTCTCTCGTTCAGATGAACTCTACGAAGATGACGGGGAAAGCTACGGGCTCCGGCCGCTCGCGCTGATGCTTGCCGACGCTGCCGATGCTCCGTCCGTCGAGCATCGCAACCACCTGCTGCAGCGTATCGGCGATGTCGCCCTGTTCATCGCCGGTTTCTTTGCCGAGAGCCTTGCTTCGCGTGCGGTCGATATCGACTACTACATCCACATGGGCGGCAACGCCTACGGGTCGCTCTCGGAAGAGGTGCGCGGCACGTTTCGCGGCAACGCGATTGCAGGCGTGTACCGCGAGCTCGCGATCAAGTTTCATTTGCTCGTAGACGTGCTCAATGAGGTTCGCGACGGGCCGTGTGACGGCTCCGACGTCGACCTGATTCGCATCTATGAAGTCTGGCGCAAGACCGGCAGCCGCCGCGCAGAAGCCTTGTTGAGGCGGCAAGGCGTGGTGCCGATTACGGACGCCAAGACCCGCCGTCATTAAGATGCTCGGCCGCCTGCAGCGACAGCTCAACGATACCTACCAGGCCGACATCGGTCATGACGTTCGTGATTACCTGATCACCGATCCAACGCTCGCGAAGGCGCTCAGTGGAGACAACACACTGACGTCCAGCGGGGAGACGCTGCTCGTCAGCGAAGACGAGGACGGGTTGGCGCTGTCGTTGTACCTCGAAGACGAGATTCTGAGTCGCCTGAAGTCGGGCGATCCGACCCGGGAGTTACGGGAAGAGCAGCTCGACGATCTCTGCAAGGTGATCGAGGGCGTCAGCCATTTCAATTACGTTGTGTGGCGGGCCGCGAGAGATCAGCGCATGACGCTCCTGGAGCTCGAGTTGCAGGCCGAGGTCGACAAGTACGTCAGTACGATGCAACTCGCACTCGAACAGCGCGATAACGACATGGTGCACGCATTGCACAGCCGGTTATTCGACAACTTCCGGTTTCGCGACGACCTGGACCAGGAACAGCTGGAGCGTTACCGCGCGGCCAGTGAATACGCAGCACGTTTCTGTCGCAGGCTGCGGCGGCGCCTGGTGCAAAACGGTGACACGGTGCTCGAGGAGTTGCGGCGGTTCTACCGCATGCCGCTCGGTGACAAGATCAGTCATATTCATTCGCGATCCTGGGGCAGCGCCTAGCGAGAGCTGGCGGTTTACTCCTCCTCCGTTTCGCCGTCCCAGTAATCCACGGCAGTTTCCTTGCGCGCGAAGACGCGGAAATTGCCGGGGTTCTTCGGGTCACGCCAGTCGCCGTGCCAGACGCCGTACTTGCCGGAGTCGGGGTACAACATGATGTCGGTCGTCATCTGCTCGCTGAGCGCAATATAGGTGAGCTCATCGTCGGAGGTGTTGATGATCTGGTGGGGCTGTGCCGGGTCGGCGGGCGAGCAAATAAAGTCACCAGCCCGTATCGAATATTCCTCGTCGGCGTGACGAAGTGTTCCGGCTCCCGAGAGGATATAGAACATCTCTTCAACGACATGGTGCGAGTGATAGGGCCATGCACGCTTGCCCGGCTGCAGCCGGATAACGGCATAGCCCAGCTTGCTGGCACCGATGTGCGCCGCAACAGCTGCACGTTCAGCCTGGAACTTGTCGCCTTTGCCGAAAGTGGTGAATTCGAGTTCGTCAATATTGATAACAGGCCTGGCCATGGGAACTGCACCTCACTCGACCGGATCTTTCCGGCGTTTCTCGTTGATAATAACCAGCAGCTCAGCGGCTGCCTCGGCATCGCACAGCGCGCGATGATGCTCCTTCAATGGAATGTCGTATTGCCGGCACAGGGCGGACAAACTGTAGGACGAAAACCCCGGGTAAAGACGACGCATCGATGAGCAGGTGCAAAGGCGCGGATAGCGAAAAGACCGGCCGATACGCGCGTACTCCCGGGTAATAAATCCGTAATCGAAGTCCACGTTGTGCGCAACAAAGATGGCATTCCGCATGAACTCCTCGAAGCTATCGGCGATGTCGACAAAGTAGGGCGCATCCTCGACCATCGCCGGCGTGATTCCCGTCAGGCGCACGATGTTGCCCGGTATGGTCCGCTGCGGATTCAAAAGTGTCTGGAATCGATCGACAACCTTGTCTCCCCGCACTTTGACTGCGCCTATCTCCGTAATACGATGGTCGTCACCGCGTCCGCCCGTGGTCTCGACATCAACAACCACGTAGGTCTGGTCGGGATCTATAATCCATCGTAACCGCACGACGTCAGCCCTGAATCCTGCTCTTCGCAGCTGTTCGATTCGCAAGAACTGGTTACGACGAACCTGGTCACCCTCTGCCTTGACTTCGACGAACCTGACGCCCTGGTTGTCGATGACCATAAGATCCGGATAGCCATACCTGGCGTTCTCATAGTCCATAGCCATGTTACGCAGCACTTGCGCTATGGATTCGCCACCGGCGTTCTCTATCAGCGCTATCACCGCATCGTTCATGGACTCACGCCAGCGAAAGAGACCGTTGGGAGTTCCATAGTGACGCGTGCTCGACTTCAGGATCTGGCTTCTGGCCAAGTTCGCATCGTCAAGCAACGAAAATTTTGCCTCGATAGCAGCCTGGTGCTTGTCATAAATCGTACCGTTCACCAGGGACGCCGGGAGGCGTTCGAAGGGGGCCAGGGTGACGGCGTCTCCATCGACGAACAACTCCTCCCACAACAGCAGGCCGAACAAGGTTCGCCACATCAGGTTCTCGGTTCGAAACGCCGATGCACCGAGCGCGGCAAAATGCTCGATGGCTGCGCGCTCGGGAGAGCCGCTCTTCGACTCGTCGATTTCGATAACCTCTGCCGTGCGCAGCATGTCGGTCACATCGGACGTGCGTTTCTTGCCGAACTTTCGCTCATACAGATCACGCGCCACGAACCATTCTTCGTCGCTGCGCGGTTCGTCGAGGCAGCGCTCCAGGTACTCGAGGGCGCGGTCCCGTGAGCCTTCAGCCAGCAGCAACCGTACTGTTCGTTCGCTGCAGGCGGCCGACTCGCCGGCCATGAAGTAACGCATGGCGCCTGATTTGTCGCCGGACCGTTCTGCCCGGCGGCCCAGTTTGTACGCGAGTTCATCACGCATTGCTGCGCTGCCCTGGAAATTAGGCGCCGGCCAGTACTCGACATTCTCGATAGCAGCTGCCGACGGTTTACCCTGACGAGTCGAATCCAGGCGCGAGGCGAAAAAGAAGTGCTCCAGCGCTTCGTCCCGATCGGCGAAGCGAGGCTCGTAGTTATCACGCAGCTGCTGGGTACGAACGAGGCCGAGGTCACGCATCGTGAACTGCGAAAGACTGTTCCGAATCTTGCCGAAATACAGAAACAGCAGGTAGCGGATTTCGTCGGATCGCTGTTGCACGAGGATGCGATCGGTAACCAGCGCGGCAACGAAATCAGNNATCCCCGTGAAGCGGGGTAACAAGACGCGGTAGATATCTTCGCGCGTCAGAAACCCGAGGAGCTCACCGAAGTGCTCGGCCTGAGGGATTCCGATCCAGCCCTTTGCCCGTAGTTCGTCGATCAGTACTGAAAGCTGCCCGAGCTCCGGGTAGCGCAAGCGGGCCCGCGCAAACACTCGCCCCTTACGATTGACCAGGCGCACATAAAGACACTGGGCGTTTCGAGAGAGCTTGTGAAATTCATCAACGAACGACGCATGCTCCTCGAGGAAGACGTGCGCATAGTGCGCTGCGACAAAATCGAGCATTTCGACAAAATGCTCGTGGTAGTAGAAGGTCGGCAAAACCCCGCGGCGCTGAACGGGTGCCCAGTGAGTCTGGTCGTAGTTCACATCACGAATTTAGCAAACTCGACGTTGCCGTATAACTTCGGCCGCACGCCGGGCCCATTCGGCATAGATGCCCGGACCCGGATGGAATCCATCGGTTGCCATTAGTGACATGTCGGTCATATAGCGAAGGTCCAGATGCCGGGCCTCGCCATCCCCGGCGACATCCGCGGCAAGGGCACGCTCGAATTGAGTAACCCGGGCGCCGAAATGCCAGCGGAGAGGCTGCGGCAAGGCGGGGAAGTCATGTAGTGGTGGCAGTCCCGAGATGATCAGCACGTCGACGCTGAACTTGTCCCGCAGCATTTGCCGCAGCAGCGCCTGCTGTCGACGCCAGTTCTCGAGACTCACCATGGACAACGCGTCGTTGACGCCGAGTGAGGTCACCGCGACATCGAATTTCTCGGGTTGCATGGCCTCCAGGCGAGCAAGCGCGTCGGACGTCTTGTGACCACTCGTTGCATGCAGCTGCCAGCAAACCGTGTGATCCGTCTCGAGGTCGCCGACGAGCCTGCCGAGCAGCGCGTCGTCCTGGCTGCGGGCGCCGACCCCGGCCGCGCCCGAGTCCCCGACGACAAGCAGACGAAGGACCGGGCCCGTGCCCCTTGTACCCTGACGGTCGCCAGGCGGTTCCGGCAGTTTCGGCACGGTCCGGCGAACCCAGAGTGTCTGGGGCAAAAGAATTGGCAGCAGGGCGGCGCCACGCATGTAAAACACCATGGCCGGTCATTCTACAGGTGCCGGTGCACCCGGCGGCTCATTTCCAGTCGAGCTCGACCAGTACCTCGTTGCGCCGCAGGAACCAGGGCTTGAACGGACTGTCATAGCGAGCCAGCCTGGGTTCGTCCCGGATGTCCAGCCCGTCTATCGTGAGCGCAGTAATGAGCGACAGCTCGTGTTGCAGGTAGCTTTCCTCGGTCCAGCGACCCGAGTACTCTCTTGCCGCGACGACCTGTGCGGGTTTCTGGACGATTCGAATGCGCGGGTCGAGGGGCCTGGGCAACGTGTCGAGCGAGTAACGTGACTCCATCACGAACGAATAGGTGTAGTTCCGTCGTCCCTCGCGTGGCGCTTCGGATACAACCGGCGCCGTCATCTCCATCTTCGTGCCGCTTTCGTTATTTCCAAAAATGTAATTGGCAAGAATCCGGAACGCACGATTTCCGGCATCGCCCCCACCCGCTTCGACATCGACTTCTGCGAGGATAAAAGGTGCGTACTGTCTGATCTCGTATTGGTCCGTAGTGCGGATAACCTCGAAGTCCGGTTCTTCAATGGCCATCGATGTTTCTCCGGCAGACAACAGCGTTGTGGTAACAAGGACCATTGCCAGTCTTTTCATGGTGTTCTCCTTTTAACAAGTCAGTATTCGATGGATTGACCATCCCAGGCGAAGAAGCGCCCGGAGTCGTCGACGACGAGTTGTTCGATTACCTCGATCAGGCGCTCAGCCGAACAGGACGGCGAAAACAGCTTTCCTTCCGGCACACCGCGTTGAAACGGTGCGGAAAGCCGCGTATCGACCGTTCCCGGATGCAATGCGACGACAATCGAATCGGGGCGACGCCTTCGTTGTTCGATGGCGCACGTTTTGAGCAGCATATTCAGAGCGGCTTTCGACGCCCGGTAGGACGCCCAACCGCCAAGGCGATTATCGGAAATGCTGCCCACCCTGGCCGAAAGTGCCGCAAACACGGACTTGGCGCCACGGCGCATCAAAGGCAGAAAATGCTTGGCAAGCAACGCCGGGCCGATCGTGTTGATGCGAAAAACCTCGAGCATCGCTTTGCTGTCGATTTCCCCGATACTTTTCTCCGGCTGCAGCGCGGCCGTGTGCAGTATCCCCGTAGCGACTATCACGATGTCGACAGGCCCATGCCGAGCGACCTGTTCAGCGGCGGAGCGAATGCTCTCTTCATCATCGAGGCTAAACGGTATCGTCATTACGTTTGGAGCAAACTCCGGAGCCCCGGAACGGTGCAGGGCGAACACCCGCCTGGTTCGGCCGCCAGCGGACAGCTGTCGTACCAGCTCGGCACCAATCCCGCCGCTCGCGCCGGCGATGACGACATTGGCATCGTCGGTAAACGTCTGAAGATCCATAACGTAGTGTGACGGCGGTGCACAGAGGCACCGCCGTCGCATATATCACGACGTAGGCAGGATCACCGTGTCGATGACGTGAATCACGCCGTTGCTTGCGGCGATATCCGTTGCGATGACATTGGCGTTATCGACCCGGACACCGCCATCGGCGACCTCGATGGCAACCGATTGCCCATTGACAGTAGTGGCTTCACTGAGCTTGACGACATCGGCCGCTTTTACCGCACCAGGGACGACGTGGTACGTGAGGATTGCAATCAGCTGATCGCGGTTTTCCGGTTTGAGCAGGTTTTCGACGGTTCCCTCGGGCAGCTTCGCAAACGCTTCGTCAGTCGGTGCAAATACCGTGAACGGGCCCTCGCCCTTGAGCGTATCGACGAGCTCGGCTGCGCCAAGCGCCGCGGCGAGCGTCTCGAACTGGCCGGCGGCCACGGCGGTATCGACGATGTCCTTCTTCGCGGTCTTGTCGTAATCGCCGGCAACCGCCTGTGATGCGACAAAGGCGAGCGCAAATTGTGCGACCAGGACGAGTCCGAAGACCTTACTGAAGCGTGAATTCATTTTGAATCTCCAGGCTTTGGTTTACAGGGGGTACTAAATCCGCTGCAAACACTAACAACGGCCGTCGTCCGATTGGTTTCAGTAATGTGTGACTTTGTTTCTGGTTGTTTCGGAGGCTTACCGGGACCGGGGGCGATTGTTTGCGTTATTTGAGAAGAAGCCCGCCCGAGGCGTGATTCTGCACACCGGGTCTCACCATGCGATGCCGTAGTCGTCGCCGTGGGTGCTGGAACCGCCCTGCATGATGCCGTTCTCCTGGTCGAAGTAAATCGCGTTGATCGGTCCGGAGGTGTTTTCGAATCCACCCCAAAAACCGACTTCTACCCAATAACCCATCTTACGCAGGGTGTCTCGCGTGTAGTCATCCACAGACTCGTTGACGCCCAGCTTTCCTGGTTCCTTGATGTGGTCGCCAAATGACTGGTGCATCTGGTAGCTCAGGAAGTTGTCGGCCTCGGCTGCCTGCTGAACATTCATGCCGAACTCGACGATGTTCAGGAAGAACTGCAACAGCATCTGGTCCTGCGCGTCGCCGCCCTGCACGGCGAAGGACAGGAACGGCTTGCCGTCCTTGAGCGCCATGCCCGGCGTCAACGTGACACGAGGCCGCTTGCCGGGCTCGACAACGTTGTAGGGATTCTCGTTCGGGTCGAGCACGAAACTTTGCATGCGCTGGCTGAGGCCGACCCCGGTATCGCCGGCGATGACCGCTGGCACCCAGCCACCGCTGGGCGTCACGGAGACAACCCAGCCTTCTTTATCGGCCGCCTGGATCGATGTCGTGCCGCGGAAGAATGCTTCATCGTTCGAGGCGTCATCGGCATTTTCGCCGATGATGCCGTCAAGCAGCTTCTCGAACAGGCCGCGATCGTCATCCACGCCCGGCGGCTGCCCGTGACTGATATGCGGATTGTTCCTGTCGGGCCGAATCAGGCCGGCTCGCTCTTTCGCGTACTCTTTTGAAAGCAAGCCCTCGATAGGCTCCTCGGGCGGAAAGTACGGATCGCCGTAGTAATAGTCACGATCGGCGAACGCTAAATTCATCGCCTGGTAGACGGTGTGGATATAGCGCACCGAGTTGTAGCCCATGTCACCAAGGTTGAAGTTCTCGAGAATGTTGAGCGCCTGCAGCAGGACCGGACCCTGGGTCCACGTCGTTAGCTTGTATACGTCGAACCCTCTGTAGTTCGTTGATACCGGCTTTTCGATGTGAACCTGCCATTGATCGAGATCCTCGAGCGTAAAAAGGCCGCCTTGCTCACGTGTCGAGCGGACGATTTCCTCGGCGATATCACCGCGATAAAAACGATCGTATGCCGCATAGATTGCCGCTTTGCGATCGAGACCCTTGTCGAGCGCATCCTGCTCCGCAGCGACGAGCTTTTCGAGCGTTGCCTTGAGCTGGGGCTGGCGAAAAATATCTCCGACCTCGGGCGTCCGGGTTCCGCCGCTTTCGGGCGCCAGGAAGAGTGCCTTCGAATATGGCCACTTGACGATTTCGTGAAAATTTTCATTGATTCTTTCTACGGTACCCGCTTCGATCGGATAGCCCTCGGCCATTTCGATTGCAGGCGCCAGCACATCGGCGAGACTCATCGTGCCGTATTCCGCAAGCATCACCATCAGGCCGCCCGGAGTTCCCGGGGTGGTCGCTGCCAGCGGGCCATATTCTGGCGGATACTGGAGGCCCATATTCTGGAAAAAGTCCGGCGTTGCGCCGGTGGGCGCCACCCCCATCGCGTTAATGCCGATGACCTGCCCGGTTTCCGGATTGTGTATCAGTGCCTGGGTCTCGCCGCCCCAGTGCAGCGTATCCCACATCGTTGCCGCGGCAGCGAGCATCGCGCATGTGGCGTCGACGGCGTTCCCGCCGTCGAAGAAAATTTTGGCACCGGCCGTGGCAGCCATGGGTTTTCCGGTGATCGCTACCCAATTCTTGCCATACAGGACGGGTTTGTCGGTGAGCACCTGCGCGCAGGCGATTACGGGCAGCGCGAAAGCGATGACAGCAAGCAGGAAACGATGAAGGCGATGACGACGCATACAGGCAATATACAGTACAAAAAACCGCCCGGACCAACCGGGCCCCTGAGCCCCAAAACCCTTGACCTGGCGTCGGATGGGGCCTGATTCGATATCCCGTCAAAAAAATCCTAAAATTTGGGATATAGCGCACACTTTATTGTCCAATGTCGTCGGAAGGCGACGGATATTTCCTTGTTGTTCGCCAAGTCATTTGATTAGCTAGGGTTTTTCCGGGACGACACCCGAGGGCAACCGGATGGGCACTTCGAAATGGGCACTTGCCGCTGCGCTGGCGGCTACATTCTCCGTCGCTTCCGCGGCCGATACGAACTCTATCGCCTTGTCGCACTACGAGCCGATCCACCAGCTCGAGATTCGCAATATGTCGGCAATGGCCGCCAATTCACTTGGCGATACCGGGGCCGGGCCCATCGTCATGAGTTTCGACGCCCTGGGTCGCGGCTTCGACCTCGAGCTCGAGCCGAACATCCGGATGCTCGAAGCAGCGCGCCAGAACCCGATGCTGGACGGCGTTGAGATCTACCGTGGCCAGGTTGCGGGAGAGCCAGGCTCCTGGGCGCGAATCGTTGTTGCAAACGGTGTCCCGCGCGGCATGTTCTTCGATGGCGAGGACATGTATGCGATCGAAGCACCCGGCGACAGCATTGTCGATTCGAACGTACCCGTGGTCTTTCGCCTTGCCGACATGCAGGTTGCGCCCGGGTCGATGAGTTGTGGCTCGGCGGCGCTGATGACCAGCGGGCAGGCAGCGCTCGAAAGCCTGGTTGGTGAACTCGGGACGATGTCCCAGGCGCCAGGCGCTATCGAAGAGATCGGCTTGGGTGCGATTGGCGACTTCGAATTCACCAGCGACAAAGGCGGTGATGTCGCTGCTGCCGCGGCGATCACCGATCGGCTCAACCGGGTCGACGGCATATTCAGCGCACAACTCGGCATACAGATTACGGTCAACCTGATCGAGACTTTCAGCGACCCTGCTGATCCGTTCACCGATGAAACGGACGCGGCCCTGTTGCTCGACGAGGTATCGGACTACCGGTCGACGACCCCTGGACAGAACGCCAATGGACTTACCCATCTCTATACCGGCAAGAACCTCAACGGCACGACCGTGGGAATTGCCTGGACGGGCGCTCTTTGCAGTAATTTTTTCGGCGCAGGGCTGAGTGAGGGTAATGGCACCCCGACTTTCGACAGCCTCGTCGCGGCTCACGAGATCGGCCATAACTTCGGCGCGCCGCACGACGGCGAAGCGGGGTCTCCGTGCGAATCGCAAGCGGGCGACTGGCTCATGTCCCCGCAGCTGAACGGCGTCGATCAGTTCTCGCAGTGCAGCATTGACGAGATGGCCGATGACATCGCCAATGCCCGTACTCCCCCTGGAGCATGCATCACGCTGTTGCCGTCGATCGACATGCGGCCAATGCTGACATCCGGCTCGTCGGTATTGTTCGGGACAAGTTCCGTCCTGACCTACGATATTTCGAATATCGGCTCGATTGACGCGACCGGCGTGACAGTTGACTTCACTATGCCGGCGAATCTGACGCTCGACTCGGTTTCTCCGTCGCAGGGGACGTGTACGAATACCGCCAGTTCTGCCTCCTGCGATATTGGCGATGTACCCGGTCAGGCCACCCGGACGGTGGATCTCACGACGACCCCGACCGCACTTGGCGCCGCGATGATTACGGCCACTGTTTCGGCTGACGTCGATGATCGGCTGAGCAATAACACGGAGGCGGTGAACGTCTCGGTCGACCCGGCAGTGGACCTGGTAGTTACCGCGCCGGCCGGATCGACAGTCAGGGTCGACAAAAACATCACAGTCACGGCAACGCTCGAGAATCGCGCAACACTGGATGCTACGGGAGTGACGTTGACCATGAATATTGGTAGTTCGTTGCTCGCCACGACGGCCAGCTGGCCGCTAGGCAACTGCGTTATCATGCCGCAGGAAGTGACTTGCACGGCGGCAACGTTTGCAGCCAATGCGAATACGACTGTGTCCGTAACAGCCACGGGATTAAGCGCCGGCACGCCGAGAGTGAATTATTCGATTTCCTCCGCCGAGGCGGAGCTCGCGCCAAGCGACAACAGCGGTAGCGTAAGAATCGAGGTCAAAGATCCGGACGACAGCGGCGGCGGGTCGACAGGGCCCTTGTTCGTGTTCCTGCTCTCGCTGGCGGCGCTGCTGCGTCGGCGAGCCTAGCGTCCGCCGATACAGTCCTGGTCGAATTTACTGATCAGCTTTTCACGGTCCTCGGCCGCTTCTTCAAAGAAGCGGCCGAGGAATTGCGTCCTTTTTTCCGCGTCTTTGTTGTTTGTGGCCGGTGAGGCCTCGACAATGGCCATGATCTCGTCGCGCAAATCCATGATGTCATCCAGCGCTGCTGCTACTTCCTCGATGGGAGATCGGCAGTAACCTCGATACACGCGCGTCGTAACGCTCCGCACACGCACTTCCTCGGGTGGCTTTGCGTACTTCGCATGCACGACACCGGACAGGTCGAAGTCATAAGGGATGGGGAAGAGCTCATCGTCGATTTCCATGAGGTCAATGTTGTGGCAACAGATGTCCTCTCCGGTCGCGGTGACGAGCGACCAGTCCATGTTGGCGATCAGGTATTGGAAGACATTCACACGGGCCGTCTGGATTGCGTTGAGGCGAGAGTAGAGGACCCCGGGTGTTTCCGTAATATTGCCGCCGACACGCGCTGCGAGCTCGTCGTCCGGCTCGATGACAAATCCGTAGTAAGGCCGGTCGAGATGCTTGAGCTTTCCGTCCGTGTCGTCATAGCGGATGCGCAGCAGACGGACGCGGTATCCGACGTCCGATATCAGGTTGAATATGTGGTAGGCCATGTACTCGTCGAGCGCGTTGTCTTCGTAATGGGCCTTGTCATTCCGGCAGTGCGTGACGAGTTTGAGAGTGTCCTGGCCCGCGAAGACCGTGCTGTCCGAAGCACCTGCTTCGAAGCGCAGCCTGAGCGGCGGGAAACTGCAGAGGTACGTGCGACTGTGGCCGCGCACGCGAACGCCGAGCGGAACCTCCTTGCCGTCGATGGTGAGAACGAACGGGTACTCGACGCGGATTTCGTCCTGCCGCTCCCGACTAATCGTGCCCAAAGGACCACTCAGCGTGATGTCTATGGGGGAATCGTCATCGAACAGTGCCGATGCAAATGCCGGCGTAGCGGACATGAGAAGAAATATCGATGCCGCCACAAAACGGCTCGATATTCGGCCAGTGTCATGTAGAATTCCGCTCTTCATACCTCTCCGTACATTTAACAGGCAGGAAACACCGTGAGCAACAACGAACAGCAACTCGACAAGATCAAGAATGCCCCAGGATTTATCGCCGCGCTCGACCAGAGCGGTGGCAGCACGCCCAAGGCCCTCGGCCTTTACGGCGTGACGCCGGACGCGTGGTCGAACGATGAAGAGATGTACGCGGTGGTGCACGAGATGCGGAGTCGCATCATGACGAGCCCCGCTTTCAACGGTGATCGCATTCTTGGCGCGATACTGTTCGAGAACACGATGGACCGCGAGGTGGAAGGGCAGTCGACGGCTTCCTACCTCTGGAACGTCAAGAACGTCGTTCCTTTCCTGAAAGTCGACAAGGGCCTCGCCGACGAGGTCGATGGCGCGCAGGTAATGAAGCCAATGCCCGACCTCGATGCCCTGCTCGAAAAGGCGACGGCGGCCGGCATTTTTGGCACGAAGATGCGCTCCGTAATCAAGCAGGCGGATCAGGCTGGTGTCAAAGCCGTCGTCGACCAGCAGTTCGAAATCGGCCGGCGCATCGTTGCGGCCGGACTCGTACCGATCATCGAGCCCGAAGTCGATATCCATTGCCCGGATAAGGCGGGCGCCGAAGATATGCTGCACGATGCGATCATGGGTCACCTGGACAGCCTGAACGCCGACGAGATCGTCATGCTGAAGCTGACATTGCCCGAGAAGGACAATCTTTACGCGGACTGTATTGCGCATCCCAACGTCGCGCGTGTTGTTGCGTTGTCGGGCGGCTATTCGCGCGAGGAGGCCAACGATCGGCTCTCGCGCCAAAATGGCATGGTCGCAAGCTTTTCGCGCGCACTGGCCGAAGGCCTTAACGCCAATCAGTCGGACGAAGAGTTCAACGCGACGCTGGACGCATCGATTGCCAGCATTGCGGCCGCCTCGGCGACCTAGTCGGACGCTGCGATACGAGAGCGCAGCGCATCAAGCGCCTGCTTGGTGCGCGCTGCGTTTTCGGATCCCATCCTGAGCAGGAATTTCTGGCCGCTCGACAATGCTTCGAGTTCGGGGTCCTCGAACTCGAAGAGCACGTGCGGCCGAATCAGCCTGAGCGGTTCTTCGGGGACAGGCGTTTCGAGCAGGTGGTCGATGACTGCGACGACACGATCGTTGAAGTAGCCTTGCGGGTAGCCCAGCGACTCGTAAGACTTCTGCAATAGTGGGTAGTAGCGCCGGTAAAGGTCTACGACCGTGTCAGGATCCGCCAGCACTAACATATCGACCAGGACGCGATAGCGCTCGAAGTTTGCCGGATCCAGAATCGCGGCTTCGCCAGCGGCGCTTGTCTCGAAGGTGCTGTTCAAGCGGCCGATCGGGCGGACACGCTCGGCAACATGACTGCGTGGCAGGTTATCGATCGTGGCAACGATGCGGTCGATCATCGCGTCATTGGCGAGCAGCAGGTCGAGACCGGAGCCGAACGTATCGACGATCTCGAGTCGCAGGTACGCATCGATATCGTTGAGATCAGGGAGCTCGACAAGCGCACCGCTGTCGGGCGCTACCCACTGGAGCGACTCGATCGGGTGCACCGGACCAGTTACGCGGCTTTCCGGACCCAGCACCCGGTTGCGTACGATCGCGAGCAGCTGCTGCAGTTCATTGCCGCGATTCGGTCCGATGTGCCGTCCATCGGTCCAGATCAGCTCGATGTTGGGGCTCCTGGCTGCTTCCTCGAGGGGTATTTGCGCCTCGCGTGGCACGTAATCGTCGTCGCGAGCCGCGACCATGATTAGTGGGCGTGGCGCGATCTCCGGTATCCAGCGCTGCGGCTCAAAGGAGTTTCCATGCACCGCAAAAAGAGCAAGGCGCGCAGTCATATTGCGCAGGAAGTCATTGTCAATGTGTCGGCGTGCGGCGTGACTGACCCAGGCCAGGTTGTCGCCGCCACCATGCAACATCCAGACGCGACTGAATCGCTCGTCCAACGCGCCAGCCGCGAGCGCGAATGGGACACCGAGACTTACTCCGGCAAGCTCGGCACGCTCGGGATCGATCCAGTCCTGCTCCAGCAGCCATGTCAGAGCAAGGGACACGGCCGGCGGTGAATCGAGAAACGCTCGCTGGACGTCGGGAACCGCATAAATGGACTTCCAGAAACCATCGAGATCCTTATCGCCGTAATAGGGATAGTCAATGGCCGCAAAGGCGATTCCATCGGCGTTGCCGAGCAGGTCGATGGCATCCTTGCCGGTCTCCTGCCCGCCCAGCACGAGGACCAGGGGTACTTTGTCGCCGACGTCGACCTCGGGCCGCAGGACGCGCATGTTGACTTCGAGACCGGTCGAGGACCGGAGGCGCACGCTGTAACTGCGGTCGATGGGGCGTTCCTCCTCGATGACTTCGACGTCGCGAATGTCACCAATACGATCGATGAAATAATCATGGCGAGGAACACCCAGGTAGACGCCATAAGAGACCACGACCACGAGGATCACTCCGACGACGAGTGTCACGATGCGACGTTTCATAGAACTATCTTATCAGCACCGCAGCGTGCGTAGAGTACGCTGCGCCTAACCGATTTCTCCTAGTGGTTTGCCGTAATAGCCTGCCGGGGACGGCTGGGAGACCATTTTGAGAGCAGCAAGCTCCGCAACCAGGGTACTTAAGTCCATGAAAAATCAGTATGTTTATTCATTTATCGATGGTGATGGCCAGAACAAGAAACTGCTTGGCGGCAAGGGCGCAAATCTCTGCGAAATGACCCAGATCGGCATCAATGTGCCGCCCGGCTTCGTCATAACGACCGAGGCCTGCCTCGATTACCTCGAAAAGAACGAGCTTCCGAAGTATCTGCTCGAGCAAATACAGGACCAGATCAACCGTCTCGAACAAACAACAGGCAAGACCTTCGGCGCAGGACCCGATCCACTGCTCGTATCCGTCCGTTCGGGATCCGCGCTGTCCATGCCCGGCATGATGGATACGATTCTCAATCTTGGCCTGAACGAGGAAACGCTCGGCGGATTGATTGAGCAAACCGGCGACGAGCGGTTCGCCTACGATGCTTATCGCCGCTTCATTCAGTTGTTCGGCAAGGTTGCGCTCGGCATCGATGACGAACACTTCGATGAATACTTCGAAGCGGTCAAGAACCGCGAGGGTGTGAAAGCCGATGTCGGACTCAGCGCCGAGCATCTCAGGGAAATCAGCGAAAAGTTCCTGGTGGTTGTAAGGCGTGAGACAGGTAACGAGTTTCCACAAGATGTTGTGACGCAGCTGCAGCTCGCTATCGAGGCGGTGTTCCGTTCCTGGATGGGCAAACGGGCGGTCGACTATCGCCGTGAATTCCACATCACGCCCGAAATGGCCAATGGCACGGCAGTCAATGTCTGCACAATGGTCTTCGGTAACATGGGCGATGATTGCGCAACCGGCGTCGGGTTCACCCGAAATCCGGGCACCGGGGACAACGAGATGTTCGGCGAGTATCTCGTCAACGCGCAAGGCGAGGACGTCGTAGCCGGCATCCGCACGCCGAAGCCGTTGCAGCAAATGGAAGGCGAGATGCCGGAACAGTACGAGCAACTCGTCGAATTGCGGAACAGGCTCGAGTCTCACTACCAGGAAATTCAGGACTACGAGTTCACGATCGAGAAGGGCACGCTCTACTGCCTGCAGACGCGCAATGGCAAGATGAACGCGTCGGCGACCGTCAAAACCTCGGTCGATATGTTCGGCGAAGGGTTGATTACCAAGGAACAGGCGCTCCTGCGCGTCAACCCCGAGTTGCTCGAGCAGTTGTTGCATCCGAGCCTCGACCCGCTGGCAGCAGTCGACCCGATCGCAGCCGGGCTGCCGGCGTCGCCGGGCGCAGCATCAGGCAAATGCGTCTTCGATGCTGACCTGGCCGAAAAGCTCGGCCGTGGTGGCGAGCAGGTCATTCTCGTGCGCGAGGAGACCCGGCCCGAGGATATTCACGGGTTCTTCGCTTCCGAGGGCATTTTGACGAGCCGCGGCGGCAAGACTTCGCACGCGGCCGTTGTAGCGCGCGGCATGGGTAAGCCCTGTGTGGCGGGCGCCGAGGGAATCGACGTCGACGTGTCGCTGCGCCTGGCCCGCGTTGGTGACAAGCTCATTCACGAAGGCGACGTAATTACGCTCGACGGTGCTACCGGTAATGTTTATCTCGGTGCGGTACCGACGCTCGACGCGGAGTTTTCCGAGGACCTCAAGACGCTATTGGCGTGGGCCGACCAAGCATCGAGCATGAAGGTTATGGCCAATGCGGATACGCCGGAAGCCGCCAGGAAGGCGCGGGAATACGGCGCGATGGGAATAGGGCTCTGCCGTACCGAGAGAATGTTCAACGCGAGCGACCGCTTGCCGATCGTGATTGACATGATTCTTGCAAAGGACGTTGAAGAGCGGCAAAGCGCTCTCGACAAGCTATTGCCAATCCAGCGGCAGGACTTCATCGATCTCTTTACGGTGATGGCACCGGATCCGGTCACGATTCGTTTGCTCGACCCGCCGATGCACGAATTCCTGCCGACGGAACATCAGTTACTCGATCAGATCGAAACCTTGCGCACGTATCGCGATGTGGTCAGGGGTCGACAGACCGCGATAGCGTCGATCGAAGGCGTAGCGCCGCTTCCCGAAGCATTCACGGAGCTCACCGAAGAGCACGTCATGGATGCCCTGGCCAAGAAAGAACGCATGTTGAACAAGGTGCGTGAGCTTCAGGAGACAAATCCGATGCTGGGCCACCGCGGNNGCGGCGCATTGCGCGAAGGAAAATATCGACGCACAGCCCGAGATCATGGTGCCGCAGGTCATCACGTCGCAGGAGCTCGCACATGTCAAGAGTACCGTGGATGAGTTGAAAGCGCGGCTCGAGGCCGAAAACAATGTCGAACTCAAATTCCGTTTCGGCACGATGATCGAGACGGTTCGGGCATGCATGCGGGCCCGGCAGCTTGCGGCCGACGTCGAGTTCTTCTCGTTCGGAACGAACGACCTGACCCAGGCCGTGTTCTCGTTCTCGCGCGAGGACGCCGAAAACAAGTTCCTGCCGATGTACAACGAGTCAGGAATTCTGCAGGACAATCCGTTCGAGGTGCTCGACATCCAGGGCGTCGGTCAGCTTATCGAAATGACCGTGCAGAGCGGCAGGGCGGTGCGCGAAGACCTCAAGATCGGCATCTGTGGCGAGCAGGGGGGTCATCCCGAGACGATCCGATTCTGCCACCACGTGGGGCTCAACTACGTATCGTGTTCCGCGCCGCGCGTGCCTGTAGCACGGCTCGCGGCTGCGGCTGCGAAGTTGCGGGCCAGGGACTTCGTTGGCGTAATCCGACCCGCAGCCTAATCCGGCTGCAGCTCGCCGAACTGGAGTTCGGCGAGCTTCGCGTACAGTGAGTCACGGCCAACGAGCTCGTCGTGGGTTCCAATATCGATAATCTTGCCGTGGTCCATGACCACGATGCGCGTGGCTTTGAGGACTGTCGCCAGCCTGTGCGCGATGATCAGTGTCGTGCGGCCTACCATCAGTTTCTCGAGGGCTTCCTGGACAATTTTTTCGCTGGCCGCGTCGAGTGAACTCGTGGCCTCGTCGAGTAACAGGATAGGCGGATCCTTGAGAATGGCTCGTGCAATGGCAACACGTTGGCGCTGCCCCCCGGACAAGCGGGCGCCACGTTCGCCGAGGTAGGCATCGTAGCCTTCAGGCAGATGGCGAATGAAGTGATCGGCGGCCGCAGCTACCGCCGCCGCCTCAATCTCCTGGTCACTGGCGCCCGGCCTGCCATAGCCGATATTTTCCCGCGCCGTTGTACCGAAAATGACGGTTTCCTGGGGTACGAGACCAATGCGTGCGCGTACGTCCTCGGGCGCCGCCTGGCCAATATCAACGCCATCCACGCGGACCGTCCCCGAACTGGGATCGTAAAAACGCAGCAGTAACTTGAACAGGGTACTCTTGCCGGCGCCGGACGGTCCGACAATGGCTACGGTTTCACCGGGCTCGATGTCGAGACAGAAGTTTTCGATCGCCGACGTGTCGGGCCGTGACGGGTAGCGAAATGAAACCTTGTCAAAACTGATCCGTCCCTGGCTCGGGTCGGGTAGCGGCACCGGGTCGGGCGGGGCGACGATGGCCGGCTCCGCGGTAAGCAGTTCCACGAGACGTTCCATTGCACCGGCTGCACGCTGTACCTCGCCCCACATTTCGCTGAGTCCGGCGGCAGCCGCGGCCGCAAATATCGCATAGAGAAGAAACTGGCCAAGCTGTCCCCCGGTCATCTCACCTGCCATGACAGATCGGGTGCCAAGCCAGAGAACGAACGTGATCGCACCGAATATGAAAAGGATCGCAATGCCGGTCAGGAGCGCTCGAACGCGTATTCGTTTGACGGCCGTCTGGAAAGCGGCCTGGACGGCGTCATTGAAGCGGGAGCTTTGCAGGGACTCCAGCGTAAATGCCTGCACCGTCGCAATCGCATTCAGGGTCTCGTCAGCGAGGCCGCTCGTATCCGCAACGCGATCCTGACTCGCGCGGGACAATTTCCGTACGCGGCGACCAATCATGATGATCGGCACGATAACAAGCGGCAGCAACAACAGGATCATGCCGGCGAGGCGAGGGCTCGTGACTGCCAGCATGACGACGGCGCCGACGAGGTTAAGCGACGCCCGCAGCGCAATAGACAGCCCGGCTCCGGAGATCGACTGGATCAGGGTCGTATCGGTCGTGAGCCGTGACAGGACCTCGCCGGTCTTCGTGATTTCGAAAAATGTACGGTCGAGCCGCACAACATGACGGTAGACGGCATCGCGAATATCGGCGACCACACGTTCCCCAAGCCAGGTTACGAGATAGAAGCGCAATGCCGAGAACAGCCCGAACGCCATCGCAACCACAAACAAACCCAGGAAGTAGCGATCAATGCTGGAGGCGCGGTCCGCGAGCATCCCTGCGTCGATCAGGTAGCGAATGGCAACCGGTAACGTCAGCTGGGCAGCGGATGCCAGTACCAGGGCGATCAGTGCGAGGTACAGCGTGCCGAGATATGGCCGGATGAACGGCGCAAGCGCACGGAGCGGTTTGAGAGTTGCGCCCTTTGGCCGCTCGGAGGTCTCCGTCATAAGCCGGAGTGTATCCGCTTAGCCCCGTCGTTGTCCGTAATCGTCCACCGCATGTCGCAACAAGAAACGAGGGCCGGACGGCCGGAAATCCCGCGATTTTGGCCATTTTTCCGGCACCGCCCTTATAATGGCGCGCGCTCCGCATACCGGATACCAACGAACGAAGAAGAAAGAAGCATGAGCACAGCCAAGATTATCTACACGAAAACCGACGAAGCACCGGCCCTGGCGACCTATTCGCTGTTGCCAATCGTCAAGGTGTTCACAGATGCGGCCGGAGTCGAAGTCGAGACGCGTGACATATCACTGGCGGGGCGCATTCTCGCCAATTTCCCCGAGAACCTGGATGACGGCCAACGCATCGGCGATGCGTTGGCCGAGCTCGGGGAACTTGCCAGGACTCCCGACGCGAACATTATCAAGCTGCCGAACATCAGCGCATCGATCCCGCAACTCATGGCCGCTATCGCCGAGCTTCAGTCGCAGGGTTTCGACGTGCCGGATTACCCGGAAGAACCGCAGACTGGCGCCGAGCGCGACACTGCAGCAAGGTATGCGAAGATTCTCGGCAGTGCTGTAAACCCGGTCCTGCGCGAGGGCAACTCTGACCGGCGGGTCGCGGCCGCCGTCAAGGCTTATGCCAAGGCAAACCCGCATTCGATGGGTGAGTGGAGCCCAGACTCGAAGTCCCGGGTCGCGCACATGAGCGATCGCGACTTCTATTCGAGCGAGCAGTCCGCGATTGTTGCAGCTGACGGCAACCTGCGTATCGAGCTCGCGACGGCGGATGGTACGACCGTCCTGCGAGAGGCCGTGGCCGTGCTGCAAGGCGAAGTCGTCGATGCGACACGTATGGACTGCAAGGCGTTGCGAGCATTTTTCGACAAGCAGATCGACGCTGCGAAGAACGAGGGCGTGCTCTGGTCGCTGCACGTCAAGGCAACCATGATGAAGGTTTCGGATCCGATCATATTCGGCCATGCCGTTCGCGCTTATTACGATGACGTGTTCGAAAAACATGGTGGTCTCTTCGACGAGCTCGGCATCGACGCCAACAATGGTATCGGGGATGTCTACGCCAAGATCGGGACCCTGCCCGACGACAAGCAGGCCGAAATCGAGGCGGACATACAGGCGATGTATCCAAAGCGCCCTGCGATGGCGATGGTCGATTCGGACAAGGGCATTACGAACCTGCATGTGCCGAGCAACGTCATCATCGACGCGTCGATGCCGGCCGCGATCCGCTCCTCGGGCAAGAGCTGGGGGCCGGACGGCAAGTTGCACGACGCGGTCTACACGATTCCGGATCGCTGCTATGCCGGGATCTACCAGGTGGTCATCGACGACTGCAAGCGCCACGGAGCGTTCGATGTCACAACAATGGGCAACGTGTGCAACGTCGGGCTCATGGCGCAGAAGGCCGAGGAATACGGCTCGCACGACAAGACCTTCGAAATTTCCGCAGCCGGCGTAGTCAGGGTTGTCGACAGTGATGACAATGTCCTGCTGCAACACGACGTATCGGAAGGTGATATCTGGCGCATGTGCCAGACAAAAGACCTGCCGATCCGCGACTGGGTCAGGCTGGCGGTACTGCGTGCCAGACAGACCGGCGCGACGGCAATTTTCTGGCTCGACGCCAACCGTGCCCATGACAACAACCTGATCAATCTCGCGCAGCGATATCTCGAAGAGCACGACACCGATGGCCTGGACATTCGCATTCTCTCGCCGGCTGAGGCGATGACGGCAACCCTCGAACGAGTCCGCAAAGGCGAGGACACGATTTCGGTGACGGGCAATGTCCTGCGTGACTACCTGACCGACCTTTTCCCGATACTCGAACTCGGGACGAGCGCCAAGATGTTGTCGATCGTGCCGCTGCTGGCCGGCGGCGGTCTTTACGAAACGGGCGCGGGAGGCTCTGCGCCGAAGCACGTGCAGCAGTTCCTCGCCGAAGGGCACCTGCGCTGGGATTCGCTGGGCGAATACCTCGCATTGGCCGTGTCGATCGAGGACCTGGCCGAGAAGACGGGCAACGACAAGGCGAGAGCCGTTGCCGCAGCACTCAATGAGGCGAACAACCGCTATCTGGCCGAGAACCGGGCGCCATCGCGCAAGGTCAACGAACTCGACAACCGCGGCAGCACGTTTTACCTCACGATGTACTGGGCCGAAGCCATGGCTGCGCAGCGCGATGACGCCGAACTCGCCGGGCGATTCGCACCCGTTGCCGAGGCCCTCGCGTCGAGCGCCGACACGATCGTTGCCGAACTCGAGGCGGCCCAGGGCGAGCCGGTCGATATCGGCGGGTATTATCGGCCCGATGACACGAAAGCATCGAAAGCCATGCGCCCGAGTGATACGTTCAATGCGGTCATCGACAACCTGTAAAGCGAGCAAGGCATGGCCGGCGCCTATTCGTTCATAAGAGAGCTGCGACGCCGCAAGGTCTTCAAGGGCGCTGCCCTGTACCTCGTGGGTGCCTGGCTCGTATTGCAGGTTGCCGACGTTGTCGCCGAGCCCGCGGGGCTGCCGCCGTGGACGATGACGGCGCTGCTGTATCTCGCGGCGATCGGCTTCCCGGTAGCCGTGTTCCTGGGTTGGCGCTACGAGATCGGCGAGCACGGCCTCGTGCGCACGGCGCCGGCGCGGGCAGCCGATGACGCGGACCTGTCGCTGCAGCGCAGCGACTACGTGATGATCGGGGTATTCCTCGTCGTCGCAGGGCTGGCGGCCTGGCAACTCCTGCCGCAGGTCATCGAGGATGCGGAGCAGTCCGTCACGATCGCCGGCGATTTCGTCGTGCACCGCAACTCGGTCGCCGTGTTGCCGTTCCAGGACTACAGCCCCAACGCCGATCACAGCTACCTGTCGAACGGCCTCGCCGATAACGTCACCCACGTCCTCGGCCAGGTCGAAGGCCTGCTCGTGACGGCGCGCACGTCGGCCCAGGCGTTTCGCGAGACGACACTGACCGCGTTCGAGATTGCCCGGGAGCTGCGCGTTGCCCACTTTCTCGAGGGCAGCGTGCAGCGGCAAGGTGAGGAAGTGCGCGTGCTGGCGCGACTCGTTTCGTCCGAGAATGGCTCGGAACTGTGGTCGCGGACTTTCGACCGGCCGGTTGCCGACATTTTCGAAATCCAGGACGAGATTGCCGTCGAGGTCGTCAATGCCCTGAACGACGTTTTGCAGCAGGACGAGGCCGTTCTCAAGGAGGAGTACCGTCCCGACCTCGCGGCCTACGAACAGGTCGTGCTGGGCAAGCAGGAGCTCGACACGCACACCGTGGACGGCGCGATGAGAGCCTGGGACCACTTCAGCAAGGCGATCGAGATCGACCCGGATTATGCGATGGCCTACGTTCACAAGGCGGATGTGCTCAATCTGCGTGACGATCTGTCTATGGAGGAGCGCAACGAGCAGCGCCGGGACCTCATCGACAGGGCGCTCGAGCTCGATCCGCTGTCGGCCGATGCGCTCGTACACCTTGCGCTCTTCTATCGGTTCGATGATGAGCTCGAGAAAGTCGGGCCAACGTTGGAACGAGCGATCGAACTCAACCCGAGTCTCGTCGATGCACGCGTCGCCTACTCGTACAGGCTGTTCGCCAGCGGCGACAACGACGGCGCTCTCGAACAGGCCCGAATCGCCGCGGAACTCGACCCGCGCAACGAAAGCGTAATGATGGCGCTGGCAAACGCCTACTGGAGCGTGGCGCGCGCCGAGGAGGCGATTGCTATCCTCAAGGACCTGATGCGACAGGACCCGTCGAACCCGAGCGCTTACCAGGGCCTGTCACGCTGGTACATGCAGATGGGCAAACCCGGGCAGGCCATGCGCTATAGACAGGCATTGCTCGAACTGGACCCCCAGAGCCAGCGGCGCCAGGCCGCCGTATGTGACATGCATTACCAGCTTTGGGACCAGGAAACAGCATTCGCCTGCACCGAGGCGTACCTCGAGCGGTTTCCCGACGATCTGGACGCGAAGAAAAACCTGTTGTGGTTTCGGGATGGTCCCGACGCTGCCGAACCGCTGTTCCGGGAACAGATCGAAGCCGAGCCCTGGTTCGAATATCGCAAGGTCCAGTATGCGAATTTCCTGAGCTGGGAGCGGCGCCATGCCGAGGTGATCGACGTTGTCGAAGCAGCCTACCCGCAGCTGGCGGGCAACGCGCCCGAGATCGACGACTGGACCTCGTGGCCGGCGCGCCTGCTTGCCCAGGCCTATGTAGAAACGGGGGAAAAGGACAGGGGACTGGCGCTGCTCGCCGAGATCGAGCGGGCCGTTCAGCGCATGCGCAAGCTGCAGGGCACGGGCTGGGTTGCCGGCCACGAGGACGCACAGATTTACGCCATACGCGGCGAGAAGAACCGAGCGCTGGACGCCCTCGAAGCGGCTATCGATGCGGGCTGGATGTTCTACTCCTACGGCCTCGAAAACGACCCGAGTTTCGATGCGTACAAGGACGACCCGCGTTTTCTCACAATCGTGCAGAAGCTGCGCGATCGCATGGCACAGGAACGCCAGTGGTACCAGGACCACAAGGACGACGCGCTTTACTGATCAGGCAGCCTTGGCGTATTTGTGCAGGGCTTCGAAAACCTTCGCGTTGGGGCAGAAGTCGTTGCTGCCTTTCTCCTTGCCTTCGAGCCAGCGCTCGCAGACACCTTCGGCATTGCAGGTGCGACAGCGTTGGCGAACTTCGCGCATGATGGTGGGGATTTCGTTACTCGCTGCGATCGCGGGGTCGAGCCCGACCGATTCGAGCATGCTGCGCATGCGCCGCTCGGAACCGTTGGCAAGGTACGAGCGGAAGACGAGGACGATGAGAACCGCGATACCGGCCATTGCGATGCCGATAAAGCTCTGAATGACAGACGTATCCATAGTTGGCCTCCCGTAGAGACTCTTTCCCCACTATAGGCCCGTCACTGCACGAGCAAACTACGTAATTTCCGATGCTGAGTTGCGGCGTTTTCAGGGGGCGCCACAGGTAAAGGAATCATCCTCGGGACGACACGCCTCGGGCCAGCCGACTTCGCGCCAGTATTCGACAAAACCGAACTCCTCGACGTAGTCGCGAAATCGCGGGTCGGCCCACACGTTTCCGCAATCTGCGCCCCAGGAATTAGCCCAGAACCACTGGCGATAGCGATTTTCTGCCTTGACGTAGTCGATCAGTTCGAAAAACAACGGCGTCAGGTGATCATAATTACATGCCGAGCCATTAAACCAATTGAGGAAGTCGCCTTGCTCGCGCACCTTGGTCAGGGCCATGTCGATCGCCGCGGCGGCCTCGGACTCATTTGCAGGTGTTCTGTAGAACTGGCGGAAGAACTCTTCCCAGCCCTCGAACAGCATGTAATCGAAGGGTGGGGGGAAGACACCAGGGAGTGCGGCAACGATGCAATCGAGGTCCTGTCGGTCGCAGGCGTCGAGGGGAATCAGCTGCCTGGCAAAATTCGGCCCCGTGTAGCCGAGCTCGGTCGCCAGGTCCCTCATAGCGGCCGATTCCTCGAGACTGTAGTGTTGCAGCGCCGACGCGTATTCCCTGATGGACCGGACCGATAGCGGGTTACGTTCGTAGTTGCTGCGCGCGATCGCCAACGACCGGTCGAAATGACCCGTTGCGCGATAGTGAAAAGCCAGTCGCTGGTAGTTCTCGCCCCGCTGCGGCTCCATGTCGATGAACGCGGTGAGCTGCCGGTGCTCGCTGATCCAGCGATTGGGATGATCGTACTGGTTGGGTGTCAGATTCATCGCTTCGCCCAGCGTTGGACAGTACTGCAGGGCCAGTTGGCTGAGCCGAGTTCCCTCCTCGCGCGCGTTCGGGATCGCGTTCTGGCGGTCGTAGGTGACCTGGTAGAGCTGGGCCCAGGCGAGCCCGGAATAGGCCTCGGCAAATTCCGGAAAGTCGGCGATCAGTTCTTTGTAATACCGGATCGCGTCGCGCAATTTCTCCTGCGCATCTTCTGTGAGAGTGCGCAACTCGGTGAAATAGCGCGCAGTATAGAACTTCTCGATAGCGGCGGGATCTTTCGGCATCCAACAGCGCGCTGCGGCGACCTCGGCAACCGGAATGGCGTCTTCGCCGGCGCCAAGAAGCGATTCGATCGAGATGGCGATGTCTTCCTGGATCGACACGAGGTTCTCGAGCTTGTCCTCGATAACGTAACTCCACAGTGTCATGCCCACGCGATCGAAAAGCTGCAGGTCGATACGCAGGCTCCCGCCTTTAGCAGCTATCGTTCCGGCCAGAACATGCGCCACGCTGAGTCGCTCCGCGACCGCGGATGCCTCGAGACCCTGCAGCACCGGTGACGCGGCGCTCTCGAAGCCGATCACGTCGATCGACTTCGACTTCATGAGCAGGCTGTTGACCTCGGACGCAAGTGCGCGTGACAGGCTTTCTTCGGTGACGTCGCCCGAATGTGCGAATGGCATTACGACGATGCTCGTTTTCGTGTGAACGACCTGTGGCAGGTTGCGCAGTACCCAGGTACTCGCGCCGGCGGCAATGAGGACGATCATTATGATGTCGGTCGCGAGCCGGCCGCGTGTGTACTTCGTCCACGGGTGTTCGAAGAACCAGGCAATAATCAGAGTGATGGGGAACAGCCCGATACCGGCGACGACAGCCCATCGGACGGGTTCGTCGACGACGCCGATGTAAGGGAGCACGACGTCGGCGACCTGCACGAGCAGCCAGAAGACCAGCACATGCACGATTCCTGCGCGAATGACGCTGCGGCGCTGCAATTCTGAAAAGAATTTCGCGAGTCTCGACATCCCCGTTTCCTTTTTGTTGCTTATTACAAATCAGTCGCGATTTTACTGGCGGGCAGTTTACCAGTCGCCAAGCGGATCGAGCAGCCGCGCTTCGTTCAACAGGGCGTTGGCGTGTTGCGGCTCGCTGCTCTGCGCGGCGGCCCGGTTGTGCAGGGCCGCCGCATTGGGGTACTGATGCAACAGCTCGTCACCGATGAACTCCTGCGTGTTGAGGAGCCGCATCAGCTCCCAATCCGGCGCAAAGGGGCACAGTCGCTGAGCATTGCCAAGATACTGCATCGCAACCTGCTGCATGACTGGACGTTGCGGGGCAGGCGCACTGGCGATATCCCTGAAAATGAGTTTTGCGCGCGCAAGCTGCAGCATTCCAGAGTCGTCGAACCTTGCGACGAAGTCGGCGAGGTCGAGGGTCGTGTCGCCGCTGTCGACGGCGGCGATGGCATACAACGCATCGCGGTTGTCGGGGTAGGTGCAGTCGCCAATGATCTTCCTCACATCATCGAGACCATCGGCCGGTAGCGGAAGCTGTGGCCAGAGCTCGGCCAGTACCCGGTTTTGCAGCTGCGCCTGGTCGAGCAGGCGCTCCTCCAGTGTCGCGCCATGAACAATCTGCCCGTCGTCCGCAAAGACCTGCACGTTGAGGCGGACCCGGGAGTCGAGCTGGGCAGTAGTGCCGCTTAGCACGAAGTCCGCGCCGAGTAAGGTCGCCTTTTCAGCCAGGGACATACCCTCGAGCCTGTCGCTGAATGAGCTGGACGTTTCGATAACCCTTATTTCCGGTCGCGTCGCGAGCGCGGTGCGCAGGCGAAGAGCGACGTGTCTTCCGAGATTGTCGCTGTCGGGACGCAGGTCGGTGGCCTCGATACGAAGCACGGCGATGGTCGGGCGTGTAAATGACGTGAACCAGTGCTGCCAGGTGAAAAGAGCGGCAGTCCCGGTGATTGCTATGATGATAAAAAGGTCACCGGCGATCGCCGTCNNGGCAGACCAATGGCGCCAAGCAGGATGATCCAGCGGACCAGCTGCTCGGAAATGATGTCAGCGTTGGCGAGCAGGTCGGCCGCTTGCAGCACTACCCAGAGGAGCGCCACATAAAGCAGTGTCGTGCGAATGACGCGACGCTCTTTGAGATTCTCGAGGAAAGACCGCTTGCTCATCGCGTGGCAGTTTGCCGCCTGGATTAATTGAAGACGTCGAAAATATGGCTGTACTTTACGATGAATTCCCGGCCGGTTGGCGGTGCGCCAACGGACCTCTCATCGACTTCATTGTAGACGAGGAACAGGCCGGAGTTGGCCGTTTGCAGCCAGGAAAACCGGATGTTGGTGCCGATCGAGTCTGTCTGTTCGTTGTACTGGATCAGGGCCTGGAGTTGTATCTTGGGCGTAAAAGAGTATGAAAGGCGCAACTGTGCAAGGTTGGCGGTAAAGTCGCCGTTCTCATAGGGCAGGTCGAATTTGTTATAGCTGATCGAAAGTGAAGAGCGGAAAGTTTCATCGATCCGGTATTCAACTGATGGCTGCAAACTGATTTGATCACCTCCAAATCGGCCACCAACCGTAGCGTTCAATCCGTAGCTCAGCGGTTGTGATTGATCACTGCTGCCGCTAAACCTGATCTGCGTGTGGTCGTATGTGCCGGGCGGAACGAACACACCATCCACGATCTCGAAGGCATCGATCACGCCCTCCCTCGTTCGTTCCAGAATGTACCGAGTCTCCGCACCTGAACGAAATACAATCGGGAGGTCGGCATGAAAGGTCCGTGACTCATCGAAGCCATCAAACTTCTGGTAGTTCCGGATCGAAATGTGTGGTCTTAGCTCGAGAATCCGGACCCAGTCTTCATTTCGTATTCGTCTCAGCAGGAACAGGTTGACGAACCGATAGTCGGTCCGCGCCAGGAAACCGACCTCCGGATTGAAATTCTCCTCGACCTCCCTGTAACCCAGCCGGAAATCCCACAAAGCCGAGCTGTATTCGCCTTCCGCGGAGAAAGCTTGATCATTGCCGCTCAGTCCGGGCGTATCGGTGCGGGCGACCCAAGCACTCAATGAAATGTGATCACCAATACCCCAGCGTCCGTCGATTGCATAGGCTCGATTCTTGTCTTCGGATTGCGGGAGGAGGTACGAGCCATCGCCTTCGCGGTCGGTGAAAATGATGCCGATGGATGATCGGTTCGGCAGCTCCTGACGGATCCGGGCGACCGTAAACTTGTTGCCAGGCGCAACATCCTCCACGGCGTCGGTTTGCATGTGAAGCAGCCCGACATTGGTCGATCCGCCAATCTTTCCGGACAGCCGCAAGCCGCCATCGACCGGGATGACCTCTCCGTCGTCGGAAATGCCGATGCGCCGGCTGAAAAAGATCTGGGCCGACTGCAAGTCGCCGACATCGAATATGCCAGCGTTCTCGAGGAAAAATGGTCGTTTCTCGGGGAAGAACAGGTTGAAGCGATCGAGATTGACCTGCTGCACATCGGCCTCGACCTGTGCGAAATCCGTGTTGTAGGTTGCATCGAGCGTGAGGCTCGGCGTAATCGAGTACTTGATGTCGATGCCGAATTCAGTGTCGGTTTGGGTGCCGTCGATGTCACCGCCTCGGTTGGCGTTCGCGAGACCGTATGGCGTGATCTGCAGGTTGCGCTGCGGCGGAGGCTCGATGCCCTGGAGTGTACCGGCTTCCGACACACGATACAGGGTACGGTTACGATCGAGCGGCGACCAGAAGGCGACCTCATTGTTGCGCCGAATATTCCGCTGGAAATTGATGCCCCAGTCCTGAACATCACTATTATCGTAACGCAGCGAGCGAAACGGAATCTCGAACTCGGCGCTCCAGCCGTAATCTCCAACTTTCGACTTGACCTGCCAGGTCGCATCCCAATTCAGGTTGATGCCCCCGACGCCGAACAAAATATTCCCACTCGCGCCTTCGCCCGTTACCTGCCCGTCGTACTCGATACCGGCGGCGTTGGTGCCGAACACAAAGCCGTTTTGTCGATCGAGCATTCCGTCGATAATGAAAAGAAACGCATCCGTATTATCGAGACTCGAGTCGCGCCGGCTGTCAGTGATGATGATGCCGTCAGGATCGTCATCATAGGCAACAACGCCCACATACAGGTGCTCATCAGTAAATCCAATCAGGACCTCGGTATGCTGGCTCGAGGGTTGGCCGTCATCCGGACGGTTTTGCCAGAAACCCGATGCCGGAATAGCTCCGGACCAGGCCGCATCGTCGATGACTGCGCCGTCGATCGCCGGTGGTGCTGCAAGGGCGTATGCACTCATTTCAGGCGGCGAGTCTGGACGCTCCTGGGAACTTGCCGGCGTGGCGCAGATCAACAATAAAGCTATACTGGCGACTGCGATTTTCACTGTCGTAAATACTGACACAATATGAAAAGTCGTTGCATTGTGCTGATTGCGTACGTAACGCTTGCCGGATGCGCCGCCGATCCGGCAAACGAGACGTATTACGATCCACTCGAGGATTACGAGGAGATCGACGCAACGACTGTCCTGGACGCGCCGGGCCCGGTGCCAGGATCCGTCGCGCCCGAGCGGCTCTTTCAGGTCCAGCGCGGCGAATACCTCGTCGAACTGCTCGGTTGCGGTGCCTGCCATACGGACGGAGCCCTGGAAGGCGTTCCGGACTTTGATAAATCTCTTGCCGGTTCACGTATCGGTATCGCGTATAACAACCCGCTGGGTATCGATAAGCCCGGCGTCCTCTATCCGCCGAATATTACGCCCGATGAGGAAACCGGCATCGGTACCTGGAGCGACACCCAGATCGAGCGGGCGATTCGCGCGGGTCTCGGCAGGCACGCGGGCAGGCGCATAGCAGTGATGCCATGGCAGGGTTACGCGAAGATAACCCAGGAAGACGTCGACGCAATTGTCGCCTATCTGCGCAGTATCAAGCCCGTGCGGCACAAGGTGCCCGACGAAGTGCTGCCGGGCAAGACCGCCGAATATCCGTTCGTCTACTTTGGTGTTTACCGAAGCCGGGCCGCCGACTAGTCTTTCTCCACAGCCAGCAGCTGCAGAGCGGCGTTGACCGCGATGCGGTGTATCCCGGTGTCGAGCCGGGCCGTGTTGTCGAACTGGTGATGCTTGTTCCAGCCGCTGAGCAGGGCGTCCTGAACAGCATCCTCGGCCATGTCCCGGTTACGCGTTATCTTCAGGCACGCGGCGAACCAGCGATCTGATCGACTCGAGATCGCCTCGTGAAAATCCGCCTGGGTCGGCAGGCCCGCAGTCTGCAATATCGCCACCATCGGACATTGGATGCACCAGGCTCGCACTTGGTTAGCATGCTCGCCAGCCAATTGGCCGCCAGAGCGGGTATAGTCGACGCTTCACCACAGTTAGGAGCAATGCGATGCGTCCGGCAGCCCTTCTAGTAACGATTGTTGCAGTTTCGTGGATATCTCCCGCACAGGCGGACACTGTCACGATCGCGAAGTCCGTCCCGTTCGCCGCGGACAGCGGCGCCTCCGACAACGTCAAGGAAGAATGTGAGATGCAAACCCGTCTGCCCGAATACATCAGGAAAGAGGGCAAACGCAAGGTGGACGTGGAACTGGCCGAAGGGCCCCTGGACGATGTGGCAGGAAAGGTGCTGCATCTCGAGATCACCAATGTATTCGCCCCGGGCGGCGGCGCTTACAGCGGTTCCAAGAGCGTGATCGTAGCCGGCGAACTCAAGGAAGATGGCGCGGTGATCGCGTCAATGACCGTTCGTCGGCATTCGTTGATCGGCATGATGCCGGGTACGTGCTCGATCATGAAGCGCATCGTCAAGAAGTTAGGCGAGGATATCGCGACCTGGCTGGCCGCGCCGACGATGGATGCCGAGCTGGGGGACCTCGAGGATGACGAGGACGACGAAGACGAAAGCGAGGAGGCGCAAGAAGGTTAGGGGGCGCCTGATTGGCTAGAGCGGAAGTTCGGCCGCAATCTCGTCCCATAGCGGTTTCCAGGTGGTCCACTTGTGGCCACCCTCGCGCGTATAGACGCCCGCAGGCCGGATAACGTCGATCAGCCTGTCGTAGCCCTCGGCCATACCGTCCGACAGCCCATAGCCCAGGATTAGCGGGGTCACTCCCGAGTTGCGCCTGGCGTCACGGATCCACGTCCATATGGCGATCTCGTAGTCTTTCAGACCTTCGCCTTCGCCATTCCATTCCTCGAGCGGGCCGCTTTCCACGATCGTTTCGATCGCGCTGCGGTCGCCGAGGAACGGGGCCAGCAGAATAACGCCATCGACCTGTTCCGGATACTCCGACGCATAAAGTAGCGAGCCGAGGCCGCCCATCGAAATGCCCAGCATCCAGATCTTCGAGTAGCCGGCGGCTATTGCCGGAGCAACGATGTCTTCATGCAGGCGGTCGAGCAGCGAGCGCTGCATGTAATAACCGAGATGGGCATCGACCGCGATCGTATCGAATCCGTTGCGCTGCCCGGCGACCTCGAAGCCCTCGCGAATGAACGCGTCTGCGCGGTCGCCCCGACCGGGCAACATGACGACGAGCGTATTGTTCCGGCTTGCCGGATTGACGGTTTCCACGGAGGGAATCGGAACCTCGGTAGGCGCCATGCCGAAACACCCCGCCAGTGGCAACAAGAGAAACAGCATGCTTACCCGGTAAAAGGCCGTCATTTCGCTTCGTCTCCAGTCTCGAGTCCGGTAAACATACCAATCATTCCCGATCGCCCGGTTCCCGGGATACAACATGAAACACTTACCGGACTGCGGCGTACTCCGCGATCACCGTTGCATCATCGGCCGCGATGAAGGCGCCGTCGTCCGGGCGCCAGTGGCGCATCAGGATCTCGGTCGCCGGCCGGCCCAATGTGGCAATACCGATCAATCCCTGCCCGAGCCCAACAAGGCTCAGCCCGCCGAGGTCGTCGCCGACCTCGAGCACCTCGATCTCCGGCGGTGTCACGGCGCATTGGAGACTGTCGAGACCGCCGGCAAGACCGGTACCGATCGCCTTGAGCCAGGCCTCTTTGAGCACCCAGAGCATGTAGAAACGATCCTTCGGCTGGTCCGCCAGCCAACGGGACTCACGAGCGGAAAAAAACCGGCCGGCGATTCCCGCGGTGTTACGCTCTCGTCCGGGAAACTCGATATCAATGCCGATTGCTCCATCGTCGGCGACGGCACAGGCAACGAAGTTGCCGCTGTGGGAAATACTGATCGCCGGCCCGTCCACGCAAAAAGGCTTTCCGTGGTCACCCTTGCGGAACTCGAATGAACCACCGGGCTCGCCGGTGACGTCCTCGAGCAGGGCCCGCAGTAAGGAACGGGACAGCAGGAACTGCTTCCTTCTCGACGACGACGTAAAATCATTCGCGCGTTCGAGCTCGGCGGCAGACAGGTATCGGGTCGGTGGATCGTCCACCAATTCGGCGAAGGCGATGCTTATCATCGATGTCGTCAATCGTGACGGCGCAGGATGATTGACGTATTGATGCCGCCGAACGCGAAGTTGTTGTTCATCACGTACTCTGTATTGATGTCGCGGCCACCCTCGCGGATATAGTCGAGCGATGCGCACTCCGGGTCGACGCTGTCGAGGTTGATGGTCGGTGCGAACCAGCCATGATTCATCATCTCGACCGCGAGCCATGCCTCGAGCGCGCCGCAGGCGCCCAGCGTGTGGCCCATGTAACTCTTGATCGAGCTGATCGGCACGGACTCGCCGAGCACGCGCGCCGTTGCATGCGACTCGGCGATGTCGCCGCGTTCGGTCGCGGTGCCATGTGCGCTGACGTAGCCGATTGCGCCGGGCGTGAGACCGGCATCATCGAGCGCCATTTCCATGACGCGCTGCATCATGTCGGATGCTGGCTGCGTAACGTGTGCGCCATCGGAGTTGGTATCGAACCCGACGATCTCGGCATAGATCGTGGCGCCGCGCGCCAGCGCACGGTCTCGATTCTCGAGGATCAGCGTGCAGGCGCCTTCACCGATGACGAGGCCGTCACGATCTGCATCGAAAGGCCTCGGCGTCGTCTCGGGCTGGTCATTGCAGGTGCTCGTCGCGTACAGCGTGTCAAATACGGCCGCCTCTGTTGGGCACAGTTCCTCGGCACCTCCGGCCAGCATGATGTCCTGCGAGCCGCTACGAATCGCCTCATACGCATAGCCGATGCCCTGGCTCCCCGACGTACAGGCGCTGGACGTCGTGATGACGCGGCCCTTGAGGCCGAAGAAAACGCCGATATTGACGGGCGCCGTATGGCCCATCATGCGTATGTATGTCGTTGCGGTGATCCCGTCCAGCGACTTGGTCAACAGCATGTTGGCAAAATCGGTAATCGCCTGGGTGCTGCCGGTCGAGGAGCCGTAGGAAACACCGACACGCCCTGACTTCAGGACCGGGTCGTCCAGCAGTCCCGAGTCGGCCAGCGCCTTTTCGCTGGCGGCGACCGCGAGCTTGGCGATACGCCCCATGCTCCTGGTGCGCTTGCGGTTGAAGCTTGCAGGCTCCTGGAAGTCCTGCACGGGGGCGCCGAGCTTCGTGTTCAGGCCCTCGTACTCTTCCCAGGCCTCGATGTGTCGAACGCCACTTTTCCGTGCGCGGAGGTTTTCCTCGATCGTCTGCCAATCGTTGCCGATCGGCGAATACGCACCTACGCCCGTAACAACTACGCGATGGGTCAACACAAGCCCCCATTTACTGAAATCACCTGGCGCGTAATGTAACCCGCGTCGGGAGAACAAAGGAACGAAACGAGCGCCGCGACTTCTTCTGCCTGGCCAATACGCCGCAAAGGAATGGCATCGAGCATTTGCTCGAGCGGGAGTTCCTCGGTCATGTCGGACTCGATCAGCCCGGGGGCGACACAATTCACGGTGACCTGGCGCTTGGCAAGCTCGATGGCCAGGGCCTTTGTCGCACCGATAATTCCGGCCTTCGACGCGCTGTAGTTGACCTGCCCGCGATTGCCCATCAAGCCCGATGCGGATGAGATCGTGACGATTCGGCCGGGCTTTCTGCGCCTGAGCATCGGCATCACGATCGGGTGCAGCACGTTGTAGAGGCCGTTCAGGTTGACGTCGATGACCCGGTTCCAGTCGTCGTCCGTCAGCATCGGGAAAGGCCCATCTTTTGTGATGCCGGCATTGCAGACCGCGCCGTAATAAGCGCCGTGATCCGCGATGTCCTGCTCCAGGACGGCTCTCGTCTTGTCGGCATCGGTGACGTCGAAAGACAGCAGCCTGCAGCCACCGCCCTGCTCGACGATCGCATCTCGGGTCGCCGCGGCGCCGGCTTCGTTCCTGCCGTAATGGGCGGCGATTTCGTAGCCATCCGCGGCGAGCCGGATCGCGATAGCCCGGCCGATACCGGAACTCGCGCCCGTGACCAGGATGGCGGACTTCTCATTATTCATTCGGGGATGATTCTTCCGGTGTTTCGAATACTGCAAGGTTGGCTTCCGCAATGATAGCCCCTTTCGACATCAGGCAGCACGAAAACGATCCCATTCCCTGCGAATCCCGGACGATTTCCCGGCATTTCGACTCGTATCGTTGCCCGACCTCGAAATAGGGAATCGAACACTCGTAACTGCGCGTACCCAGCAGGAGGCCCAGGGGCGGCTCGAGCCCCCGAATCCGCGCGCGAGCCCCGGAGTGAACGGCGACACACTGCGCCATGTACTCGATGCCCGCATAGCTCGGCACGCCCAGTCCGGGTACGACCAGCGGAAAATCCTCTGCGACGCGCCATTCGCACTCGGCAAAATCCACGCCGATCGCCGTCAAACGGTCGAGAAACAGCATCGGCTTGCGGTGCAGGACGAAATCTTCAGCGGGGGATCCGACCAGCGACTGCAACTTTGTGGTGAGTTCTTCCGGCGTCATTCGGTCGGCAGGCCGGCTGCCTGCAGGCTGCGAACGACGTTGTCGACGAGCTTTTGTGGCGACCCGAGCGTCAGTTCATGGGTAGTTGCGTCCACGGGGACCTGCACCGTTCTCGCCTTGGTGTAGAGAACGCCGTCGTCGTCTTCGATCTTGTAGTCGACGACGAGGCGCAATTCCCACTCGCGAAGACAGGCAGTGACCCGAACCTCCTGGTTCAGCGTCAGCGGCCGGACGTAGCGGACCGTGGTATCGGCGACCGGCCACAAATAGCCGGATTCCTCCATCTCGTCGTAACTGTAGTTGAATCCCTCGAACAACGTGCAGCGGGCCAGTTCCAGGTACTGGAAGTAACGCCCGTGCCAGGCGACGCCGGCAGGGTCGAGGTCGAAAAAAGGAACCCGGACAAGCACTTCAGCGGTCAGGCAGTTCGAGAAATCAGTCTTGATCATTGCTGTCCTGGTCCTGGTCCTGAGCCGGCCGGGCCGAACTGGTCTGGCGCGCCCAGAAGTCATAGAAGTTGAACCACTGCAGGGGCGACCTGCGGACCTGGGCCTCGAGCGCTGTCGCGAATTTCTGCACTTGCGGTTCGTAGGTCCTCTGTCGGTCCTTCCGTGATGTCCGGATCTCTTCCTCGAGCAACTCTACACGAAGGCGGTACATTCCCGAATCGAAATAGCAGTGCATCATGTAGACCGGGCAGCGCAGCAGGTTGCCGAGGACGTAGGGACCTATCGGAAAGTTCGCTTCGGCTCCCAGGAAGGTCGCCGGGCAAACGTTGTCGCTCAGACCCACGGGAACGCGGTCGCCGGCGATGAGCAGCCACTCGCCCTTTTCCACTCGCTGCCGCAGGCGGAGCGCGAGGTCGAGATCGAGGTCGGTGACCTGGATCAGGTTCAGCCTCGACTCGGGGGCAGCATCGCCAATCAGCCGCGCAAAGTTCGCGGCATGCTGGTCGTAGATCAGGGTATTGATGACGAGATCGGGATGGCGGCGTGAAATTCCGCGAGAATACTCCAGGTTGCCGAAGTGAGATCCGATAAGCAGTATCCCCTTGCCGGAATCGACGATCGAACGCAGCAGCTCGGCATCCTGTTGGCGCACATCGATGCCTGTCGGCTCACCGGTCCAGGCAATGTACTTGTCCAGCAGCGAACGGCCAAAGGCGAGGAAGTGCCGAAACGACGTCCAGAACCCGGGTTTGCCGCCGAGGCTGTCGGGGTACATCTCGTGGACGCGGCAGAGGTAGTCTGTTGACGCCTGCCGCGCGACGGGCCTGCGCAGCAGGAAGTAGAGCATCACGGGCGCCAGGACGACATTGAACCCGACCCGCCCGAGCAGACGATAGGTCCACGCCATAATGCGCAGGCCGGACAGCGCACCCGCCTCGCGGATATCGGACCAGTGCTGATTGGTACTCACGTTCTTCTTCGCCGGACTCTCCGCGCCAGCAGGGACGGCAGCCGGACGAGCATCCCGAAAATCAGTCGCGTGTGCATCCATGATATCTGCACATTGTCGCGAAAGTAGCGAAAGTGGGAAGCGCCGCCCTCCGGGTATCGAACTCGTACGGGAATAAAGCGAATCGGGATGCCGGCCCAGGACGCACGCACCAGGACCTCGGGGTCGAACGCCATGCGGGAACCGATGTTCGCATGCTGCAACAACTGCACGACGGGCTCGAGTGGGTAAAGCCTGAATCCGCACATGGCGTCACGGATCTCCGTGCTCAGCGTCTCCAGCCAGACGAGCGAGTGAGTGAGGTAGCGCCCGTAGTAACGGAGTTTCGATATCGACTCGTCGAATACGGGCTCACCACAGATCAGCGTCCCGGGGTATGCCTCGCCAGCCCGGCAGAAATCGGCCACATGGGCCACGTCATGCTGTCCGTCCGCATCAATCTGTAAAGCGTGTGTATATCCGGCCTCGTATGCGGCAAGCAAGCCCGTTGTTACGGCTCCTCCTTTCCCCCGGTTATCGGCGTGCCGAATTACGGTGGCATCGCTGCGCGACTCGTCGAGCAATTGCTGCAACTCTTCGAACGCGGCCTCCGGGCTCGCATCGTCGACAATGACGAACGGGTATTCCGTGCCCAGGAGCCTCGGTAGCAGATCGCGAAACTGCCCCACGTGGTCGTAATGCGGGATCAGCACGCATATCTTCACGACCCGGATGCCCCGAAAACGAGACGGCCTTGTGAATTCTGCAATCCGGCGCCGTGTATCCTGAATTGCACCTCGTTTGCCGCCGGTCTTTCGAGGACGAGCTCGACGATTCGCGGCGGCACTATCACGTTACTGAATTTGAGGCGTTTGATGTGGTGAGGCAGGCCGTCGAGTTCAAACAAAGCCGTCGCGATGACGTTAGCCCAGTGCAGCTGGATGATACCGGGCAGAACGGGCTGGCCGGGAAAATGCCCCTCGAACCAGCTCAGCTCCGAAGAAACCTCGAGCAAGAGGGAAAACCGATCGTCGCCACCGAATCCCGACAGTATCCGCGGCATTTGTCCCGACGCCGATGGCAGTCGCGCAAGCTGTTTCGCGAAGTCGGTCGACGGGACAATGCAACAAGAGCGCCCACGAAGCTCGGTGTCGAGGGCCTCGATACCCCCGTCGCGCACGAGATCGTGACCCTCCTTGCTGAGCACGATATCAACGCATGCCGAATCGGCCGCCGCATTGGAGCAGCTATCGTAGGTTGCGGTCAGCATGAGTGTTCCCGAACGATTTTTTCAGGTCGAGTTAGTCAATGCGCCGATTACATCGTTGATGGTCCGGACGTCTTGGAATTCGTCCGGCGAGATCTTTTTGCCGGTGATGTTCTTGAGTTGCACAAGGAGGTCGACAGCGTCGATGCTGTCCAGCTCCAGTTCGTCGTACAAGTCCGCGTCCGGCGAAATCGAGGACTCATCCAGCTCGAACTGATCGATCAGAATGGCCTTGAGCTGCCCGTACAGATTATCGGTGTCCATGCGGAGATTCTAAGAGACTACTCTCGTTCAGGCTAGCTCTGCCTCGAACATCGATACCAGGGACTCATTGACTCTGTGGCGTGCCCGACGCGGCTCGACATCGCCGGATACGAGCTCGGCGACGGGCACAGGCGGCAGCAATTTGATCCGGAACCGTGGCTGCGAGGGCGGGATGCGATACCAGGGCACGTTCTTGGCCAGCATCTGCGGGTTGCAGTCGATGACAATCGGAACGATGGTCGCATGCGCGCGGAGCGCGATCTCGGCGGCCCCGAGCTTGAATTTCAACGGCTCGCCCCGAATCGCCCGCGTGCCCTGCGGAAACAGCAGCAGGCTGGAACCCGATTTCAGCCGCTCGACGCAGAAGTCGAGCAACTCATCAGGCGCGCGGTTGGATATGTAGTTCGCGGTACCTGCAGACACGCGCAACACGGGATTGCGGGTCACAGCCGCCTTGACGACGCAGTCGATCTGCGGAAACAGCGATAGCAGGATAACCACGTCGATCAGCGTCAAGTGGTTGGCGAGCAGAAGCTGGCTCGCCCCCGCGTCCCAGTGCTCCATGCCCGAGACGTCGCAGCGGATCAGGCGCATGTTGCGCGCGACCCAGACGAAGACGACAAACGCGCCGCGGATCAGGTTCCTCGCGATGACCTGGCGGGATTCCTGATTACGCACAACGAGGTACACGAGCGGCAGGATCACGAAGCCGTAAACGAGCCCGATCAGGCCGAAGAAGATCCAGAACAGCGTGGTACCGATGAAACGATAGACGTAGAAAAGAAGTTTCATTAGCGTCCCAGTAGGGCTTATTCTACACAATGAATCATCGCGATCCCCTGGAGTCAAAAGGCGAATGCGACTAGCAATCGGCCAGTACACCGCCACGTCGGCAATTGGAATCGGTCTCGACCCGATGCGTGAGGCGATTCGCTCGCGCCGGTCCGGGCTGCGACCGAACGATCTTGCCAACTGCGATCTCGAGACCTGGATCGGCCGGGTCGATGGTCTCGAATCGGTCTCGCTTCCCGATGAGCTCGGACACCTGATGAGCCGCAACAACCAGCTGGCCTGGCTGGGACTGCAGCAAGACGGCATGCTCGACAGTATCGCCGAACTCAAGGAGCGGGCAGGCGATGACCGGATCGGAGTCATCATCGGGACGAGCACCTCGAGTATCGGCAGAACCGAGGAGGCGTACACGAAGCTGTTGCCGAACGAAGCGATGGCGCCGGAATACTGCCAGCCCGAGGTGCATAATCTGCATTCACCTGGAATCTTCGTGGTCGAAGCAACCGGCATTCGGGGACCGGCCCTGACAATCAGTACCGCGTGCTCATCGAGCGCCAAGGTATTTGCTTCGGCGGCGCGATGGATAAACCACGGACTCGTCGACGCGGTCCTCGTGGGTGGAATCGACAGCCTGTGCATGAGCATCCTGTATGGCTTCAACTCGCTGGAACTCGTGTCACCAGAGCGCTGCCGCCCGTTCGACAGACGCCGGAACGGCATCAACATCGGCGAGAGCTGCGGATACGCCATCGTGGCGCGCGAGGAACTGATCGATCATGCGGAGTTCATGCTGCTCGGTTATGGCGAGAGTGTCGATGCCTACCACATGTCGCACCCGCATCCCGAGGGCAAAGGAGCGATGCTCGCGATGACGAGAGCTCTCGAGCGTGCAGACGTGGCGCCGACCGACGTCGACTACATCAACCTGCACGGCACCGCGAGCCAGGCCAACGACAGGATCGAGGCCGCCGCACTCGGCCAGCTGTTCTCGGAACACACGCTGGCGAGTTCCACCAAGGCCTGGACGGGTCACACGCTCGGCGCAGCCGGAATACTGGAAGCCATTATCACGCTGGAGGCGATGCGCCAGGATCTCGTGCCGGGGACGCTGAACTGCGACGAGCCCGACGATGACTTCGCGTTCGACGTGATCACCGAAAATGTCGAGCGGCCTGTTCGCCATGCGATGACCAACTCTTTCGGATTTGGCGGCAACAACGCGACACTGGTCTTCGGGTGCGCCAATGACTGAAGTGGATATCGCCGGCTTCGGCATCTGGAGCGCGAGTTTTGCCGATCCGGGCGAATTTCGGGCTGTCCTGGCTGGCCGCGAGGTCGAGTCCGAGGGCACGCTCAAACCCGAGCTGATTCCCGCAAGGGAAAGGCGTCGCGCGCCGGCAATGGTCAAGATGGCTGTCGAGGTCATGGATCAGGCATGCAAGATGGCCGACCTCGATCCGGCGGCCGTGGCCAGCGTATTCGGCTCCGGGATGGGGGATATGCAGATTACCGACTACATGTGCCGGACACTGGCCACGTCACCGCGCGCCGTATCGCCGACGAAGTTTCACAATTCGGTGCACAACGCCTCTACGGGGTACTGGTCGATTGCGACCGGGTCTCATTGTCCGGCCAACGCCGTTTCCGCGTATGCGAACACGGTGGCGGCCACGCTGCTCGAGACGTCGGTGCAGGCGCTCGAGGAGGACACGCCGGTGCTGATGGCGATCGAAGAACTCGCCGCACCGCAGCCGTTCAAGTCAGTGATCGAGGTTGATGCGCCCTTCGCGGCAGCGCTGCTGCTGGTTCCTCCGGGACATTCTGTGACGCCGCTCGGATCACTGAGCCTGGCGCTGCGACCGGAATTTGTCGATGAGCCGGCCCCGCCCGCTCTCGACGATGCCGATTTTTCAAATAACTTCGCCGCAACAATTCTTCCCTTGCTAATTGCATTGGCAGAGGGGCAGCGCGCATCGGTTTCTCTTCCACTATCGCGGCGCTCGACACTGGACGTAACGCTCGAACATGCTGCGGCGCCGGCGACAGCTCATGCCTGACCCTGTTCATAAATACGACGTGGCGATTGCCGGCGGCGGCCTTGCCGGCCTGACGCTTGCGGCCCAGCTGCGCCAGGACGATCCGGACCTCTCGATCGCCGTTCTCGAGCGCAGCACCGTTCCTCCCCCGGCGGCCTCGCACAAGGTCGGCGAGTCCACGGTCGAGATCGGGGCTCATTACCTTGCTGAGACACTCGGCCTTGACGAGCACCTGGACAATACCCAGCTTCGCAAGTTCGGCCTGCGCCTGTTTTTCGGTAGCGGTATGCACGACGACTTGTCGCAAGCGGATGAACTGGGCGCCAGCAAGTTGCTGCCTGCGAAAAGTTACCAGGTCGACCGGGGCAAGCTGGAAGGGGATCTGGTCGACATCCTGAGGCAGCGCGGCGTGTCCGTTTATGACGGCTGTGTCGTCAAGAGCGCCAGCGTCAATGGTAATGGTGCGGGTCACAGGATCAGCGTCACGATGAATGACGAGCCGGCAGACTTCCGTTGCCGCTGGGTCGTCGATGCGAGCTCACGAGCGGCCGTCATCAAGCGGGGTATGCACATCGGCAAGCCCTGCGATCACAAGATGTCATCGGCATGGTTCCGGCTCGACAAGCGGATAGCGGTTGACGACTGGTCGCAGTCGCAGGAATGGCAGGAGAAATGCAATAGGCCAAGGCTCTATTCGACCAATCACCTCATGGGCAGCGGTTACTGGGTCTGGATTATCCCGCTCATCGATGATCGGACGAGTATTGGCCTGGTCGCCGATCCGGAAATTCATCCGCTGTCGTCTTTTGGTAATTTCGAAAAATTCATGAGCTGGCTCGCCGGCAATCAGCCCATGCTGGCCGACGAAATTTCGTCGGCTCGCGATACGCTGATGGACTTCAAGTTCTGCAAGAACCTTTCACAGGACTCGGACAAGCTCTGGTCGGATCAGCGCTGGGCGCTGACCGGTGAAGCGGGCGTCTTTACCGATCCGTTCTACTCGCCGGGTTCCGATTTCATCGGCATCAGCAATACTTTCGTTGCGGACCTCATTCGTCGCGATGGTCTTGGCGAGAACTGTCTCGCACGGTCGAACATTTACGAGAAGATTTACCTGTCGTTTTTCGAGAGCACGATGAGTCTCTACGAAAAGCAATACGCGGGTTTCGGCGACTTCCACCTGATGGCCGTCAAGACAACCTGGGACTACGCGTATTACTGGTCCGTCCTGAGCTGGCTGTTTTTCCGCAATGTGCTGACGGACCTCGATTTCCTGCGCACGGTACAGCCGAGACTAATCGCAATGCGAGCGCTCAACGACACAATGCAGGCAGCGTTCAGGCAGCGAGCTGCCGAACGGATCGTCAGCGAGGGCAGTGGCCGGTTCGTCGATCAGACCGCGATCCCGGTGCTTTATGACCTTAACGAGGCACTGCTCGAGAGTCCGGCGGACATTCTTGGGGAGCTCGATGAGAACTGCGAAAGACTGACCGCGTTGTCGCCGATACTGCTGTCGATGCTTGCCAACGAGTCAGCCGTGTCGCCAGGCACCTGCAGCCTGACGGGCGACCTTGCCAGGCGGCTCAACTGATCGCCACCGGCTGCGGCCGGCTGCCAGCCCAGGCAATCGCAAAACTGACCAGCGAACCCGCGGCGACGGTCAGGCCGAGAAATTTCAGCACTGGAATCGAAGATGTCGCCAGGATCGAGAACGCGATGGTCGTCGAGGCCGCACAGGCGACGACGCCACGACCCGTCGGGCCGCGCTGGCTTTCGGGCTCGGTGCGGCTCAGGAACAGGGCGTAATCCAGGCCGAGCCCCAGCACGAGAAGCAACGCGACCATGTGGATCACGGTCAGGCTGCCATGGACGAAGGTCAGAATGGCGATCGTCACCGTCAATGCCGCGGTTACCGTTAGCCCGATCCAGAGCGTCTGTCGCAGCTGGCCGCGCACCCACCACAGCAGACCGACGATGATAAGCGCCGCGACGAAGATCGTGCGCAACGCCGTGCTTCGGTAGTCGCGCATCAGCCCCAC
>JABAOH010001464.1_pt4 | contig 143163 bp, 136 predicted proteins | sample 7062181 | NCBI WGS metagenome assembly JABAOH01 (sample SAMN14538630, study PRJNA623070) | marine sediment metagenome | biome: marine biome [ENVO:00000428]; feature: marine pelagic biome [ENVO:01000023]; material: deep marine sediment [ENVO:00002113]; isolation source: pool of 5 deep marine...
GCGCTCTCCTTCGACCGTCGGATCGTCGAGGTGGGTTACGGCCGCCCCATCATAGCGGGCGCCGGCATGGGCATAGCGTGGGCCAATGCGTCCGTGGACGACCTCGTCGGCCGGAATTACGCCGGCAACCCGACGGAGGAGATAACGAACTCGCAGAACATGTTCGTCTTCGGCTTCGGGCGGCCGGTGGTTTGGGAGTGGTTGCGCGCGGGCGTGACGGGCCGGTTCTATTATTGCGCGATCGCCGAGGGGCGGGCTTCCGGCTACGGCTTGGACGGCGGCGTCCGCGCGACGCCCCGGGAATGGATTACGGCCGCGGCCTCGGTCCGCGACGTCGCCACCGGCCTCCGCTGGGAGAAGACGACGCCGGACCCGCCGCGCGAGGACGTGCCGACGCGAGGCTTGCTCGGCCTCGGCTTGCGGCCTTGGCGCAAGTTGCTCCTGGCGCTGCAGGCCGACGGCGGGGAGGATGAGCGTTGGCGCTACCGGGGCGGCGCGGAGTACTGGCTAGACGAGCGGGTCGCGCTGCGCGCGGGCCTTGACGACGGCGCGCCGACGCTGGGGGCCGCGGTCCTGCTGCCGCGGGGCGGCTACACCGTAAGCTTCGACTACGCGTTCGTGGAGGAGGAGTTCACCGCGGAGGCCGCGCATACCGTTTCGCTGGGCCTGGTTTTTTAATTGTATTACGATTTCCGAAGTCCCGGGTGTAAGGTCGTTATCTCAAGGGAACGTAAGTAGTATTTTAAAAGCCGGCTCGCGCGGGCCGGCTTTTTAAGGTTATACGGCTCGAGGGAAGAGCGACGCTAAGTCGCCGAAAATTTTAACGTCTAAAACGCCGACGAGGTGGAGGATATAGGAGACGCAGCACAGCAGGAGGGGAATGACCGCGGCGACCAGGCACTTTTTGCCGAAGGTTTTGCACGCCGCGTCCGGCTTCCGCAGATAGATGGCCGCGACGACGATGCCCGCCAACGGAAAGATGAACGAAATGACGTAGTATAACCACCTTCGCTTGGGTGGCGTTTCGACGTTAACCATAGGCGCGGATACGGGCCTTTGAACCCGGGACGACGTTGCCCTAATTTCCTCAGCTAACGCTGCCTAAGCCGGCAAAAATGCCGCCGAGCGCCAGGGCCCACACGAGGAGATAGATACACCAAAGGGCCACGCTTATTATGCCGAGGATAAGGCACAATTTCCCGAGGCCTTTGTTCTTCGGTATGACCGCGGCCTTTATCAGTATAATGCCGAAAATTATCCCGAACAACGGGACTATGAAGGAATACACCGCGAGCGCAAAGACGAGAGCCCACCGAGCCAGCTCTACCAATCCCCGGAATTGTTCGACGACGGGGTCGCCGGCCTCGCCGAAAAGAAACGCCGCTTTCTTTTCGATTTCCGGTATTTCGTTGCTCATTTTGGAAACTCCTTTCGGACGTGTTGCGGGGACCGCCCGACCCCGCCGGCCCGGCGGCGCCGAGATTTATTATGAAACCCTAAATATGGGTACGCTTATCCTGAAGACGTTGAAAATTACCGTGCACAGGCAAAGTAAGATACACATTATAATTCCGGCAATTAGGCAGTTCTTGCCGAAGGCCTTGACTTCGGGCTCCGGCTTTTGCATATAGATAATGCCGAGTACGATGCCGAGGGGAAAGATTATAAACGAGAGTATATACCAAAGTACCTTTGGCTCGAGCGGTCGGTCCCCGTCCGTCATATATATATACCTCTGATCGAGTTAAGGTTTAAGCGCTTAGCCGTACGCCACGCCAATTCCGCGGTTACTGCGGAGACGCTTTCTGTCGCACTTTATCTCCGCCGGTTAATACGCGCCTAACGTAATAACGAGCTAGGGATTATGAACAATAGAGTTCGGCTCCGCTACGCCAGCCACTCGGCGGCGCCGAGCACGATAAAAAATACGGCGTAAAGGGCGCAATAGGCGAAGACGCCCAGGATGGCCGCGACGGTGGCCTTTTTACCGAACCGCTTGCTTTCGGGCGCTTCTCGCCGGTTGTAATTAATGCCGAGTATTACGCCGACTACGGGCAGGATAAACGACAGCGCGTACCAGAGCCATCGTGGCTCTAACGTGGTTTTCTCTTCGGTCATAGTTACGTGGGGTCGGCCGCGGGCCTCGCCGACCTGCGGCTCGTGAGCGTCGACGTAAGCTAACATAGCCTTTTCCGAAAGTATAGGTTTTTTTACTTATCTTCGTCGGTGGAGGCGCGCCCCCGGTCGCCCAGGCCGAACCCGAGGATCTCCCGTATCGCCGCGACGTCCTCGCCGCCCAGTACGTGCAGGACGAAGAGCAAGGGTACGTAAAGGCACGCGCCGATCAAGATGAGCGGCGGCCAGGGCACGTACGGCCTCAGCGCCCAGGCCGCGAGCCCCATAATCGCGGCCGCGCCCGCGGTCCTTAGCGCGGCGCCGCCCAGGCGGCTTCGGTAGACGAGCGCGAAGGTGAAGAGGTAGTTTTGCACGAATGCCGCGACCAAGGAAATCAAAAGCGCCGCCGCGGCACCCACCGCGTGCCAACGCGGAATCAGCACCAGGCCGCCGGCCGTCATCACGACGATGTTCACGACCAGTATGAGGACGCTCTTCATCTGCTGTTCCGCGGCGAAGAGCGCGCGGTAGAAGACGTTGTTCACGTAGATGGGTACGACCGCGAAGATGAGGAGCGAAAAGACCGCTACTGAACGGGCGAAGTCCACCTCGTATATCAACAATACCACCGGCTCGGCGAGGACGTACGCGCCCACCGCGGCGGGAAGCGCGAACGCTACCAAGTAACGAAGGGACCGCTCCGCCAGGCGGACGAACTGCCCCCGGTCCTCCCGCCACGTTCGCGCGAGGTTGGGGTAGACCGCGTTCATGAACGATTCGGGAACGAGCGTCAGCAGGAACATCAAGCGGTACGACGCTGAGTATATGCCCACCTCCGCCGGGCCCACAAGCCGCTGCAGCAGCAGGACGTCGAGACGCCAGTATATCGACGCGAGGACCGCCAGGGCCGCGAAGGGCATCGCGCCCCGCAGCAGCCGCCGCACGAAGACGACGTCGAGGCGGACGCCGCCCCCCCGCGTCTGCCAGAGGCATAGCGGCACCGAGAGCGATGCCGACGCGAACTCCACCGCGGCCCGCACGATCAACAGCGCGATTACGCCGTGCCCCAACCACAATACGAAGACGCTTATGCCCGTAACCAGCGTGCGTTTTACGAAGGTGAGCAGGGTGATAAACTCGGCCCTCTCGATGCCGATAAAGGTTGACTCGGCCGCAGCGCCGAGCGAGGCCGGTAAGAGCGCGAACGAGGCGACGACCGCCGCGAGGTAGGTGTCGCGCCCGAGGCCGTAGACGGCGGCGACGCCGTTCATCGCGGCGACGAGCACGAGCGCGACCGCCCCCACCAGGGCCGCCGCGTGGACGAAGTACTTCCCGGCCTCCTCCCGGCGCCGACCTATCTCGCGCGGCAGGAAATTTTGCAGGCCGAAGAAAGAGATGAGCTCGAAGACGAGGTAGAAGGCGACGACGAAGGAATATTTTCCAAAATCTTCGACCCCCAGGCGCCGGGACGCGTAGACGACGAGTAAAAAGCCGGCCACCTGGTTTATTATCCGGGTGGCGAAGAGGGCCGTGGTGTTCTTCGCGATCCTGCGTTTCATCGGGGCCATATTCCCGCAAGCATAACATAAGCCCCTACCCAGTCAAGCGCTAACGAGTTCGGCGGAAGCGGCGGAGCATCTTTTATTACGTCAAATATTTCGTATAATATAAAGTCGAAGTATGCCCTTTCCCGGTATCCGGATGGATTATTGCGATAGGGTCGCGCGCCACGCGGTATTCCGCGACGTTGCGGCGGCCCTGCGCTCGAGCCGCGGCGACGTCGTGTCCGTCGGCGGCTTGGCGGCGGGCGCCGCGGCCCTTTTCGTCGCCGCGGTGCGGCGGGAGCTCGGCGTCCCGGTGCTAACGGTGCTCGCCACCTCGGAGCGAGCGGAAGCCTTCGCCGCGGACGCCTCGAGCTATGCGGGCGAGGGTGTGACGCTGCTAAAACCTTACGGCGTATTGCCCCTTAAACCCGTGTCGCCGAGTCTGGAGACGTCGGCGTCGCGCATCGAGACCCTTTTAACTTTAGGCGGAAGCGGCGCCTGGTGCGTCGCGGCCGCGGAGGCCTTCAAGCGCCGGCTGCCGCCGCCCGGCGAGCTCCGCCGGGCCGTGCGGCGCTACCGCCCGGGCGAAACCCTAGAGCTCGCTGAACTCGAGGCCGACTTGCCTTGGCTCGGCTACGAACGCGTCGGCATGGTCGAAGGGCCGGCGCAGTTCGCCCGTCGCGGCGCCATCTTGGATATCTTCCCCGCCGGCGCCGACGCGCCCGCGCGGCTGGAGCTCTTCGGCGACGTCGTCGAATCCGTTCGCGCCTTCGACGTCTGGACCCAGCGCCGGGGGGGCGAATTGCGCGAGCTCGTCGTTTACCCCGCGCGCGAGGTCGTGCTCTCGCCCGAAGGGATAAACGCCGCGGTGCGAAAGATTCGCGAACGCTTCGGCGACGAGGCCGCGGAGGACGCGTACGAAGCGCTGGACGTTCACCGGTACTTCGACGGCGTCGAGAACCTTCTCCCCTTTCTGTACGCGGAGACGGCCACCGTAGCCGATTACTTCGGCGAGACGCCCCTGCTCGTATTGTACGATGCCGCCGCGGTCGCCTCCACGATGGAGCTCGAGGGGGGCCGCGCGGGGGAGCTTTCGTTCCCGTATCCCCGCCTCGACGAAATTTTCGTCGACTTCGACGAATTCCTGACCTCGTCCCGCGAGGCGGGGGGCAACGTCCTGAGCGTGCAGCCGGGCGCCGCGCGCGACGGCCCGGGTTTTCGCTCGCGGGAAGTGGACCACCTCGCCGGCCGGCTCGAGCTTTTCGTGGACGAAGTGCGCGCGTTCCGACGCCGGGGCGAAGTAGTCGTGCACGTGGAACGTCCCGACCAGGGCGAACGTTTCCGGGAGATAGCGGCGGCCCGCGCCGAAGACCTGCCGATCCGATATGACCTCAAGCCCTCGCGGCGCGGGTTCATATGGGACGACGTCGGCCTAGCCGTCTTCCCCGCCTGGCAAATATTGGGGCGACGGCCGTCGGGCGTCAGGCGCAGGCGCCCCCCGCGTTACGAGCCGGGCGACGAGGCCGTGAGGATAAGTTCCGCCTTTGACCTCGAGGCCGGCGACCTCGTCGTCCACGCCGACCACGGCGTGGGTCGGTTCGAAGGGCTGACGGCGCTGCAGGTGGGCCGGCATCAAGAGGAGTTTATAACGCTAACTTACGAGGGCGGCGACCGCCTCTACGTCCCGGTTTACAATCTGCGCGTCGTGTATAAATATGTGGGAGGCGACCCGCGGGATAGGCCGCTCGACCGCCTGGGTGGTGCCGCTTGGCGGCGGGCCCGTGCGCGCGCGAAGAAGTCCGCGGAAAAGCTCGCCCGGAAGTTGATCGAGATTTGCGCCGCGCGGGCCGCCCGCCCCGGTTACGCTTTCGCCGGCGACGCGTCTTGGGAGCTTGAGCTCGCGGAAACCTTCCCCTACGTCGAGACGCCGGACCAATTCCGCGCGATAGAAGAGGTGGCCGAGGATATGACGGCCGAGAAGCCCATGGACCGCCTCGTCTGCGGCGACGTGGGTTTCGGCAAGACTGAGGTCGCCGTGCGCGCGGCGCTCAAGGCCGTCGCCGACGGAAAGCAGGTGGCGGTCCTCGTTCCCACGACCGTCCTGGCCGACCAACACTATGCGACTTTCCGCGAGCGCCTCGGCCCGTTCCCGGTCCGCGTCGAGATGTTGAGCCGTTTTAAAAGGCCCAAGGAGCAGAAAGAGATACTGGCCGACCTCGCCGCGGGCAAGGCGGACGTGGTAATCGGAACCCACCGCCTTCTCTCGCGGGACGTCTCGTTCGCGGACCTCGGCCTGCTCGTCGTCGACGAAGAACAGCACTTCGGCGTCGCCCACAAGGAGCGCATCAAGCAGCTGCGGAAGTTGGTGGACGTGTTGACGCTCACGGCGACGCCCATACCGCGGACGCTCCATATGGCGCTCGCGGGTTTGAGGGACCTTTCGCTCATCGGGACCGCGCCGCTGGAGCGTTTGCCCATCCTCACGCTCGTCGCGCCCTTCGACGAGGACTTAATCGCCGACGCCGTCGCGCGGGAGCTCGGGCGGGGAGGTCAGGTGTTTTTCGTCCACAACCGCGTGAAGACCATAGAAGCGGTGGCGGATTATCTCTCGAACCTTGTGCCCGAGGCGCGGTTCGGCGTCGCGCACGGCCAGATGAAAGAGAGCGACCTCGAGCGCATCATGCACGATTTCGCGGACGGCAAGTTCGACGTCCTCGTCTCTTCGGCGATAATCGAGGCGGGCCTCGACTTCCCGAACGTGAATACGATTATAATTAACCGGGCCGACGCTTTCGGCTTGAGCCAGCTTCATCAATTGCGGGGGCGGGTGGGCCGTTCGCATACCCGCGCGTACGCCTACCTGCTCACGCCGCCGAGCCACGCCCTTACCGACGCCGCGCGCCAAAGGCTCCAGGCGCTCAAGGACGCGACGGAGCTCGGGTCCGGCTTCCGCCTCGCGATGCGCGACCTCGAGATTCGGGGCGCGGGCAACCTGCTGGGGCCGGAGCAGAGCGGCGCCGTAGCCGCGGTGGGCCTCGACCTCTATACGACGATATTGGCCGCCGAGGTCGCCAGGTTGAGGGGCGAGGAACTTCCCCCCCGGGCGGACGTTAACGTGCGCTTGGACCTCGACGCTTTCATTCCCGCTTCGTACGTCCCCGACGAAAGGCAGCGGCTCGGCATTTATCGGCGGCTGAGCGAGGCTTGCGACGAGTCGGCGTTGGCGGCGCTCGCGGAGGAGCTCCGCGACCGTTTCGGCCCCGTTCCCGCGGCGGCTGAGCGCCTGTTGACGGTTCGGAGGTTGAGCTTAGGGGGCGGACGTGCGGGGGCGTGCGCCGTGAATATAGAGGGCCGTTGCGTTACGTTGGAGTTCCGTGCGGGGCAGTTTGAAAAGGTATCTTCCGCGGAATTGCCGCCGGCCGTAACCGCGGTGGACGTTAAAGCGGGGCGCGGCGCGAAAACTTCGGTTACCTTTACGCTCGCCGAGGGTGTACCGGCGCCCGAGGCCGCGTTGGAGATCTTGGAGCGTCTCGCCGGGGCGGAAGCCCGGGCGCGCTCCCCGGTAAAAGGAACGGTTCGAGATGGTTAAACGTTGTGCGGTATGCGGCGCTGAGAACCCGGACGAGGTCGCAAGTTGCAACGTTTGCGGTACGGGGCTCGAGGGCGACGTGCCGCCCGAGGTCGAGATAGAGGTCTACGACGTCGAACCGGTTAAAGTTTCCGGGCGGAATTATTTCGAGGAGACGTTGGCCGCGAGGCGCGAGAGCGTCCAAAGGGGCGCGGCTTCGCCGGCCGCCGATTTGGAAAGAGACCCCCTTATTCAAGAAGAGCTCAAGGCCGGTTACGAGATCCGGCGGCGGCGTATTAGCCAACGGTTGCGACGCCCGCGCGGCGTGGCCATTGTAGTCGCGGCGGCGGCGCTCGCGATTCTCGTAACCTACGGCGTCCGCTGGGCCGTCGCGCGCCTGCCCAGGTACGAGTACGCGGAACCGGCCTATGTGGTCGCAACTAACCTCGCCCTCGGCGTCGCCGCCGAGCTCGAGTCAACCAGATTCGACGTCGCGGGGGCGGGCGGCCCCACGGCGCTTTTGGCCGTGGGGGGCGAAGGGGGTAAGGTCTTTATTGACGGGAATTACGTCGGCGACGCGCCGCTCGAGGCTATCCCGGTTCCGCTCGGCCGTCGGCGAGTGATCGTGAGGCGGGGAAACGAGATTGCGCTCGACGAATCGATCGATTTCGAGCGGGGAGTCCGCTATTCGTTGGAGCCGCTGAGCGCCGCGGCGCTCGCGCGTACGCGGTGACGTCCGGGGCGCGTAGTTCGTTTAGCGCGGCCGCGGCATAATGCCGCGCGCGGGCCTGATATCCTCTTCGGTAGATGGGATGCGCGCGGGCCTTTGCCATAGGCCGTAGAAGTTTCTGGTCTTGAAATAGTAGGCGCCGTTTTTTCGGAAGAGTAAGAAATTCGTCCCCACGCCGTCGACGTAGGGTATTACCTCGCGGTCGAGTTTCATCAGCGCCGCCTCCTCCCAGCTTATCCCTTCTTTTTTCTTGTGCCAGAAGGGCCCGAGCCAACGGATGAGTTTTTGGAGGCGGGCGTTCCCGGCGGCGTCTTTTTTCTGGATGGGGAATTTTTTGCGGCCGCGCGAATATTCATAGAGGTCCCGTCGGAACCGCGCCGCGAAAGGCGCGACGTCGCCCTCGCAATCGTTTAAAAAGTAATCGACCCCCTCGTTGTGCGCCGGCGTCGCCGGGTCGTCGTAGACCTCGGTTATAATGACGCGGAGCGCGGCGGGGCCCGCGTTGTACATCGAGCCCGCGAGCTTGACGCGGTTAACGCGCCCTTTTTCCGAAGCCCAGGATAGGACGCCGTCGCCGGCCGTCGCCTCGGCGAAAGCCGGCCCGAACGCTTTGGCGTTGGCCTGGTCCACGACCTCGCGGAGGAACTGCGTGCCGATCTCGACGTTGAAGCGCGCGACGTTGCGCACGGCGTAGCGCGAATTTCGCGGCAGACGGTTCAGACGGGTGGCGACCGGGCCGCGCGGCGTCGGATAGCTTATCTTATAGTTCGTTCCCTTTATGAGGTCCGCGGTGCACTGCATGTAGCCGGTGGCCGAACCCCGCCCGCGCCCCACGCGGTAGCAGATGCCGTCCGCCAGCGTGTGGACGAAGCCGCATTCCTGATACGATATGGCCATAACGAGGGCCACGAAGTCGGCGTCCGAGGGGTCGTATTTTTCGCCGGGGGTCGGCGCGCCCGAGCTCGGCGGCGCCCGATAGCGTCGCCGTTCCGCGTTGACGCGCGTTCCAACTTCCCAAAAGGTATGATACAGGCTGTGGTGGGGGTCTCGCTCGTCGTAGGCTTGGAAATTGTCGAACTCGCGCAGGGATAACTTCGCCGGGAAACCCTCGATCGTAAATTTTTGATTAAATAGGTGTTCGAGCGTAGGCGGGCCGATGATGCGGCCGAGCTCTTCGGCGGTCGCGGCGTAACCTCGGGCCGGCGGCAAGTTGTCCACTTCGTCGAGTATCCGCTCCTCCGCCGACGTGTCGTACGGCAGTCGCACCCTCAGCTCCGCGAGCTTGGATACCAATTCGTCGTCGTAGACGCCGGAAATATTTCTGAGGGGCCTATATTCGTACGCGGGGTCGCACTCCGCGAGCGTGGAGAGGGCCAGGTTTACGGTGCGCTTGACGTAGTAGACGGCGCCGGAGGCGACTGCGGCCCCGCCCGCGCCGACGGGCGAGTAGTAGAGGAACCCCGGCTGCCCGAAGTTTCGGCCGGGCACGTAGATTCGTTCGACGCCTTCGATCGGCCCCAGGATGGGGTGGCTTGCCCGCGGGCTGTAATAGGGGAAGGCGTTGCGACCTCGGTCGTCTTGCGCGATTATAGGTTGCGGATTTCGACGCGGGTCGGAAGAGGCGGGCAGAACGGCGACGGTCAGGTATTGCGATTTGGCGTCGGGGGGAAAGGCGTAGAATACGTCGCGCCCGCTTTTAACCGAGATGCGCACGTCGTATAGACCCGGCGGCACGGGCTTATAGGCTTTGGGCCCCGTATTCGCGACGCCGTACCACGTAAATTCGTTGCGGGGTTTTCTGCCCAGGCGGAGCGGAAAGCCGGACGAGGGGGCGACGTAGCTGTCGCTCGCGGCCTCGAAGACCTTTTCTTGGCCCCCCGGCGCGCGAGCGAATATCTCCAAGACGACGGCGTCGTTGGCGCGGGGCGGCGGGTCCAACGAGTAGCGAAACGTCGTGGCCAGCGCCTGCCGCGCCGGGTCCTCGTCTGCGTATAATCGGAAATCGGCCTCCTCGAGCGTTACCTCCAGAAAGCCCTCGTTGTCGAAGTAACCGCCCTCGGGGCCGGCTGCCGTCAACCGGTCCACGACGCGAAGACGGGCCCCGCGGCCGCGGCCCGCGACGTAGTACGTGTAGCGGTGGTTGGCCTTGTCTCGCACGTCGGCGGAGGCGAGGCGGTCGTCAATGACGAGCGACGAGCGGGGCGTATCGAAAGGGTCGCTTTGGGTTATGTACTCCGCGTCGTAGCGCCTCCCGTCGCTCGCGCCCACGTACGTCCCCCGGACCGTTAATTTGTATAGTTTGCCCGGGAGCATCGTGTGGGGCAGCGTTATTTCCGTGCCGTCGGTGGGGAGGAGGACGACGCCGGGGTCGGCCTTATCGAAGGGGGTCAGGACGAGTACGAGCGAGGCGGTCGCGGCCGCCGCGGCCTTGAGCTTGGTCCGGAGCGGTCGCCCGCGCAGGTAGCGTACGACCGCGGCCGCGGCGCTCAGGGAGAAGCTGAGTGCTGCCAATATGGCGCGAAGGCCGGCGACCGCCCACGCGCCGAGGATGCGTAGGACGCGTGTCACCATACGACGCGGATAAAGGTTGTAAAGATTGCCCAGATGCCGGCTAGGGTAAAGGCCGTGGCCGCGGTTATGTAAACGGTCCGCAATAGGACCCTGCGCCGTCGGGCGGCGCGGTTGACGTTGGCGAAGTCGTATTCTACTTGCGGCCAGGCTTGGGGAAAAAGGAGTATAAGGCCCAGCGCGAGGGCGAGGTCGAGACTGAGCGAGGCCGTGAGGACCGAGGGCCAGGGTAGCTCGTGGAGTTTGAGCGCGAGGCCGCCGGCGAACGTGAGCGCGCAGATGTTCGCGAACGCCAAGTTGAAATGGCGCGAGCGGAGCCAACCCCACTTGCCGCCCGCCTCGGTCAGCGTTTCGTTTAACGCGCGAAAGAGGCGCTCGAGAGGTCCGTGGTCGTCCCCCGTGGCCCATATGTACGAACGGTCCGAGGCCGGGTGGTTCTTCAGCTGTATCAATACGTTGGCGGCCGGCGACAGGAACGATATCTTCAACATCCGGGGGCGAATTTTGCGTTGGCGCTCGAGCCAGGTTAAAAAGGGTTCCACCCCCCGGTAACGACAAGTTCGCTCGTCCCCCCCGACGGCGAAGTCGAGCTCGAAGTAAGGGCGTAGCTTCCGCAAGATTTTTTCGTAATAAGCGAGCGTAAGGTTGGCGAGTTCGGCCGTCGGCACGCCCTCTTCCCGTCGGGCCGCGTACCACCGCCGCGTCGTCCGGTCCGCCTCGCCGCGAGCGTATTTGAAAAAAATGCTGTTTAGTTTCTTCAAGAGAGCCGGCGAGGCCCGCGTGGCCTTTATCTTCCGGAATATTTCGAACCGGCCGGCGCCCTCGGCGTGGCGCGCGAGGGGCTTTATTTTTACGCTCGGCATATTCCCCTTCATTCTAGTTTGCGATTATACTAAAAAAAGGCGGGCCGTCAACCCGCCTCGGCGCCGCGCGGAGTTGCGCGTTATGTCCCTACGTGCCAGGACGCCAGGTATTCGACCTGTTCTTTGGTGAGGACGTCGATCTTTATACCCAGCGCGTCGAGTTTGAGGCCCGCGACCTCGTCGTCGATCTCCCGGGGGACCGCGTATACCAACTTTTCCAGGGCGTCCGACTTCGCGCTCAGGTACGCGGCGGCCAGCGCTTGGTTGGCGAAGGACATGTCCATAACCGTCGCGGGATGCCCTTCCGCGGCCGCGAGGTTCACGAGCCGCCCCTCCGCGAGCACGTATATATGTCGGCCGTCGGGAAGTTCGTACTCCTCGACGTTGGGCCGGACGACGCGCCGCGACGTCGCCATCTCCCCCAGCGCGTCGAGGTCGATTTCGACGTTGAAGTGTCCCGAGTTGGCGACTACGGCGCCGTCCTTCATCGACTCGAAGTTTTCGCCGCGTATGACGTGGATGTCGCCCGTGAGGGTAACGAAGAGGTCGCCCAAAGGGGCCGCTTCCGCCATGGTCATAACGCGGTAGCCGTCCAACTGGGCTTCGAGCGCGCGGACGGGGTCGACTTCGGTCACGATTACGTGGGCTCCCATGCCCCGGGCGCGCATCGCGAAGCCGCGGCCGCACCAGCCGTAACCGGCGACGACCACCGTCGAGCCGGCGAACAGCAAGTTCGTGGCGCGGAGGATGCCGTCCACGGTCGATTGACCGGTCCCGTAGCGGTTGTCGAACAGGTGTTTCGTCCGGGCGTCGTTGACGGCGATAATCGGGTAGCGGAGGTCGCCTTTGTCGGCCATCGCGCGCAGGCGTATGACGCCGGTTGTCGTCTCCTCGGTCCCGCCCCGTATATGCTCCAGAAGTTCCCGCCGTTCGGTGTGGGCCGTGGTGACCAGGTCCGCGCCGTCGTCCATCGTTATCGTCGGCTCGAGGTCGAGGGCTTGGTTGATGTGCCGGTAATAGAGTTCGCGCGAGGCCCCGCGCACCGCGAAGACCGCGACGCCGTAATCTTCCGCCAGCGACGCCGCGGCCTCGTCGGACGTCGAAAGCGGGTTCGACGCGCACACCGCCACTTCCGCGCCGCCCGCCTTGAGCGTCCGGCCCAGGTTCGCCGTCTCGGTCGTGACGTGGAGGCACGCGCTGATCCGCTGGCCTTCAAGCGGCCGGTCGCGCTCGAAGCGTTCCCGTATCAACGCCAGGACCGGCATGCGGCGGTCGGACCATTCTATTTTTGTTTTACCTTCGGGCGCTAACTTCCGGTCTTTTACGTCGCTCGGCATGGTGGCTCCTCGCGTCTTTACAATCCGGCGGCGCGGCGAAGTTCATCCGCGCGGTCGGTTTTCTCCCAGGTGAAGTCGGGTTCATTTCGGCCGAAGTGGCCGTAGGCCGCGGTTTGCTTGAATATGGGCCGCCTCAGCTCGAGGTATTCGATTATCGCGGCGGGCTTGAGGTCGAAGTGGTCGCGTACGAGGGCGGCTATTTTTTCGTCGGCGATTCTCCCGGTTCCCGAAGTATCGACCGTCACCGAGACCGGCTGCGCCACGCCGATGGCGTAGGCGACCTGGATCTCGCAGCGGCTCGCGAGCCCCGCGGCAACTACATTCTTGGCGACGTGGCGCACCATATAGGCGCCGGAGCGGTCGACCTTGGAGGGGTCCTTGCCCGAGAAGCAGCCGCCGCCGTGCCGGCCCATGCCGCCGTACGTGTCCACGATGATCTTGCGGCCGGTGAGGCCGGCGTCCGCGAGCGGCCCCCCGAGAACGAAACGGCCCGTCGGATTTACGTAATATTTGGTTTTGCCGTCGAGCATTTCCGCCGGGATGGCGGCCCAGACGACGTGCTCGAGCACGGCCTCCTTTATCTCTTCGGAAGGAACTTCCGGGTGGTGTTGGCACGCGACGACGACGGCATCCACGCGCGCCGGCTTGCCGTCCGCGTATTCTACGGTTACCTGGGATTTGCCGTCCGGGCGGAGCCAGGGGAGCGTCCCGTCGCGGCGGACCGCGGCCAGGCGGCGCACGACTTTATGGGCGGCCATAATCGGGAACGGCATCAGCTCGGGCGTTTCCGTGAAGGCGAAGCCGAACATCATCCCCTGGTCGCCGGCGCCTTGCTCCCGGGCGTCGGTCGGGAGGACGCCCGCGGCTATGTCCGGCGATTGCTCGTCGATGGACGTCAGCACGGCGCACGTTTGGTAGTCGAAGCCGTATTCCGCGTCCGTGTAACCGATCTCTTTTATGGTATTCCTTACTATTTTAGGTATGTCCACGTAGCAATCGGTGGTTATTTCGCCGCAGACGAGCGCGAGGCCCGTGTTGACCGTGGTCTCGCAGGCCACGCGGCCGAACTTATCCTGTTCGAATATATGGTCGAGAATGGCGTCCGAAATCTGGTCCGCGATCTTGTCGGGGTGTCCCTCGGTGACGCTTTCGGACGTAAACAGGAAATGCTGGGCCATACTACCTCCTGGGCGGGCCGGCGGCGCGCCCGTGGGTCCTGGCGCGTCGCCCGTTCGAAACGGGGCCCTATACGGCGGACAGTAACTTCAAAATTAGCATATTAATTAATCCAAATCAAATTAAAATTTCATCTCGTTTAACTAACTGGCGCACCCCCCCGTCGGTTCCCGGTCAATTTTAAGCCAACCCTTCAGCCGTGCGCGGATTTATAAGGCTTAGTTTTAAAGGGAAAATATGTTAAAATAAAAGTTCGAAGAACGTACGGGCTTCGGGCGGACGCGAGAGTGGCGGAACTGGCAGACGCGCCGGCCTTAGGAGCCGGTGGCCTCGGCCGTGCGGGTTCGAGTCCCGCCTCTCGCAAATTTATTATTTAAAAAAATTATATGGTTGAGGTAACGAAAAAGGGCAAGAACACGGTCCGCTTGGAGGTGGAGATACCGCCGGCGGAGGTCCAGGCCAAGGCGGCCGAGGTCTACGCCGAGCTTGCCCGAACGGTCAAAGTGCCGGGCTTCCGGAAGGGTAAAACGCCGCGGCGGATTCTCAAACGCTCGTACGCCGACCAGGTCCTGCGGACGGTGGTGGACGAGCTCTTGCCGTTGGCCTTCGAACGCGCCGCCGCCGAGCTCGAGCTCGACGTCGTGAGTTCGCCGCGCTACCACGTCGCGTCGGCGAGTGAGGAGGGTCCCATCGCCTTCGCCGCGGAGGTGGCGGTCTTCCCCGAGATAACCTTGCCCGATTATTCCAAATTCGTTATAAAGCGCGACCGTCGTAGCATAAGCGACGAAGACGTCGCCCGGGCGCTCGAGGACCTCCGCCAGGTGAACGCCCGCCTCGAGCCCGTCGAGGGCCGCGGCAGCCTCGACGGCGACTTGGTGGTTTTGAAGTTCCTCGAGGAGGACCCGCCGGAAGGGTTTTCGCAGCCGACCGTCGGGGTATGGGCCCGCGTCCGCGAGGAGGGCGACTCGTTCGGCGCTCAGGTCCTGGGCAAAGCGGTCGGCGATACCTTCGCGCTGGCTATAGAGTATCCCGCCGATTATCCGTCGAGGAAGCACGCCGGCAAGAAGGTCCAGGCGCCCGTAGAAGTTATGGAGGTCAAGAAGAGGGTCCCGCCGGAGCTCGGCGACGAGTTCGCCAAGGACCTGGGCGAGGGTACCCTCGCGGACCTTCGGGCCCACGTCAAGGGCCGCCTCGAGGCGCGCGCCGAGGAGATGTCGTACGTGAACGCCTACGGGCGGCTCGTCGAAGATGTCACGGCCCACGCCGACGTGCCCTTGGACGACTGGTTCGTGGAGCGTTTTTTGACCGCGGGAGAAGACGAACCGGCCCCGAAGGGCGATAAGGACCGCGCCGAGCGGACGGCCGCGGCCCGGCGCGAGCTGAGTCGCTATTTCGTCATACGCGAGCTTGCACGGCGCGAAGACGTGGCGGTAACCGCGGAGGAGGTGCGCGACGCTATGGCAGCGCGTACTTCCCGGGCGGGAGCGCCGCCCGAGCGCCCCGCGGCGGCCTACGAACGCCTCCTCAACGAGAAGTTGGCCGCGAAACTTATACCTCGGGCAGGCGCGAGCGAGGGAGGTAAGGCCGACGCAAGTTAAAACGCCCAACGCCGACGTCGTCGACAGGTGCGAGCTCTTCGGCGGCCGGTTGCTCTTGGCGCAGCCGCGCGAGGGTTACCGCTTCTCCGTAGATTCGATCCTTCTCGCGTGGTGGGTGGCGTTCGAGGCGGACGACCGGATTTTGGACGCGGGCTGCGGCGTGGGCGTCGTGGGCCTCGCGCTCGCCCGGTGCCGGGGCGCACGTGACGTTACGGGCGTCGAGCTCCAGGGGGACCTTGCCGCGTTGGCGCGCGCGAACGTCGCCGAAAACAGGGCCTCGGCCTGGATGTCCGTCGTGGAGGCGGACTTGCGCGAACTGCCGCCGGCGTTCGGCAACCGCTTCGACGTCGTGTGCGCCAACCCGCCTTTCCGCGAGGCCGGCGCCGGGCGGTTGAATCCGGCCCCGGAGAAGGCGGCCGCGCGCCACGAGCTGACGTTGACAATCGGGGACCTCGCGCTCGCCGCGGCGTTTGCCCTAAAGCGTGGCGGTCGTTTTTACTTCGTCCACCGGCCTCGCCGCCTCGGAGAAATCTTTTCCGCGCTCGGCGGCGCGGGCTTCCGCGTTGAGCGGCTCCGCTTCGTACAGCCGCGCGAGGGTGCGCGTGCGAACCTCGTGCTCGTGGCCTCTCGATTGGGCGGCGCTTGCGAGACGGTCGTCATGAGGCCGCTCGTAATTTACGGGCGCGAAGGCGCGTACGCCGACGAGGTGGCGGCGATCTACGAAGGCCGAGGGCGGCCTTTATACGAAGACTGAATATGAAAGGTTTACGATTAAAGAGTAGCGTAGTGCTGCGCGACGCCGCGGCGTTTCCCATCCTGTTGGTCGGCGTCTTCACGTTGGTCGCGCTGAGTACGAGAGACGAACAGGCCTTGCTCGAAGACCGCCTTTTCGCGGGCATAGGCGGCGACTATCGCGAAGTCAACTTCGGCGTACACGGGACCGCCGGCGTCTATCCCATTCGCATAAAATATTTCGACAATCCGGACTATCACGGCCCGCCCGTCATCCTGGTCCACGGCATGGGCACCTCGGACGCCTATTTCTGGCGCGTCCGCGGCGAGGTCGAGGTGTTCGCCGGCTTCATATATTCGGAGCGGCGCAATATAGCCGCCGTGGGCCACGCGCAGGGGCTTGTGGACCTCGGCTACGACGTCGTAACTTATACTTATCCGGACTCGCGCGACCGTCCGCTGGAGTACCAGGCCTACGACCTTGCGCGCATAATAAAGTGGACCAAGGAAAAGTTCATCGTCAAAAAAGTTATTTTATTGGGGCACAGCGTGGGCGGCCTCGTGTGCCGTTATTACGTAGAATCGGGCCAGCCCGGCCGGAAGAATTACCAGTTTCCCTATAAAGAGAAGAGCGGCTATAAGTGGAACCGCTTCTTCAGCATATCCGATTTCGAGATTCGGCGCCTTAGCTACCGGTACGACGTCGCCAAGCTCCTCCTCATCGCGACCCCCAGTTACGGCAGCCTGAAAGAGGAGGGCCGCGACTACAACAGCCCCGCCCTCTACGAGATGAAGGAGAACAGCGACTTCGTGAGGTGGCTCGAAGAGGGCCGCCAAAACGCCGAGGCCAAGGGTTACAAAAGGCCGCCCGTTTACGTCTTCGTCGGCAACGCGTACGAGAACTATATGGGCGAGGGGCCCCTCGACTTCGGCGACGGCATCGTGACCGTCACCTCCGCGGTCGGCCCGTTCGGCGACGACGCTCGAGCCGAGGTCTTCTACTTCGACCTCGACCACTTCGAGCTTGCCCTCGACGGCGAGGTGCTCGCGAAGGTGTATACGGTTTTAAATAAGGAGGAGGCCGAGCCGGCGTCGTAAATCGTAAAACACAAGTAGGTAAAAATAAGGCCGCCCCGAAGGGCGGTTTTTTAATGAGCCTACTCGCGAGCGGTTCCGCGTAAACGCGAGACATGTAGGGGCCGGTCTTTAGACCGGCCCGCCCCCGCGCGAAACGGCTCGAGCTGAAGGTCGGCCTTGGACAAGGGGCTTAAGCCCCTTACCATACCCTACTTGAACAACGCCTTGATCCGCCCAACCGACGAGGGTACGACCGCGGGAAAAGTTTCCCGGAAGTATTGGATGCGATGGTTATAAGAATCCGCCACGTGGACGCGAGTACCGTTCGCTAGAGGTACTACCCCGAGCGGCCTGTTGAATTGGCCGTTGCCGCTGCCGTGTGACCCCCACTTGCCGATAAAAGAGCCGCTCGACGTAAAGTATTGGATGCGGGAATTGCCGGTGTCCGTAATAAAAATTACACCGTCAGTCGTGCCGCCCACGCCGCCGGGGTAAACGAATTGGCCGTCCCCCGTTCCGTACGAGCCCCACAAACCGAGGAAGCTCCCGCTCGAGGTGAAATATTGGACGCGGTGGTTGCCCCGGTCCGCAACGTAGACCAGGGAGTTAGTCGATAGAAAACCTAAGCCTCTGGGAGTGTCGAATTGGCCATTGCCGGTGCCGTACGAGCCCCACTTGCCGAGGAACGAGCCGCTCGAGGTGAAGTACTGGACGCGGTTATTGTACCATTCGGTGACGTAAACGTTGCCGTTGGGCGCGACGGTTATACTCGTAGGTTGGTTGAACTCGCCGTTGCCCGTACCGAGCTTACCCCATTTGCCGAGAAACGACCCCGTCGCCGTGAAGTATTGGACGCGGTCGTTCTGCGTGTCGGCTACGTACACGTTGCCGTTGGGAGCTACTACAACGCCCTCGGGATGGCTGAAATTCCCGTTACCGGTACCGTAGGTACCCCAACTACCTCGAAAAGAGCCGTTCCACGTGAAATATTGGACGCGATGGTTATACTCGTCCGCGACGTAGACGTTACCGTTAGGCGCTAAGGCAATTCCAATAGGCCAATTGAATTGGCCCTCCCCCGACCCCAACGAGCCCCACTTGCCCTCGTAAACGTAGTCGGCAAACGCCGGTAACGCCGCGGTAACAAGAACCACGGCCCCTAAAAACGCGTTCCTTTTCATCTCGGCTCCTCCGCGCGCAATACCGGACCGCTAAACGAGGGCCCGGGCATAACTGCGCGAACGGCCAGCCGCCCCTACTCGAACAGCGCCTTCACCCGCCCAAGCGACGCCGGCAAGACCGCTACCGTTTTGATATATATGTAAATGCGGTCCGTCGCGTCGTCGGCGACGAACAACGTGACGGAGTAATCGTTATCCGTAGTCGCATCCCAGTCGGCCCCCACAGGCGTCTCAATCCCGGTTATTACCGGGACGCCGTTCTCGTATATGGTGTGAGTCGCCGCGTCCGCTATTAACGTCGTCTGGTAACCGCAACAGGCCGTCGGCCGCGAGCCAGGGCCCTTGAACGTACTTACCAACGACCCTGTGTCCTCATTGACCACGGCTATTATGTTACGGTCCGGAATTGCTATATAAAGGTTGCGCGGAGACCACCTCAAGTCCATATCGGCCGGGCGTGCGACAGGACATAGGAATGAACTTATTACGGACCCAGTTTCTGTGACCTTGTATATCCAAGAAGTTCGGTTATTAGAAACGTAGAACCCGCTTAAAGGACTACCGGTTATGCCCCACGCGCCAGCGCCGCCAGGTGCCGGGAAACTCGATAAGATAGACCCGTTTAACAGATAATACCAGTATACGTATGGCGTGGAGCCGGCGCTAACAACATAACCCCTCGATATCGAGTATACTTGGTACCCACGGGGGTTAGATACGGGCGTAGGGTACGACGCTACGAACCGCCACGCACATACGAACGGTACTACAATAAAACCAAAGTAAAAGGCTGCGGCTATAGCCTTCTTCATCACATTTACTACTCTCCTATGGTTACGTTATCGAGGCAAGCCGGCTTGTAATTATGCTTCGTCGCCGTGAGCTTGCCGTCGAAATACAAAACCGCCGCTGGCCCTGAGGCTGCGCCGGCCGGGAATAATTTCCTCTACCATACTTCCCTCCTCGTTCTTTCTAGTTAATTATATACTTTAATCAACTCCTGCGTCAAGGACTTTCTTTATTAAGAAAAGCCGCCTCGGCGGCGGCCTACGGTCGTAGGGGCGACTGGCCAGTCGCCCCCTACTTAAACAACGCCTTGATCCGCCCCACGGACGTGGGAGCGACCGCGGGAAAAGTTTCCCGGAAGTATTGGATGCGGTGTTTAAAGCTATCCGCGACGTAGAAGCGGGCCGCCGTATTTAAATATTTACGACCGAGAAAATAAGGCCGTCCCGAGGGGCGGTTTTTATTTACGATAAAATAGTATCTAACGCCGAGCCCGGTCGCTCCCCGGGGCTATTAGTTTAAGCTTGACAAATTATATTTTCGGTTTTATTATAATTATAAGCTAAGGGGTTATGTTTCTGCGTTTTGCATACCGCGGGGGCGAAGGCGATGAAGGGGCTAACGATTTTTGCGGCTACGGCGGTGGCGTTCTCGGGTACCGCGGCTTTTGGGGTATGGGTATATAAAGGCAAATGGGGCTCCGAAGGGTCCGGCAGCGGCCAATTCAAGCTGCCTAACGGCGTGGCCGTCGGCGCGGGCGATGCCGTTTACGTGACCGACGGCACCCTCGACCGCGTCCAATACTTCACCAAAAACGGTTCGTTCCTCGGGAGGTGGGGCGTCAAGGGGTCCGCCTCCGGCCAGTTTAAAAGACCCAACGGCGTGGCCGTCGCGACGAACGGCGACGTCTACGTGACGGACGGCGGCAACTACCGCGTCCAGTACTTCACCAAGGACGGAAATTTCTTGGGCACCTGGGGCTCTCGAGGGTCCGGGCCCGGGCGGTTCACGGAACCGTACGGCGTCGCGGTCGCGCCCAACGGTACCGTCTACGTCACCGACGCGGCCAACGACCGCGTCCAGTACTTCACGAGGAACGGCGCATACTTGGGCGGGTGGGGCACAAACGGGTCCGGCGAGGGCGAGTTTAAGGGGCCGTTGGGGGCCGGCGTAGCGCCCAACGGCAACTTTTACGTCGCGGACAGCGGCAACCACCGCGTACAATACTTTACGGCCAAGGGTGTGTACCTCGGCCGGTGGGGCCGGAGCGGCTCGGGGGACGGCGAGTTCGACAACCCAGCCGGCGTGGCCGTTATGCCCAACAAGGACGTCTTCGTCGCCGATTGGTTCAACCACCGCGTCCAGTACTTCACCGCGGCCGGTTCGTTCTTGGGGAAATGGGGCGCGCGCGGGTCGGGCAACGGCCAGTTCCAGTATCCCCGGGGCGTCGCCGTTTCTCGGGACGGCGAGCGCGTTTACGTGGCGGATACGGTCAATTACCGCGTCCAATATTTCGTTTGGAGCGACCCGGCCGTCGAACCCATTTCCGTCGGCCGCGTCAAGGCGCTGTTTAAGTAGGGGCGCAAGGCCTTGCGCCCCTATTTTGAATAAAAAAAGCCGCCCCGAGGGGCGGTTTTTTATTTCAAAAATGTGAGCCGCCTGGGATTCGAACCCAGGACTCCCGGCTTAAAAGGCCGGTGCTCTGACCGGGCTGAGCTAGCGGCTCCCGACCGCCAATTTATAACAAATATTATTAACTTCCGCAACCCCTCGCCCCTTACTCGAAGACCTGACGGCGCATAAAGCCGTCGTCGCGGCTCGGCCCCGTCGAGACGAACGCCACCTCCGCGCCCGCGTAATCTTCGATAAATTTTATATAATCCTTGGCGGCTTTGGGCAGCGCGTCGTAAGACGTCGCGCCGCTCGCGCCGTCGGCCCAGCCGGAAAGCTCCTCGTATATCGGCTCGACGCTGCCGAGGTGGTCGAGGGACGCCGGCGCCCCCTCGAGGCGCTCGCCGTCCAGCTCGTACGCCACGCATACCTTGACCGGCTCGAGGCCGTCCAACACGTCCAGCTTGTTCAGCGCTATTAGGTCTACGCCCGCCGTATTTACGCTATATTTTAATAAAACTAGGTCGAGCCAACCGCAGCGCCGCGGCCTGCCCGTCGTCGAGCCGTATTCATTCCCGCGCCGCCGAAGCCGCTCGCCCAGCTCGCCCGAAAGCTCCGTCGGGAAAGGCCCCTCGCCCACGCGCGTCTGGTAAGCTTTGACGACGCCGAGGACCGCGTCGACGAAGCCGGGCCGCAGGCCCAGGCCCGCGGCCGCGCCCCCCGGGTGCACCGTCGAGCTCGTCACGAACGGGTACGTGCCGTAGTCGACGTCGAGCAGCAAACCGTGCGCCCCCTCGAGCAATACCTTCGCGCCGCTCGCGACCTCCTGCCGCATCGCCGCGGCCACGTCGCCCGCGTACGGCTCGAGCTTCGGCGCCCCCTCCCGTAGCCCCGCTAAGACCTCCACCTCGTCTACCGCCACCCCCAGCGCCTCGAGCGTCGGGGCGTGGCGGTCGGCGAGCGCTCCCAGCCGCTCCGCGAGGCGCCCGTCGTCGAAGAGGTCCGCGACGCGCAGGCCCAGCCGGCTCGCTTTGTCGGCGTAGCAGGGCCCGATGCCGCGGCCCGTCGTGCCCAGGCGCCGACGCCCCAGCGCCTCGTCCCCCGCCTGGTCCAGCTTCACGTGGTAGGGCAGGATGAGGTGGCAGTTCCAGTCGACGGTCAGGTTTTCCGCGGCGACGCCGAGCGAGGCGAGGCGCTCGAGCTCCTCCAACAGATACGCCGGGTTTACCACGCAGCCCCGGCCCACGTAGCACCGGACGTCCGGCCGCAGTATGCCGACCGGGACCAGCCGCAATACGATTTTGTCCGAACCCACGACGACGGTGTGGCCGGCGTTGTTGCCGCCGTTGAAGCGCGCCATCGCCCCGACCTCGCGCGACAGCACGTCCGCCACCTTGCCCTTCCCCTCGTCGCCCCACTGGGCGCCTATCATCGCGACTACCGACATGAAAAACCTCCGCTGACGCCGGACGCACAAAAACGGGCGAGAAACTCGCCCGTTGGGGAAGTATAACAAATCGCCGCGCGAATGCAAGCGTTAACTAAGCTTCCGTGGCTTATTACCGATAAGCTACTTCGCGCTTCCTTACCGCTATTACCGTGACGGTCTTCGCTTCGTCTTCCACGCCATATACCACGCGATAGTCGCCTACCCGAATCCTGTACAAGTTCTCTTTTCCGGTGAGTTTTCGCGCCCCTGTGGGGCGGGGGGCTTCCTTCAAACCTTCAATCGAACTTTTGACGCGCGCTCTGATTCGGGGCCCTAGCCGCTCGAGTTCTTTAAACGCCGACGTTTTAATTTTTATCCGGTACAAGTCAAAGCTCGGCTTTTACCGATTCCCAGTCTAGGTCCGCCTCGTCGGCGCGCGCTTCGACTATTTTCAGGTCCGCGACGTCTTCTAGTAGTTCCTCGATTTCTTTAAAAGTCTCGAGGTCGATGACTACGGCGACCGGCCTGCCATCGTTGCCTATTATTATCTGCTTTTTTATCGTGACCACGGCGGTTCCCCTTTTCTATCTAATTATAGCATAATGGCCCAAACGTGTGCACGTCGTATTTAATAGCTAGCGCCTGTTCGTCCGTTAGAAATTCGCGCTTCGGGCGCGTCGCGGAATTAATGTTTGATATTGGCCGCCGGTTATGGTATACGAAGTCTCGAGTTAAGGAGGCGCCAACGAGAGCACTCAAAAGGAGGCTGGCATGGATAGAGCAAAAACCCGCATAGGTTTCCTCACCGTACTTATGACGGCCTCGGCGGTGGCCGCGTTCGCGTACATCCACACCTACTCCGGGTTCCTGACCGGCACCGGCGACGTCGACACCTTTTCTTTCACGACGAGCGCCGAATTAGTGGAAATAGAGTTCAACTGTTTTTCTAAGGCCGTCGTCGAGGTGGACGTGACGCGCGACGGAAAATATTTGTGCACGTTCGGCGTGGACGGCGTAGCGGACAAGGCCCGCCTGGTTAACGTCAGAGAGGACGAGCGGGGTACGGGCAACGTCAAGGTGGAGGACGAGGACGGCAAGGCGCTCGTCCGGATAAAGGGCGGCGGCGAATACTACATAGCGGCCCGCTCGGTCAAGGGCTCGGCCGAGTGGGGCTTCGCCTGGCGCGAGGCGAGCGAGTAGTAATTATTCATAACGCGTACAACGCGCGCCGGCCCTCAAGGCCGCGGCCTTTTATGAAAAACTTTCGCGCCCCCTCCGCCCGCGCGTCCGCGCGTTGTTATGTCGTATCGATTACGCTAAGTATACGCCGCCTCGTCGTTTACCTTCCCCCCGTCGTTTTGTTACCCCACGCCCTTTTCGGGAATTTCGAGGGGGGAAGCCCCTAATCGATTACGGAAGTACTGATTAAATACTTGATAATTTTTATCACCTATGTTATATATGCCCGCACAGAAACCCAAAAGGAGGTACGCAAATGAAGTGGCTTGCGTTACTATTGGTCCCCTCGTTCGCGTTCGGCGCGACGGTGGTAGCCACATTCCCGCTCTCTACCGATACGTGGATTATCCGGAGTAACCCGTATTGGTGGCACGTCGGCGACACGGTATACGGACCCCGCAACCTCGGTACGGCGCAACTCAATTCGGCGAAAGTCAATATCCCTATCGCGTACACCGTTTTGCGCGCCGGCGGTTACATTAACATGGACCTGCGGTTGGGCGGTTCCACCGTCGGCTCGTTCACGATTGTAGGCCCGGTATCTGTGGGGACGTGGGTAAAGTCCTTCAACATCTCCCCCTACAAGCCCTCCGGCACCCCCGAAGTGCGTTATTATGAGACGAACCAAGTTCGCTCCGGATATGGTTCCATAGTCATAGGGCGAACCGGCGGCTGGATCGACTTCTATACCGGCGGCGTGGGCGTCGCCCCCGCGTCTTTCGGCCAAATAAAAGCGCTCTATAAATAACGCCGCCTAGCCGACTCGCAATAAAAACCCCGCCGTCGTAGCGGGGTTTTTTACGACTCCGGGACGAAACCGTAGGCGGCCCGAACGCCGCCGTACTCTTATTAAAATTTTTCGGGGCCGCTCCGGCCGCGCGGGTAAAGAAAAGGCCGCGCGTCCTACGCGGGCTCCGGGCGCCTCCTCGCCGCGCTCGCTTACCTCGCGCGCTGCGGGGTCGCCCTCCGCATAATTATAAAACCGCGGCGGCGCCTTTAAAGGCCGCTGCTACCGTATTAATGTATTGCCCCCGCCGCTACCGTTTTTTATAATTGGAATGTGTTAGGTTATATAATAAGGAGAGGACCGTTATGGCGATAGCGAGCAAAGCGCGAACGGTCCGGGCGCCGCGCGGCACGACGCTGAGCTGTAAGGGCTGGCACCAGGAGGCGGCGCTCCGGATGTTGATGAACAATTTGGACCCGGCCGTCGCCGAGATACCCGAGGAGCTGGTCGTCTACGGCGGCGCCGGCAAGGCCGCGCGCAGTTGGGAAGCATTCGACAAGATAGTCGAAACGCTCCGGCGGCTGGATAACGACGAGACGCTTTTAATCCAATCCGGCAAGCCGGTGGGCGTCTTCAAGACGACGGCCGACGCGCCCCGCGTCCTAATCGCCAACTCGCTCCTCGTACCGGCCTGGGCCAACTGGGAGACCTTCTGGGAGCTCGAAGGCCGCGGCCTCATCATGTACGGCCAGATGACCGCGGGCTCCTGGATATACATCGGCACGCAGGGAATCCTCCAGGGCACGTACGAGACCTTCGCCGAGTGCGCGCGCCAGCACTTCGGCGGCTCGCTCGCCGGCAAGTGGGTCCTCACCGCGGGGATGGGCGGCATGTCCGGCGCCCAGCCGCTCGCGGTCACGATGAACGGGGGCGTTATTATAGACGTCGAGGTCGACCCGGCGCGCATTAGGCGTCGCGTGGATGCGGGCCTTTGCGACCGTATGACCGATGACCTCGACGAGGCGCTCCGCTGGCGCGACGACGCGCTGAAGAAAAAAGAGCCGCTGTCGATAGGGCTCGTGGCCAATGCCGGCGATACGCATCCGGACCTCGCGCGCCGCGGCGAAATCCCCGACGCCCTTACGGACCAAACCTCCGCCCACGACATGCTCCAAGGCTACGTCCCGGCGGGGATGACGTTCGCGGAGGCCATCGCGCTCCGCGAGAAGGACCCGGAAGAGTATACGAAGCGGGCTTACGATACCGTCGCCGTCCACGTCGGGGCCATGCTCGAGATGCGGAAGAGGGGCGCCGTAACCTTCGACTACGGCAACAACATCCGCGCGCAGGCGAAGAAGGCCGGGGTCGAGGACGCGTTCGCGTTTCCCGGCTTCGTGCCGGCGTTCATCAGGCCGATGTTCTGCCGCGGCAAGGGGCCGTTCCGCTGGGCCGCGCTATCCGGCGAGCCGGCCGATATCGCCGCGACGGACGACGAGGTTTTGAAACTCTTCCCGGAGGACGAGGCGCTCGCGCGGTGGATACGCCTCGCGCGGGAGAAGGTCCCGTTCCAGGGCCTGCCGGCGCGGATATGCTGGCTCGGCTACGGCGACCGCGCGCGGATGGGCCTCGCGATGAACGAGCTGGTTAAAACCGGAAAAGCCAAAGCGCCCTTCGTTATAGGCCGCGACCACCTCGACGGCGGTTCCGTCGCGTCGCCGTACCGCGAGACGGAGGGGATGCGCGACGGCTCGGACGCGATTGCCGATTGGCCTATTTTAAACGCCCTCCTCAACGCCGTCTCCGGCGCGACGTGGGTGAGCGTCCACCACGGCGGCGGCGTCGGCATCGGCTACTCGCTGCACGCGGGCCAGGTCATCGTCGCCGACGGCTCGAGCGAGCAGGCCGCGCGCCTCGAGCGCGTCCTGACCAACGACCCGGGGACCGGGGTCATGCGCCACGCCGACGCCGGCTACGAGGAAGCCATCGCGGTCGCGCGGGAGAAGGGTGTGGATTTGCCGAGCCTACCGGATTCGCCGTAAACGCGAACGCCGTTGAAGGCGGCCCGGCCTCAGCGGCACGCGATGTCGCGGTCCGCGTCGGTTACGAGCCAGTTGGCGGCTCGTACTTGTTCCGGCGAGGGGCGCGTAACTTCGTATATTACGAACGGCGCGCCGCCGGCTAGGGGGAGGTAGCCGGCCCGAAGGAGCGGCGCGCGGTAGGTGGTTCCGAGGTAGGGAAGGGTTACGTGCTCGGCGCCTCCCTCGCGCGCGTGGGCCGCGACGGCCGCCAGGAGGCTGCCGACGGTGGCCGGTGCGTCCTCCGCGGCGATAAGGTCCCTAATCCACATCCCGCGGGGCGTCCGCTCTGCGACGACGTAACCGGCCGCCCCTCCCGCGGGCACGATCCACGCTGCCGTCCCGCCGCCCAGGGGAAGCCGCCACTCCAGGAACGACGCCCCCCGGACGCCGACGAATTTCCACCGCCGCCGGGCTTTTTCCCCCACCTCGTCGATCCGGTCGTCGTATGCCGTTAATCGCTCCGCAGGCCGAAACCCGCGGGTTGGCGCGAGGGCGGAGGCGAGGCCGGAGAGGGCCGCGGCGGGGATTCGGCGCCAGAGGGGGGAGCCGGCGGCCGCGAGCGGCTTTACCCACCGCCGCAAGCGCCCCACGAACGCGTGCCCCGTTTTCTTGTGCAACTCGTAGATGGGGGCGCTGGGGAAGCTGATCGCGAACGGCGCGCCGTGGTCCCACAACCATTCGCCGGCGAGGGCCCAGAGTTCGTTCAGTATCCCGCGGCGCTGATGGGCGGGGTCGGTCACGGCGTCGCCCGGTTGGTAAATCGTAACTTGTTCCCCGCCCGCCGAGAACGCCGACGGGTGCAAGCCGACGAAACCTACCAGTCCCTCTCCGCCCCGCGCGGCGAAGGCGACGACGGCTCCCGCCGGGTTCCCGAAGTACTTCCGGAGCCACCTCTCCGGGGAGGCCGGGCCGCCGAAGGCGCGCTCGAACAGGGCGCGGGCCGCGAGGACCTCCGCTTCCGAGGCGCGTTCGAATTTTATACCCGCGATCATAACGGTCCCCCGCCCGGCTTACAGGCGTCTGACCATATCGTACAGGCCGGACAGTCGGAGCATAAAGAGGGCCCACGGCTCGCCGCCGTTGGGCGCGACGCGCGCGATCCGGAACGGCCCCGCCTTCGGCCGTATCGGCCCGCCGACCATCGTCACGGCGCCCGTAAACCCGGCTCGGCGGAAGATCGCGACCGCTTCGTCGTCGTATTCGCCGTTGGGGGGCGCGACCAGCCGGGGCCGTTCGCCGATCTCCCGCTCGATGCGCGCCGCGCAACCCTCGACGTCGGCCCGCGTCTCCTCCCCCGTCATCGTCGTATATATGCGGTGCGTTTGGGAATGGGCACCGATCGTCCACCCGCAGCGGTGGAGGGTGCGGACCTCCTCCCAACTCATATACAAGCCCTCGGGAACGCCGGCCGCGACGCCGAGTTGGGTCGCGATGTCTTCGACAATCGCTTCGCGCCGCGGCGAGCGTTTGAGCGCGGCCGTCAACGCGGCCTGCGCCGAATCGACCGCCTTTTCGTTCGCGAGGTAATAAATCCGGCCGCCTGCGCGGAACGTTTCGCCGACCGATTCCGACAACGCGTGGGCGAGGCGGTCCCACCACTGCCACGCGCCTCCCGACACCACCTCCGTCGTGACGAACGCCGTCGCGGTTACCCCTAGCTCGCGCAAGGTCGGGAACGCGACGCGGTAGGTATCGCCGTACCCGTCGTCGAAGGTAACGGCGAAGGCCGGCCCCGCGCCGTCCGCGTCCGCGACCAATTCCGCGAGCGTCGTCGCCCGCCGCGTTCGCGAGAGGTACGTTACTTGCCTCGTGAACTCGGCGGCGGTTACGTAGCGCTGGGTGCGGTCGAGCGGGCGTTCGCCCCGGGCGAGAACGCGGTGGTATACGACGACCACCGGCCGCCGGCCCGCGCGGGTCAGGGCTTTCCAGACCCAGTTGCCGCCGCCGTGCGCGAGGATTGCCGTCGCGGCCTCTTTAAGGAAGGCCATGGGATTCCGCCCTACTTGAGGGCTTACGCCCGTATCAGTTACGCGCCGACGGCGGGGCTGTGCCTCGCCTAAGCGGCGCTGATTGTTTTCTGCTGGTATGTTAATATATTTCAACGTGGCCATAAAGTGTTATAATTTTTAAGAGGGTGCCCCCGGCCCGCGAGGCGGCGAGAGCGTTCGCGCGAGGGCCGCGGCTAGGGTTAATATGCGACCGAAGCGGCGGCCTTTAAGGCCGCCGCGGGCGGGCGATATGAAATCGGCCGCTACCGGCGAAGGAACTCGGGAGAAGGGCGTGGATTTGCCGAGCATAGAGTGAGAGGGGGCGGAGCCGGCGTTTTAAGGAGCATCGATGGAATACTCCATCCATACCGACGTGAAGTACGGGCCGTTGGAGGTCGTGGAGGTAGGCCGGCTTGCCGACGGGTGCGCCGAGCGCTGGTGGAACCAGACGCTCTGCCGCGTCGACGACGCCGTCGTGCGCCTCGGCGTGCTCGAGGGCGAGTTCCACTGGCACAAGCACGAGCGCGAGGACGAGTTCTTCTTCGTGCTCGACGGCAAACTTTTGGTAGACTTGGAGGGGCGGACGGTCGAGCTCGAGCCGCGGCAGGGTCTCGTAGTACCCAAAGGCGTGTCGCACCGGCCGCGCGCCCCGGCGCGTACGGTCGTTCTCATGTTTGAGAGGGAGACCGTCGTGGCCACCGGCGACTGACCGGGGCCCGACCGTTACGACGCGTCCGGCGCGGTGGAAGATGCGGGCTTAGATTCCGCGAGAGTCGGATAATAAGAGAAGTGCTTTGAAGGTTGTGAGGAGGCGAGTGAAATGGCGAGGGATTTATGTCGCGTAATGGCGGCGGCCGCGACGTTGCCTGCGGCCGGAGGCGGCCACCAGTGGCCGCCGCGCCTTGTCGGCTCTTTCCCGGCGCCGCCTGGCGTTATAGACGTGGGCTTCGAATACGGGCCTTTATACGCGTTGGCGGACGGGTCGCCGCCGACCGTTTATTCTTTAAACCCGTACAACGGGTCCATAACCGGTAGCTTTACCATACGGGTCCCGTCGGGGGCGCGCGGTATTACGTACGAAGCCTATAGCGCCAATTGGATGTGGGTGAGCAACCGCCTTAACGGCTACATTTACGCGTTCACGACCGCCGGGTCGCTCGCGAGCTCGTTCCGCTGCCCCGTTGGCAAGCCTTACGGCCTGGGTTTTTCCGTATATAACCCGGTCCGCGGCAGCGGCCTGTTTGCCTCGTGCCGGGACGAGAACGTAATCGTGAGGCTGAACCAGACTACCGGGTCTCTGTTATCGACATTTACCGGGCCGGCGTCCGCGGTAGCGCCAACGCATATTGGGATTATTATAGGCGGTGGGAAGTTTTCGAAAAGATGCCGGCGAGGCCGTTGGGCGTGGCCGCGGGCGTAGAATGGCCCATCGACCAGTGGGTAAGATTATACATACTGTGTCAAAACGGTTATATTTATCGCTACGAAGGGTATACCGCCGTCGCGCCCGCCTCGCTCGGGCGCGTGAAGGCTTTATTCCGGTAGGTTGGCAGATATTCGTGGCCGTTTTGGGCGGACGTACCCGAAAGTAATTAGTCGGGCACCGAACCATTTTCCTTTCCGGTAGCGTTATTGGCGTCATAATAAGGAAACCCGCCCTCCCGGGCGGGTTATTTTTTCGACATATCGAGGCCTACTTCTTCCCGATCGTCATCACCCAACCGTACTTGTCCGGCGCCTCCTTGAGCATTATCGCGTTTAGCTTGTCGTAGAATATCTGCGAGTACTTGCCGACGCCGCCGTCGCCGACCGTCACCTCCTTGCCGTCGACTTCGACGAGGCCGATGGGCGTGATGACCGCGGCGGTCCCGGTGCAGAGGCACTCGTCGGCCTCGTACAGCTCCTCGAGCATTACGTCCCGCGCGACGGCGCTTAGGCCCTCGTCCGCGGCGAGCTGCAGTACGCTCGAGCGCGTGTAGCCGGGAAGTATGGTCTTGTCGTCCAGCGAGGGGGTGGCCAGCTCGTCCCCTTTGCGGAGGAAGAAGTTGGCCGCGCCCACCTCCTCGAAGTGTTTGTTGTCCACGTCGAGGTATAGGATCTCGGCGTAGCCGTCCTCTTTGGCTAGCGAGTTGGGGTACATTCCGGCGGCGTAGTTCCCCGCGGCCTTGACGCAGCCCACGCCCCCCGCGGCCGCGCGGTGGTACTCCTTCGAAATCTTCAACTTAATCGGCTTGAAGCCCTCTTTGAAGTACGGCCCCACCGGCGAGACGAAGACGAGGAAGAGGTACTCGTCCGCCGGCTTGACGCCCAACACCGGGCCGGAGGCAAACATCACGGGTCGGATGTACATCGCGCCCTGGTCGGCCGTGGGCATATATTCCTTGTTGGCCAGGACCGTTTGCGTCACCGCGTCAACGAATTTGCCCTCCTCGTATACGGGCATCATCAGCCGCCGACAGCCGTCGGCCATGCGGCGCGCGTTGTCCTCCACGCGGAAGAGGACGATTTCGCCGTCGCGCGTCAGGCGCGCCTTCGTCCCCTCGAAGATGGCCTGGCCGTAGTGCAGCGCCCCGCCCGCCGGGTGCATCCAGAACTCGCTGACGGCTATTAGGCCGTGGTCGGTCCACTTGCCGCCGGCGTAACGGGCGACGAACATCTTCTCGGTGGGAATGAACGCGAAGCCGAGGCTGTCGAAATCTATCTCAGCCGGCGGTACGGCCTTTATCGGCCTTAGTTCGAATTCCATACGTCCCTCGCTGAAGTAAAAGGTTAAAGAGCTATCATCGTCCGCCTCTTGGAAAATATAACACAGCGGCGGCGTAAGCCCAAGTCAAAATTTCCGGCGCCGCCCATCCTCGCGGGCGAGGCCGGCCGTTCTAAAAATTACCCGCCCGAGGCGGAATCCCGTACCTAATTAAAAGAATCATTTTTAAATCTTCTTTGATTGGACGGTATTTGGGCCATTTTCCCGTTGTTGGGCTATAAATACCACTATGCCGTTTTGTCAAACCTGATTTGTGAATTTTTTCCTTGACAAGGGGTGGCCTCTGTGTTATATGATAACCGTAACCTGTGGCGACCCGGCGTGCTCCCAAGATAGAGTGCTTCCGCCCACTTAGCTCAGTTGGTAGAGCACATGCATGGTAAGCATGAGGTCGCCAGTTCGATCCTGGCAGTGGGCTAAGACCTGATATCCCATAGACCCCCCCCAATACCCGTGTCGGGCGTCCTTTTGGCCGCCCGGCACATTTTTTCACCGGCCCCGCGGGCCGGTTTTCGTTAAGAACGGCTCGCGAGGCGATCTGGGTTGACGCGGAAGGTATAATAATACGCCGGCCGTAAATACGCCGGCTATTTTTTTATTTAACATTGGGTCCCTCCTCTCAGTAAGCATATTCTTTCGCCGCCGAAACCGCCACCCCTTCCAACGCGGTCGCCGCGCCTGCGCCGGCGTATGGAAAATCTGACGGCCCGAGCGAGAAGAGGTCCCCGCCCGCCGGTTCTTAACCCATAAAGGCCTTAGCCCACGCCAGTACCCGCTCAACATCTGAAAACAACGTGTCGTCAACGGATACGATGCCCGGCTCCTCCAGCGTTTCTACGTACCGCGCTTCAACCGCGAAACGCGTTAAAGCCTCGGGCGCTATTTGCACGGTAGGGCCTTCGACGCGCGCTTCCTTAAGGTCGTACAGTAAAGATGCGACGTCGTGGGTACGTTTGAGACGTAAGCCATTTAATACCATTACGGCCTTAACCGCTTTCTCCACGCTTGTTGGGCGTGGAAGCCGATAACCGGCGCGAGCGTCGCCCGGCGAGCCCGCATCGCAACCATCGCTTCGTAATCCACCTCCGCCTTACGGAGGAGCTTGGCCGCGACTTCGCGGGCGTTTTCAGCCGGCATAGAGCTCTACCCCCTCGCATGCGGCCTCTTCGTATATTACCCCCGGGATGTCGCCGAAGCGAGCCATTATATCTTCCGTCGCGACGATGACGTCGACCGGTTTCCCCAAACCGCCGAGCGCCCGATGAATCTTTATGGCCAAATCCCGGCGCGACGGCGTCGCATTAACCACCACGAGCAAGTCGACGTCGCTGTCGTCGGCCGCGTCGCCGCGGGCGTAAGAACCGAATAAGATAACGCGCGTGGGCGCCGCCACTTCGCGGATCCGCCGGACGATTTCTTCCCGTAGGTCTTCGTCTAAAGTCATCACAGAATATTGAGTTAAAACGCCGCCGCGTTCAAGTGGTACCCGCCGCAGATTATCCCGGTTATTCGGCCTTGGCGCTCCAAACCGCCGCCCCTCCCAACGCAAAGGCCGCGGTTTTCGTATAGACTTGAACAGTTCACGTTGCGCCGGCGCAACAAGTTCGTAGAAACCTAAGTCAAGCGTATCGCCATCACGACCCACCTCGCAAAAAGAAGGCCGGCGTGGCAATCGCCGGCCGGCCCGTTTAAAGTACGCGCGATAACGTCCCTTATTGATTAAGATGACGTCAGCTGATTAAACCCAGCCAGTCCCGAATTAGGAACTGAAGGCGGCCGATGAGCAAGCTAACGCGCGCCATGACCGTATAACCGAAGGAGGCGCCGAAGCCGATCATCAGGAAGACGATACCCACCTTGGCGACGCCGCCCGCGAAGCCTCTGTGCTCCGTCGAGAAGAAGAAGTACGTCAGCGTGCACACGACGCCCGCGATCATTAGCGGTCCCGATACCGCCAGGACGAACGGCCCCCACGCGGGGCGGGTGAAGAAGTCGCCCATGAGTACGAGCGAGAAGACCGGGTTCCCGCCCTTCATGAAAGTCCCGTAAACCTGGGCCAGGATGAACGCCTGCATGTAACCCGTGATGACAATCCCCTGGAAAGCGCCGAAGTAGAAGCCGAAGGCCCAGCGGCTGATCCAGCCGATCTTGGGGATGAGCCGCGTGAGGAGGAGCAAGCCCAGGGTCCCCGGCACCAACGCGGCCAGGTTGCCGGTGAACCGCCCCTCCGTGAGTAGGATGCCGAAGCCGTCCCGGAGCGGGATCAATAAGTTGGGCCACATATTATTCCAAAAATAGATGACGAAGAGGTACCCGGCCGAGACGCCTACGAGCAGGTGTTCCGCGAACTTGTAGAACGGGTTGTCCTTGTACAGGAACGAGTAAATACACAGCGTCAACAACGCGGCGATCCATATGAAGATATCGGTCGAGAGATGCATATTCGGTACTCCGCGAGGGAAGGTTTTATAACGCTTTAGCGGGCGCTCGCCTCGCTTCGCTTCTTCGCGCGTCGCATGAAAATGTACGCGACGTTTCCCAGGATGATAAATACGACGATCAAGAGGTGAACGATGGTCTGAGCGTCCATCCCCTTAAGGCCGTCGGCGGGCCGGTCGATGAGTTTCTCGTATTCCGCGGCGCCCTTAAGGCCCCCGACGAGGCCGACGAGTTGGCCCGTCTGGAGGTAGGGGTAGAAGTCGGCGGCCATTACGGCCGTCACGCCCGCGGCCACTTTCTGGCCGTACCGTTCGTGGGCGTAGGCTACCCAATACTCCGGGATTACCGTCCCGGAGATTGACACGACGAGGCCAACGTCGTTGTAGTTCTTGACGTTCTTCATCAGCGGGATCTCGTCCAGCGGCGTGTTGTAGTAGTCGCGGGGGTAGCTGATCCGGAAATCCTGGCCCAACGAGAGGATAACTGCCGACACGCCGACTTTGTAGCCCAGGAGGGTGTAGTCGACATCTCTTTGGGCGCCCATCTCCTCGGCGACTTTGCTCGTTATATCGACGGCAAGGCCGGGGCCGCCCGGTACCAGGACCGTTACGATCACCGGCAATTTCCGCGCGATACAGTGACGCAAGAGCGCGATCGTCATCGGCCCGAGCTCCGGCTGGGTGGCGGGGTCGTAGTCGACCGAGATCAACACCGGCGTCCCGGGTTTCAAACTTTCGATTTCGTTGTAAACATTTTCCACCGGCGGCGACGTCGTCACGGCGAGGCCCAGCGGGAAGACCAGCGGGACCGCTACGGCCAGCGCGACGAGGATGAAAATCCAACGCCGGTCAATATAGAGGAATTTTTCGAATATATTCAAAGCCGCACCTCCGCGGCGTCAACCCGCGCCGTTAGTCGCCGCCTCCCAACCATGAGCGTTCGATTCCCAGAATGATCTTGAGCGCGGTCGATATCGCGCCCAGGCCGATGCCGATCATGATGCCGCGCTTTGCCGCCATGTTGGGATAATCCAAAACCCATTCTGCGAAGCCGGGGAGCCAGGATTCAACCCACGTCGAAAAGCCGAGCGACAAGTCCTTGAAGATCGCGGCGAAGGATACCCGCCCCAGCATGACCACGACTGCCGCGATCAAAAGCAGCGTGGCCTCCAGCGTCCGCGCCCGGAACGTCCGGAACGCGGCGGAGGCGATGTAGAACGCCAACAGCGAGAACATCGTCGCCTGCATCGGGATCTGTACGTAGTTATATAGGGTCATGAAGGGTTGGCCTTCGCTAATGCTCTCCGGGCCTTTCATGAAACCGGTTACCAGGGAGAGGCCGAGGCCGGTAAGCGCCACGATGCTGTAAAGCCAGTCGCGGCGCCGGTACTGAACCTTTTGGATATGGAGTTTGATCAGGCTCAAGATCCCGAGGATGAGGGCGAACGTAAAGACGATGATCAGCCACCGGAGCATGTTCTCGAAGAGCCACTGCGAATAACGGTGCGGGATGAAGAACTGCACCGTCATGATGACGCCCATTATGAAGCAGATGGCGAGCGGTAGTTCTCTTCTCATAAGTATCTCCCGACGCCGTTAGCCGGCCCCGGTCTCGAAAAGCTTCGCGAAACCCGTTCCCAAATGTACCGATACGATCAGCAAGGCCGTGCCTATAACCATGGCGGTGATAATTACCGCCTTCGACCAATCCTGCCCCTTGAGGCTGCCCAGGAACAGGGGGTCGCGGCTCAGGTAGGCCGTCGCGGCGTAAAGTTCCTCGCCCATCAGCGTGTAATCGCACGCGGTGATGAAGAACGGTAGCTGCGTCACGCGGTCCGTGCCGGCGATCTGTATCGCGCCGGTGGCGGCGCCGGTCTCGGCCAGGATGAGCGATTCGGCATAGAACGCGCCCATGTAGAAGTTGGTCGCCGGCCTCTCGCGAACCATAATCCCGTCCACTGCGGCCACGTAGCCGAACTGCGACGTCGTAACGTAGAAGACCGAGTCCTCGTCGAAGGCGTCCGGTTTGCCCACCTCGGCGTAGGCTTCCCGGACCATCTCCTTCTCGACCATCATGACGATGGGGTCGTAGCAGGGCACGATGAGCGGCGTCTCGTACTCCGCGGTCTTCGTGGCCACCTTGGCCAGGATCGTCATCGCCGCGATAGTCGAGATTTCCGACGCGTCGCCGAGGCCCGTGACATACAGTATGGGCTTGCCCATCTCCGTCGCGCGGCCGATGGCTTCGTCCACCGCCTCCAGGCCCGCGATCTTGCGGACGAAGAGCTCGGCGCCGCCTTTGGCGCGGTAGATGAAGAAGACGATCACGGTCGTTACGAAGATGACGCCGACGAGGACGTTCGTTCGCCGGGTGTTGAACCACTGGCCGGAGGCCGCCGCCCCCGATACGCCCAGGACGACGGGCGGCCCTTCGGCCGGGAGGGCGCGCACGCGGTACTCGTACGGGACGCCGTCTTCCGCTTCTTTATCCTGGTAGACGGCCTCGCCCGGCGTAATTTCGGCTATGGTCTCGAACGCTTCCTTGCCGGGGGCGCGCCGTTGGACGTCGTAGCCTTGGAAGCCCTCCTCTTTTTCCAGCGGCGACGCCAACCAGGTAATGTCTACGGCGCCGCCGGCGTCGTTGGGGACGTCGCGGGCGGTGACGGGAGGCTCGGCCTCTTCCGCCGCGGTTAACGCCGTCGCGGCGAAATAGAAGAGGAAAACTGTAAACGCGCGCGTTAGATTTTTCATAATCCTATCCTCTAACGGAGATTAGTCCCGGCCCGACTCGATGAGCTCGACGTTGGCGCGCGGGATTACGTCTTCGCCGCCGTCGTCGAACTTGACGCCGAGAACGCGGACTTTGGCCTCCGTATCCAAGACTTGCAATTCCACCGGCAGCGACGTGACTTCGCCCAGCTTGCCGAAGTACGGCTCGCGGATGACGCGTACGCGCGAGCCCACCTCCAGGTTGGCCTCGTCGCCTTCCTCGCTCCCCACCCTCGCCACGACCTTGCCCGGGTTAGGTATAATTATCTCCGGCCTTATTACTCCCGCGCGGATTTGGGTGGCGCCGTTGACGGAGGCCAACATCCCCTCGCGGGATGTCAGCAACTCGAAGGTGGCCTGTGCCATCGGCATCTCGCCGAAGCCTTCCGTAACCACGAGGGTGACGCCCAACGTCTCGTGGCCGGTGATCGCGACGCCGAGGTCGAAGCCCAGGAAGCTGCGCAGGTCGCGGTCGTGGAAGCCGCCCGCGATGACGGCCACCGCGCCCACCTCGATCGCCTTCTTGAGCGCCGCCGCGGTGGCGAGGCTGCCCCCCAGTATTACCTTGCCTTCGCACTCCGGGCCGATGTCGTCCGCGCCGAGCACGTCGCGCGCCGCGGACGCGACCGTCTTCATCTCGCCGTACGCCTCGCCGCCGATGCCGAAGATCCCCTGGACGAAGGTGCCGACGCATTCCACGTCGACGCCCTCGTTGCCTATGACCTCCACGACCTCCCCGTCGACGTACGCCGTAACGGAGACCGCCATGGGCGGCTCGCGGATGATGACCTGGCCCGTAACGTCGGACACCGTCTCGACGGTCCCCTTGACGGGGGACGCGGCTTTCGACGTGAAGAGGCCGAAGAGCTGTTTCATCCGGGCTATTACCTGGCCTTCCTCGACCTTCGCCCCCTTCTCGAGCAACATGTACTTGGGAATGTCCTCGGGCGGCATGCCCAGCTTGTTGGCTACGTTCACCGTCTCGACGTTGCCCGGTAAAAACGTGCGCGCCACGACGTCGAGGGCTTTAACTTTATCGCCCTTTTTTACGAGCACCTCGCCCGCGAGCGGAAGACGTCGCTGTTTGCGCACCAGCGCCGTCTCGACGACTTTTAGGCCCGGGGTGTAAGCGTGGACCATAAGAACTCGGCTACCTAGATCGGCCCTCCTCGGGGTGGTCCGTCGGGTGGATGCTTTGCAACTGACTTCGGAATCAAGGCCTCGCCGAGCCGGCGTCGGTCAGCGTCATCGCAACTTTCCCGAGCGGCGTTCGCCCCAACCTTTTAACCAGCGAACCGTCTTCGGCGAACCAGAAGGTCGCGTCGCCGAAGCACCCTTTGGCCTGAATTACTTTCGTCGGGACGATCTCGCCCGACACCTCGAGCGTCTGGTCAGCGACGTACTCTAACTTCGTTTTGCGGACCTTCCCCGTCCGGAGCTGGAGGGCCTGAACCTCGATTCTACTCCCCGGCGCCGCGAGCCTCGCCAACGCCTCCTCGGCCTCGACCATGCCGAACGACGCCCCGGGGACGTCTATCGTCTCGACCTTATCACCTTTGGTTATGGTTACGTTGAAACCTTCCTTCGTCCGCGTGGCTTTGACGGCCGTGGTTTTGCCCTTTTCCGTAACCGCGGAGGCGTAGTAGACGAGGGTGCCGCCGCTGAGGTAACGGTCGGCGGTCCATTTGAGTGAGAATTGCCCCATCTTATCGCGCCGGGCTTCCGTTACCGCGGTGAACCGCTGGACGACGGCACTCCCCAGGTTGGCGGTGCTTTCGACGACGTGGCAGTAACCGATATGTTCGTCGCCGTCGTATACGGCGTACCACCAGTCGGCGGCCGCGCGCGCCGGCGCGGCCACGACGAGCGCCGAGGCCAGAAACGCGAGTAACCGCTTGCGTCGCGACGTCATAACGTCTCTCCCTTCGGCGAGCCGAGTTGCGTCCGTCCGCAATACCCCCGGCGTTTTACGTTCGATTTCAATCTATGCCGTTCGTTGTTCGCCATATCCGGGGTAAACGTTGAGCGCCGTAAGCCAACGTCCTAGCGCGTCGACGCGCGCGGTCTCATCTTCGGGCAGATGTAGCGGCCGGCCCCGGCAGTCGAGGATGACGCCCACGACGCCCCCCTCGAGTTCCGTCTCGATGGCTTGGCCCTTCCCTTCGCCGAGGTCGAAAGGCCGTACGGGGTCCAGTTTGGCCACGACCTTCTCGCCCACGCCCAGCGGCAAGAGGACCATCTCGCCGTAGCCTATCTCCTCTTCGACGTGTCCACGGCCCGGCCAGTCGGCCGTGATCCTAAGGCAAGCGTGGCCCGCCTTGCCGTTGCCGATGGGAGCGACGCACGAGCCGAGACGCACCAGGCAATCGCGCTCGAATACCTGGGTGGCGGCAACCGGCATTACGGTGGAGAGGACGCCGAGCTGGGGCATCATGAATATCGAGTCCACGGCGAGGAAGGTCACGGCCTCCGGGCGGAAGCCGTCTATGAGCATCATCGCGGCCTGTACCCGCCGCGGCGCGTGGGAGAGCACGCCGCCGGAGCCGACCAGCATGTCGAGCGTCAGCATGTTGACGAGCGTCTCGCCGGTCATGGTCTGGCTGAACGCGTCCGATATGGTCCGCTCCTGCTGGATGCCCTTCAGGCCCACGGCGAGGCCTTTGTGTTGGACGAACGCGAGGCGGAGCGCCTCCCGCGCGATGGCCTGCTCGATGATGAGCTCGGTCAGCGTCTGCGGTATCGTCGTGGGCCTTATCATCTTGTTGCGGATGCGGTCGCGCAGGGCGCGTTCGTCGAGCTCGGCTTTGGGAAGGGGGACCCACCGTATTATGTCCGCCAAGCCCGCCTCCGCGAGGACGTTGGAGATGGAGTAGGACAGCCCCAAGTTGGCGGAGACGGTTCGGTTGAAGACTTTCTGGAAGACGGAGAAGATGTCGGTCGTGGCGCCGCCGACGTCGACGCCGATAACGTCCAACCGCTCCCGTTCGGCTATGGTCTGAATTATGGCGCCGACCGCGGCGGGCGTGGGCATAATGGGCACCGCGGTCCAGGACATGAGCTTGGAGTACCCCGGCGCCTGGGCCATGACGTGTTCCATGAAGAGGTTGTGGATCTCGTGCCTCGCCGGGCCGAGGTTCTCGCGCTCGAGCACGGGCCTGATGTTGTCGACGACGTAGAGGGAGGTTTTTTCGCCCAGCGTCTGTTCGATATTGGGCCGGACGTCTTTGTTGCCGGCGTAGATGACGGGAAGTTGGAAGCTCGCGCCGAAGCGCGGCCTCGGGTCCGCGGCGCCGATGAGCTCCCCCAACTCGACGACGTGACTTACCGTTCCCCCGTCGACGCCCCCCGACAGGAGTATCATGTCGGGGCGCAGGCGTCGGATGGCCTCTATTTTCTGGTGCGGGAGGCGGCCGTCGTTGGAGGCCAACACGTCCATGACGATCGCGCCGGCGCCGAGCGCCGCGCGCTGCGCCGACTCCGCGGTCATGGTCTTGACGACCCCCGCGACCATCATCTGCAGGCCGCCGCCGGCCGAGGAGGTGGACATGTAGATGTCGGCGCCCTCGTTCTCGTCCTCGACTACGAGGACCCTGTCGTCGGCTATGAGTTTGCGGCCGGTCAATTCCTCGACCTCGCCCACGGCGTTCAGGACGCCGCGCGTCACGTCCTCGGCCGGTTTCTCGACGGTGGTGGGGGCCTCGCCCCGCACTTTGAGGCGGTACTCGTCGCCTTCCTTTTGTATTAGGATGGCCTTCGTCGTCGTACTGCCGCAATCGGTGGCCAGTATGGTTTTTACGTTCGAGAGCTCCATATTTACAACGGGCCGGCCGCCACAAAGAGAATCGTTCGCCGCCGGCCTTACTTTCTTTTCTTACCTCTCTTTTTTTCCTTCATCTCGGCCCGCCACTCGGCGTCGTAACGCTCGATGGCCGACAACAGGCGGTCGACGTTTTCGCGTTCCTCGAGCGCGAGCCGCACGTCGTTGTACGCTCGCACGTTGAAGATCGACCGGACCAGCGGGTCGAAGAAGACCATCACCTGCGAGCCGATGAACGAGAGGGGCTTAGCGGACTCCAAAAAGAAGATCGCCGGCGCGGTTAGGCTCCGTTCCACGATGGCGCGGGCGATCTTTTCGATTAGTTCGTCGCGTCGTTCGGGCGATAGCTCGCCGTATTCCGGTTGGTCCGCCGTGTCAAATAGGCGAGGCATATACGTCGCCGGGTTATTCCCGCTCGTCGGCTTCGCGTTGAGCCGTTTCTATAATAAACCCAACGAGGCCAGGGCCCCCTGTATCGGTGCGATGACCGCGGGCCGGAGCCAGCCGTCGATTAGGAACTCCATCCGGCCTATGAGGAGCGAGATACGCGCCATAACCGTGTAGCCGAAGGCGGCGCCGAAGGAGACCATCAGGAACCAGATGCCCAGACGCGCCGTACTGCCCAGCACGCCCTTATGTTCTTTCGAGAAATAGAAATATACGAGCGCGCTCACGACGCCCACTATCAGGAGCGTGTTGCTTACGGAGGTCGGCCAGTCGAAGTGCTGCCCGCCGGGGCCCTCGGTTATCACGACCGGCGATAGTTTTACCGTCCCCCAAATTTGGTAGATGCAGTTCGCCTGGAGATAGACTATGAACATCAGGCCCGCGCCCAGGCCGACGGAGAACGCGATGCCGTACCGCGAGACCCACGCCGCTTTGGGAAAGAAGCGGAACAACATCGTAACCCCCAACAGGCCGGCGATTATCGTTAGCCAACGAAAGTCCAGACGGCCTTCCAACAAGAGCACGACGAAGGCGCCTTTGAGCGGGTCGATCAGGTTCGGGAGCAGCAGGTTGTGGTAATTGTACGCGATCCAGAAACCCGCGGAGACGCCTACGAATAGATATTCCGCGAATTTATAAAACGGGTTGTCCTTATACAGAAACGAGAGTATGCACAGCGTCAAAAGCGCCGCGATCCACGTCCCGAGCAAAGTTAGGCCGTCCATTACCGTGCCTCCGAATTGAGAGCCCGCGCGGCCGGGTTAAGGCGACGCGGCGGGACCGGTCCTCGGGCCTTCACGTTTCTCCTCGCGCTGGCGGCGTAATATGAAGTAGGAGATATTCGCGAATATTATGAAAACAATTATTACGAGGTGCGCGATCGACTGCGCGTCCATGCGGCGCGAAGCTTTGCCCGCGTACGCTAACACGCTTTCGTATTCCGCGGCGCCCTTGAGGCCTCCCAACAGGCCGACGAGTTGGCCCGTCTGCAGGTAGGGGAAGAACTGCGGCGCCGATACCGCGGTACAGCCGCCGGCCACCTTCCGCTGGTACAACGCGTTGGCCACGCGAACCCACGCCGGGATGCCCGGGTCGCCCGCCGAGAGGTCCATCACGAGGTCGATGTCCTTCAGGTTGCGGACCTTGGCCAGTATGGCTAAGCCGGCGGTAGGCTCGCCGGCCATGTCTTTGGGGAATACTTCCCCCAAAGACGCCCCGAGCGACTTTATGACGATGTCGCCGCCCGGTTTGTAGCCCAGGTTAACGTAATCGCGGCCGTATTCGAGGTCGTATTCCTTCCCCACTTCGGCCAAAGCGCTCACCGCCATCTGGGCGCCTTGCGGCCAGAGCGCCATAATTATGACCTTGTGTTTTTTGGTGAAGCAGTGGCGGAGGAAGGCCAGGGCCATGGGATGGACCTCGGGTGCCGCGGCCGGGTCGTAGTCGAACGCGACCAGGACGTTCGAGCCCGGCGGCAGGTTCTCCACCTCTTCGTAAATGCTTTCCGTTTGGGGCGTTACCTTGACGCGCATCCCGAGCGGGAGTAAGAGCGGGATCACGACGGCCACGGCGATCACCAGGAAAATAATTCGGCGGTCAATATCGGCCAACCAACGGACGAATTTCATCGAGCGTAACCTCCCGGCGCCTGAGACGAACCGCTCACGATGTCTACTCCTCTCCAAGGTACGACCGCTCGATGCCGAGCAGTATCCTGAGCGACGTCGAGACCACGCCCAGCGACGCGCCGATCAATATGGCCCGCTGCCCGGCGGTGTTGAAGATGTTCATTATTCTATCCTTGAGCCAGTCGGGCGTGAGGAAAACCAACGAATCCGGCCACCACGCCGGGACCCAGGCCGAACCTATCGGTACTTGCCCGAGCATCACGACGACGGCCGCGACGAGCAGTAGCGTCGCGTCGACGGTTCGGGCCCGGAAAGCCCGGTACGCCGCCGAGGCGACGAAAAACGCCAAAAGCGCGAATACCGTGGACGACATGGGGAAGATCAAGTAGTTGAACAGCCAGTCGAAGACGGTCCCTTCTTTGATACCCCAGCCTATGCCGATTATGGCCATCGCGAAGAGGCCGGCGATGAGGGCGAAGGAATAGGGCCAATCGGCGCGGCGGTAGCGAATCTTCATATAGTTGATGCGGAGGAGGTTAAACGCCCCCACTAATATTGCGAAAGCGATCACCACCAGGTACCATTTCTGGATTTGGCTCGCGACGTCGCGGAGGGCGGGCACGAAGAACTCGAGGATTATTGTTACCCCCGCGACGAAGGCCACGATCATAGGTATCTCGCGCCGCATATAGGTTCTCCTTGCCGGAAAGCTTCCTCGTGCGAAAGCCGCCGGGGAGCGGTTACTTCACCACGAAGAGTTGCTCGAGGGCGATCGACCGCCCGAAAAGTTCGAAGCCGAATTGCGCCAGAAACGCGGTAACGACGCCTACGATTATGGAGATCAATATTATGACTTTACCCAGGTCCTGGCCGACGAGGCTCCCCAGGAGCCGAGGCTCCCGACTGAGGTAGGCGCTCGCCGCGAATAGCTCCTCGCCGATCAGCGTATAGTCGCACGCCGCGATGAAGAAGGGGAGTTGCGAGGGCATCGCCGTCCCGGCTATTTGGATAGCGCCGACGGAGTGGCCGGTCTCGGCCAGGATTAGCGATTCGGCGTAGAACGTACCGAGGTAAAAGTTGGCCGCGGGCTTCTCCCGCAACATAATGCCGTCTACGCCGGCGACGTAGCCGAACTGGTCGTCCGTCAGGTACCGGACGTTCTCGCGACGGTACGCGTCCGGCCGGCCCGCCTCGAGGTAAGCTTCTTTGACGACTTCTTGCGCGGTGGACATCACCAGCGAACGCGAGCACGGCACGAGTAAGGCGGCGTCGTACTCGGCTATCATAGTGGCTACCCTTCCCAGTATCGTTACCGCGGCGATGGTCTGGATGTCGTCAATGTCGGCTATCCCCGGGACGTAGAGGACCGGTTTGCCCATTTCCGTGGCCCGCCCCACCGCTTCCTGCACCGCCTCCAGGCCCGCGATGCGACGGATGAAGAGCTCTTTGCCCGCCCGTGCTTGCGAGATAAAATACAGCACGAATGCCGCCAGCACGACGGAGGCGACGAGCATATTGAGCCGGTCCGGGTGGAACCATTCGGCGGTCGCCTTGACCGGCCCAGCCGGCGCCGCGTCCGTGCTCATCCTCTCGCCGCGTGCACGAACCTTGTAGAAATATTCGACGCCGTTCTCGGCTTCTTCGTCCGTAAACTCATAATTTTCCTTGCCGGATTCGACCTCGCCCAATCTCTCGTACTCGCCCGCGGCGCGCGTAGCCCGCCAAACCTCGTAAGCGAGGACTTGCACTTTCCGCCCGGCTTCGTCCGGCGAAGGCTGCCAGGTTAGGGTGATCGAGCTGCCCGCGTCGAGGGGCGTGTCCCGGGCCGTAACACCCTCCGCCGCTTGCAACATTTGGCCGAAAGCCGGGGCCGCTAAGGCCATAATGATAAACACGCCCAAAGGGACCGACTTCATATCGGGTACCTCGTACGTTTCGGACGACGCACTTAACGTTACCGCGGAAGGACCCGGCGCGGTTCGTATCCGTTTAACGATTAAAAAAATTTACCACGATGGCGTTACCGTGTCAAGAATTAAAAAAGGCGTATGGCCTACTTATACGGTTCCGCCGGGCGCGGGAGCGGCGCGCCCGTAACCCGCGTTCTACTTTCGATGCGAAATAGGAGTTGACACGCGGCCCCCGTAGATGTAAAATTTAATTAGTATTATTTTAATTTTGGCTCAGCGTGCTCGTTAACCCTGGGTTTAATGGCAAACAAACCTGACGACCGGCGCTTCGCAGACGTCGAGTTCGACTCCTATATTTCCGACGGGGCCGAAGTCCACGGCTCTTATCGGGGCAAGGCCAATCTGCTTATCGCCGGCGTTATCCAAGGCGACTTGGAAGTCGACGGGACCGTGATGGTTGCGACGCCCGCCGCCGTGAACGGCGACGTCTCGGGCATTAACGTCATCGTGTCCGGGCGGGTTGAGGGCGACGTACGGGCGCGCAAGGTCGCGGAGGTCCGTCGCAAGGCGGTCATAAAAGGCAGCGTCGTGGCTCGTGAGGTATTTATCGCGGTGGGCGCCCAGGTGGGGGGCGACATTATCGCCCACGGCAAACGGGGGGTGACGTCGTTCAGGGAACGCCGTCCCGCCCCCGCGGGCGAACCCGGGCCTAAGCAACCTTAAACCCTCCAAATGGCGAGGAGAACGCGTTGGCTTTCAAACGTGCGGATGCGGAGAAAATAGTCGAGCGGGCGCTCCAGGCCTCCCGGGCGGACGAGACGCTGGTCCTGCTCGAGTTTTACCGGCGCGCGGTGACGCGGTTCGGCGAGAACGAGATACACCAGAACGTGGACGAGAGCCACGTAGATCTTACGGTTCAGGCCGCGGTGGGTAAGAAGGTGGGCGTTGCCCGGGGCAACGTTAACCGGGAGGGCGACACCAAAAAACTCGCCGAAACGGCCTTCGCCATCGCCCGCGTCCAGGGCGAGAAGGAAGACTATGCCGGCCTCGCCGAGCCGAGCGCGGTCCCCGCCGTTGGAAGCTACAGCGACGTTACGGCGAACTACACGCCGGACCAGCGAGCCGACGCCGCGGGCGAAGTCATCGCCGCGGCCAAGGCCGCCAAGATGAAGGCCGCGGGGTCGTTCCGAACGGAGGGGGGCGCCCTTACGGTGGCCAACTCCAAAGGCGTTATGGTTCACCACCCCTACACGGAGGCGGAGCTGGTGGGCGTCGTCATGGCCGAAGACGCGAGCGGTTACTGCGAGGGCGGCGGGTGGGACGCTACGCGTATCGACGTCGCCGCCCTGGCCGAGGACGCGGTCCGCCGCGCCGAGCTCTCGAGAGTGCCGCGCGACGTCGAGCCCGGCCAATACGACCTCGTCGTCGAACCCTACGCGGTCGCCGAGCTTTTCACCTGGCTCGCGTTCGTGGTGTTCGACACGCGCGCCTACCAGGAAGGTCGGAGCTTGCTCTCGAAGCGTATGGGTGAAAAGATAATGGGGGATAATATCACCATCGTCGACGACGGCCTCTCCCCCGAAACCGTACCGCTGCCCTTCGACTTCGAGGGCGTTCCCCGCCAGCGCGTGACGTTGGTCGAGAAGGGCGTCGCGAGCGGGTTGTGTTACGACCTCGCGACCGCGGCGAAGGAGGCCAAGAAGACCACGGGCCACGCCTTGCCGCCCGGCGCCGGCTACGGCCCCTTCCCTCTAAACCTTGCGCTCGAGGCGGGCGATTCGTCGGTGGAAGAGATGCTCGCGTCGATGGAGCGGGGGCTTTACGCTACGCGCTTCCACTACGTCAACGGCTTCGTGGAACCGATGCAAGCCGTTTTTACGGGGATGACGCGGGACGGAACGTTCTGGGTCGAGGGCGGCGAGATTAAATACGGCGTGAAGAATCTCCGCTGGACCGAGAGTATGTTGCGCGCGTTCTCGAACGTGCGGACGCTCGGCCGGGATCGGCGCCTGCTGGGCGTAACGAACGGCATAAGGACCGTTTCGCCGGCCGTCTATTTTAAAGATTTCACTTTCACCGGGACGACGGAGCATTAACGTAGGGGGTCGTATGGGTGGAGCGCAGACGAAATCGGTTACGGTACGCCTCGACTTGGGCGTTAACGACCGCCTTGGCCGCTATTGCGCCGATGCGGCGTTGTCCAAGTCGTTAGTCGTCAATTGCGCCCTCGCGCATTTCTTGGGCACGAGCGAGAAAACCCGGTTCGAAATTTTAAAGGGTTACATTACGCGCGCCAAGAAAAAGCGGTGAGGGCGCGAGGCGTTCCCTAAGCGAAGGGCGGCACGCGGGCGTTAAGTCGCGCCTGGTTAATGACGCGGCCCCAGGGATTAATGTACAACCGAGCAGGGTACGGGAAGGTTCCCGTGCCCTGATTATATGAGCGTGTGGGCCTTGGCCGTCGTGACCGGTCCCGCGGCGCGCGCCGGCTTTGCCGTCGGCTCGAGTTTTATTTCCCGTAATTTTCGGCGAGACAGATCACGTCCGCGGCGCGGGGGAGGCGGCGGAGGTTACTTCCGGCGGGTGGGCGGTCGGTTGGCGCTAAGGAGAAACGTTTGGCCGCGCAACGCGAGGTCGTGAAGGGCGTAGTCATCGTCGACGGCGCCGAAGGCTTTGAACGTAGCTTAAGGGCGCGGGTTATTGCCCCGCGCCCGCACTTGTCCTAAGGCGGCGCTAGCCGTGGTACGTAATCCTGTAAACGGCGCCCGCTTTGTCATCCGATACGAGGAGCGTGCCGTCGGGCATGACGAGGACGTCGACGGGTCGGCCCCAGGCTATGCGCCCGCGCAGCCAGCCCTCGGCGAAGACCTCGTACGAGGCCGCGCCGTTGCCGTCGAGCCGGACCAGCGTTAAGCGATAACCGATCGGCGTCGTCCGGTTCCAAGAGCCGTGCTCGGCGATGATTATTTGTCCCCGGTACGCCGGCGGGAACATTTCGCCGACGTAAAACCTCATCCCTAAAGCCGCGACGTGGGGCCCGAGCTCCTTGGCCGGCGGCGTGAACGCCGGCGGCCTCCCCTTCTTGCCGTACGTCGGATCGGGTATGTCCGCTCCGTGGATGTACGGGAAGCCGAAGTGCAGGCCGGCCCTCGGCGCCCGATTGAGCTCGTCGGGGGGCTCGTTATCTCCCATCCAATCGCGGCCGTTGTCGGTAAACCACAGCTCGCCCGTGTCGGGGTGCCAGTCGAACCCCACGGTGTTGCGGACGCCGCGCGCGAACACCTCAAGGCCGGAACCGTCCGCGTTCATGCGCATTATGGAAGCGTAGCGCTCGTCGTCCCGCTCGCACACGTTGCAAGGCGCGCCCACCGGGACGTAAAGTTTTCCGTCCGGGCCGAAGCGGATGAATTTCCAACCGTGATGCTTGTCTCGCGGGAAGGTGTCGTTGACCGTCGCCGGCGCGGGCGGCCGCTCCAGCCGGTTCTCGACATCGTCGAACCTGATAACGCGACTAATTTCGGCGACGTATAGCGCGCCACCCCGGGACGCGACGCCGTTGGGGTTGTTCAGGCCTTCGGCGATAGTCGCGACCTCCTCGGCGCGGCCGTCGCCGTCGCGGTCCGATAGGGCGTAAACCTTGCCCTTCCCTCGCGTACCCACGAAGACGGTGCCTTTTTCGCCCAGCGCCAGCGAGCGCGCGCCCGGCACGGGGTACGCGTAGACGCCGATGCGGAAACCGGGGGGTACTTTGATTTCGTCTATGGGGAGGCCGTGGCCCCAGTCCCCGGTCGCGACGGCCGCCGCGGCCGCCGTAAGGGGGGCGGCGTCATTGGGCGGGGAGGTGCGGCCGCAAACTGCGCACACAAAGGCGGACGCCGCGACGGCGACGGCTACGCCGGGCCCGCAATAGTTCCTCGACACGATGATTCCTTCCGGCTTTCGCGGAGGTGAGCGCCCCAGCTTAGCGCGGGGTTATTTGCCGTAGGTCGCGGTCAAGTATTCGACCAACGCCTCGCGTTCCTCGTCGTTAACTTTCGCGCCGTTTTTCTTCATGCGCTGGATAATGTTTTCCCACCCGGCGCGGTCGAGCTTTTTCTTTTTCACCCTGTCGAGGGTATGGCAGACCGCGCACCGAGATTCCAAGAGCGTTTGGCCTGCCGTTTCAGTTGCGGGCGCGGCTTCGGCCTCGTACGGCGCGGCGGTCGACGCGGGCGCTTCGCGGACGTTTTCGGGGGCGTTCGCGACGTCCTTCTGGCCGCCGCAACCTGTAAAGGCCAGCGCGGTGGCGAAGGCGGCGAGGATATTTAGGGTAGCTGTCCGGGGCATATTGAATCTCCTTTCGTGGAGCGGGTTCGTGGCCTGGGAGGAATGCGCGCCGAGCGGGCGGTCCTCATTAAACCGGCTTAGGTTAACATAATTGGAAAGGGATATGAATACAAAAGCGACGACCGAGGTAGTACGTTCTTGACAAGGCCCGGCGGCGGTGTTAATTTACATAATTGAAGAAACGGCCGAGGAGACGAAATGAGAACGATCACGTTTTCGATTTTAGTTTGCGCCGCCTGCGCCGGGGCGGTACTCCCGGGTGAGTTTCTCGTTAGCAGTCCCAAGCTCGTAGAGCCTTCCGGCGAAGCGGGCATTTGGTACTTGGCGGCTTCCCCGGTGGGGCATCTATACTTGGCGGACGGCCGCGCGCTTCCGCGCCTCGCTCCCTACCGCGTTTGGCACGACGACCCGGAGACCTCGACGTACTACCTCGTTTACGAGTACGAGCCCGGCGCTGCCGACGGGGCCGCCGCGTACGGCGATTTTGCGGCCTTCGGCGACGGCGTCTACCTCCTCGCCGCGACGCGGGGCCGGGAGGCGGAGGTGGCCGCCGCCGGGTTGCGGGCGCAACTCGTGCGCCTACTTCCCACGCGGCGGATATCGCGCCCGGACGAAGGCGAGGAACCCAGCCCCACGTTTAACGGCGATGTCGACGCCGCGCTTAAGGCCATTACGCCCGCTCGAGTAAAAGAATACCTTTCAACGCTCCAGGATTTCAAGACGCGATTCTCCTACGCCAGGGGTTACGAAAAGGCCGCGGCGTGGACGTACGACTTCTTCGACGATTTGGGATACGAGGCGTCGAGCGACGAGTTTTTCGGGATCGGCTTCGACGGCGTCTCGACGCCCACGGACGGCCGCAAGGTCTGGGTCGTAACCGACGGCGGAACGATCTACCATTCCCAAAACCGCGGCAACCGGTGGCAACGGCAGGACGCCCCGGCGAAGGGGTTCTTGTGGAGCGTCCAGTTCGTGAACGAAAGTGTCGGCTATACGGTGGGCGCCGCCGGCACCTGCCTCAAGACCACAAACGGCGGCACGACCTGGGTAGCGCAAAGAGTGCCGTACGACGGTTATCTCTTCGGCGTGGGTTTCGCCGACGCGGCTAACGGTTGGATTGCCGCCGACCGCGGCAAGATCTTCCACACCTCGAGCGGCGGCTCGAGTTGGGCCGAGCAGAACACGCCGACGGGCCAGCGCTTATACGACGTCGCGATGGCGGACGCGAGGCACGGTTGGGCTTGCGGCCGGAACGGCGTTATCCTTCGCACGGAGGACGGGCAGAAGTGGACGGCGCAGAATAGCAATACTACGGCCCGCCTATACGGGATCTACGCCGTCAGCGCCAACGAGGCGTGGTGTTGCGGTTGGGCGAAGATGCTCCTGCATACCACGGACGGCGGCCAGAACTGGCGGCAGGTCAACCTGGCCCAGCCTGTCTGGGCCTATTTCTACGACGTCCGCTTCGGCGACGCGCAACACGGTTACGTCGTGGGTCTCAACGGCGCTTTTCTGTATACGGCCGACGGCGGCGGGACGTGGAAGTATAAACAAGTGGACGAGGAGAACTTTCAAAGTTGCGACTTCGCGACGGCTTCTTTTGGTCTGCTCGGCGGCTCGGCGGCGCTGTACCGGACCGCGGACGGCGGCGCGACGTTTGATTCCCTCTTGGAGAGCTTCGACGATAGGTGGCGGAACGTCGTCGCCGAGAAGAAGGGCCGGACCCGGCCGGGGGAGGTCGTGATAATCTGCGGCCATATGGACTCCACGTCCGGACGGCCCTTGGAGCTCGCGCCCGGCGCGGACGACGACGGCTCGGGCACGGCGGCGACCCTCGCGGCCGCGCGCGCCCTCGCGGGCCTCGACTTCGAGCGGACGTTGCGCTTCATCGCGTGGTGCGGCGAGGAGCAGGGCCTCTTGGGCAGCCGGCATTACGCCCAGAACGCGGCTAAGAAGGGCGAGGAGATAATCGCCGTCGTGAACCTGGACATGGTGGCGTACGACGAGGAGGGCGGCAAGCGCGACGATACCTCCGACATTACCAACGACGCGTCGAAGTGGCTCGGCGAATATTTAATCGAGGCCGGCCGGTTGTATAAAATCGACCATATCTTCGACCTGGTGGTGGACCCGGGCGCCGGCAGTTCGGACCACGCCTCTTTCTGGAACGCCGGTTACGACGCCATCCTGCTTATAGAGGGGGAGAAGGGCCCGGGCGGCGGCCAGGATAACCCTTATTATCACACCACGCGGGATACCGTCGACACGTTGAGGATGAAGCTCGAGGTCGACTGCGCGCGCGCCGGCACGGCGACGGTGGCGCATCTCGCGCGCGTCCATTACCCGGCGCTCGTCGCCGAACCGTCCCCCCGCGGCAAGCCCGGGCCGTTCGCGGTATATCCCAACCCGTTCAAGGCGGGTGCGAGTGCCGGTTTTGTACGTTTTGACGGCTTGAGCGGCGGTTGCACCGTCGAGATCTACGACCTCTCGGGCCATCTTATATTTTCTTACGAGCACGCCGCGGGGATGCCTTATTACGATTGGCCCGTCATCTCGGACGACGGCGAGGCCGCCTCCTCGGGCGTCTATTTGTACCGCGTCACGGGCGCGGGTCTGGAGAAGAGCGGCAAGCTCGCGGTAATTCGCTAGCCGTCGCCCTTCACGTAAAGCGTAAGCCGACCCGCGAGGGTCGGCCTTTTCTACGCGCCGCGGTGCCGCTTTTGACTCATAGCCGGAAGGGCCCGGCCGTGGGTTTATACGACGGGCTAAGCTCGCGAAGGAGTTGGACCGTCACGTCGTGGTCCATCGCCGCCGCGGCCTCCTCCAATCTCCGTATTTTCGGCATCACCACTTCGGCTTTCACGGGCGGCGGGATGGCCACCATGATTTCGTCGATGGCCGTTTCCTTCAGGTCTTCGTGCGACGCGAAGAGCTCTTCGCTCAGCCTTTCGCCCGGCTTTATGCCTACGAATTCGATGGCGACGTCTTTCTCGGGGACGTATCCCGAAAGGCGGATGAGGTCGTACGCGAGGTCGACGATGCGCACCGGCTTACCCATATCGAGGATCATAATCTCGCCGTTTTGGCCTATGGCGGAGGCTTGGATTAATAGCTGCACGGCCTCGTAAACCGTCATGAAGTAGCGGGTCATCTCGCGGTGGGTTATGGTGACCGGCCCTCCCTGCGATATTTGCTTTTTGAAAAGGGTGATGACGCTGCCGCGGGAGCCGAGGACGTTGCCGAAGCGGACCGTGACGAATTCGGTGGGGCCTCGGGAGCGCAGGCACTGCACCGCCAACTCGGCGACCATCTTGGAGGCTCCCATCGCGCTCGCGGGGTTGACCGCTTTATCGGTGGATATAAGTACGAAGCGGCCCGCGCCGGCCCGGATCGCCTCCTCCGCCGCGACGCGCGTCCCCGTCACGTTGTTCTTGACGGCCTCTTCGACGTTCTGCTCCATCAACGTAATGTGTTTGTGCGCCGCGGCGTGGTACACGATGTCGGGGTTGTATTTCTCGAACGTCGCGCTCACCGCCGACGGATCGCGAACGTCGCCCACCACCGGGACCGCGGCCGTCGCGGCGAACTTTTGCTCGAGCTCCAGCGCGACGTTAAAGATGCTGTTTTCGCCGTGGCCCATCAATATGATGTTGGCCGGCTCGAAAGACGTAAGTTGGCGGCAAAGCTCCGAGCCGATGGAGCCGCCGGCGCCCGTGACGAGGATCGTTTTGCCGGTCACGCTTTCGCGGATGGATCCAAGGTCGAGCTCGATGGGGTCGCGTTTCAGGAGGTCCTCGACTTCGACTTCGCGGAGTTGACTTAGCCGGGCGTCGCCGTGAATTATTTCGAAGATGCCCGGCAGGATGCGGTAGGTCAAGGCCGCGGCTATGCACCGTTCGGCTATGCGGCGCACGGCGCTGCCGGCCGCGGAGGGCATCGCGATGAGAACTTCGTCGGCGCCGTAGCGCCGGGCCACGTTGGCCACTTCTTCGGTAACGCCGACCACCGGCACGCCGGCTACCTCCCGGCCCGTTTTCCGTCGGTCGTCGTCCAAGAATGCGACCGCCTTTAACCCGAGGCGGGGATGCTTGGCGATCTCCCGCGCTATCATCTCGCCCGCTTCGCCCGCGCCGCAGATGATGACCTTTTTAATTTTACCTTGCGCTGATGACTCCATAAGGTGCTGCCGTCGCGAACGTCCGGTTACGGGACCTCCGCGGCGACGGTGTAGTCGTCGCCGATAATGATTTTGACGTCGTAGCTGTGAGGCTCGAGCCGGCGACCGTCGAGGCCGAGGAGGCTCGCGCAGCGAAGCGCCGCCTCCCGCTTCTCTTCGCCGGCCTCGATAATGGTTTCCTTATAATCGAAGGTTGCGGCGTTGCCCACGGCGACGACGCGGTAACCGTTGGCGTCGAGGCGCTCCTTCATCTTGGCGGCCGCGCCTTCGATGCCGCACCCGTTCAGGACTTCGACGTTGGTCCCCCCCGGCGCGGGGACGTTCTTGGCGAGAGCTTCCAGGATAAGTTTCGATATGTCCTGGCCGCAAATGACGGTGAGGTCCACCCGCTCGCGCGGTATGTCGGCTCCCAACGCCGCGGCCAACCCTTCGGCCCAACTGTCGAAACCCTCCCGGTAGTACACCGCGGATTTTTCGGTGTATAAGATCTTAGGCCGGTATTGCTCGAGGCGGAGCGTATTTCCGCTTTCGACGTTGAAATCTTCGAGCGCGGCGAGCGCGTTTCCGAATCGCTGGGGGACCTTGGTGCTGTTGACGACCAACGCCAGGACCTGCTCGGCCGCGGGCGTAAACGTCTCGACCGTGGCCGCCGTTTCCGCGGCCGCGGCGGTTTCGGCCGTGCGCGGGGGCGGCTTCGCCTCCTCCGGTTCCGCCCGCTCCGATTTGTAACGGAGGGCGAAGGTGATAACCGCGACGACCGCCGCGGCGGCCACGACGCCCAACGCCACGCGCCACTTGCGGCCCCGGCGCCGTTGCTCTACCCTGACCAGTCTTCCCGACGAAACCCGCTTTGCGACCATAATTTCTTTACCACTACCTAGCGGATAAATTTATAACATACCCGGGGCGCTCGGGCAACCTAGCCGCCGGCCCCGCCTTCGCCCGCCTTCAAGTAGTATTCTACCACCGCCGCCAGGTCTTGGGGCGTGTCGACGCCGCGCGAGACGAAGTCGCCCGTGACGACGCGGACCTTGAAGCCGTGCGCCAAAGCCCGCAACATTTCCAAGCCCTCGAGCGCCTCCAGCGGCGTAGGCCCGAGGGTCGTAAATCGTAAAAGAAAATCGCGGCGGTAGCCGTAGACGCCCACGTGCCTGAGGTAGGGAAGCTTTACTTGCGGCCGGTATCGGAACGGGACCATCGCGCGCGTGAAGTACAACGCGTCGCCGTTCCGGTCGACTACCACCTTGCAGACGTCGGCGGAGGCGAGCTCCGCGGCCTCGGCCGCCGGGACCGGCCGCGCGAGCGTCGTCATCAGGACGCCGTCGTCCTCGTCGAAGGGCGTCACCGCCGCGTCTACCGCGGCCGGCTCGATGAGCGGCTCGTCGCCCTGGACGTTGACGTATACGTCGCCCGCGGTCTGGGCCGCGACCTCGGCGACGCGGTCCGTGCCGCTCGGATGCTCGGCCGCGGTCATGAGCACGTCGTCGGTGAACTTCTTCGCGGCCTCGTAGATGCGTTGGTCGTCGGTCGCGACGTACAGCGCGTCGAGGCGCGAGGCCCGGGCGCACCGCTCGAAGACCCGCTGCACCATCGGCTTGCCGGCGACGTCCGCGAGCGCTTTCCCCGGGAAGCGGCTCGAGACGTACCGCGCCGGGATGACCCCTATCACCGTCGCCCTTTTATTCGGCATCCTTACCTCCGCCGTGGTTGCGCGCGTCGGCGATCCGTTCGACCAAGGAGGTTGTCGAGTAGCCTTCGACGTAAGGCAGGGAACGGACCTCGCCCCCGGCCTCGGTTACGGCGTCGGCGCCGACGATCTCGCCGCGCGGCCAGTCCCCCCCCTTCACCAGTACGTCGGGGAGGAGGGCCTTTATAAGCTCGTAGGGCGTGTCCTCGTCGAAGATGGTAACGAAGTCCACGCACCGCAGCGCCGCGACCACGAGCGCCCGGTCGCTCTCGGCGTTGAAGGGTTGCGCGGGCCCTTTCGCGAGGCGGCGCGCGGACCGGTCCGCGTTCACCGCCACGACGAGCACGTCGCCGAGGCGGCTCGCCTCCTCGAGATAACGGACGTGGCCCGCGTGGAGGATGTCGAAGACGCCGTTGGTGAAGACCACCTTTTGGCCGGCGCCTTTGAGCGCCCTTAACCGCTCGAGCAGTTCGCGCCGCGCCAGAATTTTTTCTTCATAAAACATTTGCCGTTGTCGCTTTGCGCCGTCGCCGGCCCTCAGCGGCCCCATATCAAACTCGAGACGCGTTTGCGCGCCGGCTCAAAGAACCAGGCCCACAGCGACATCCCGCGCGGCCGCCGGACCATCGATAACTTCAAGAGCGGCGGCGCGATGAACGTCGTGAGCGCCATAACGACGACCACCGCGGCGAAGAGGTCCGCGGTGACTATGCCCGCGCGCCGGCCGACCTCGGCGAAGATAAGGCCGACCTCGCCCCGCGGCGCCATACCTATGCCCACCGCGGTCGAGTTAACGCGTTTGTCGAATACCACGAGCCCCGATAGAACCTTCCCGACAATCGCGACGACGAAGAGGGAGCCTCCCACGACGAGTATGGCGTGGTTGGCTTCGTTGAAGGGATTGAAGTAGCGTACGTCGACGTCGGCGCCGATTTTGACGAAGAAAATAGGCGTAAAGATGTAGGCCACCGGCTTCAGTTCCCGGGCGATTACGTCGAATTTGTGCGTGCGGCCGAGGGCGAGGCCCGCCGCGAAGGAACCCACGATGGCCGCGGAACCGGCCAGCTCGGCGCCCAGGGACCAGAGAAAAGCGAACGCGATCGAAGCCACGATGAGGGTCCCGCTCGTGCGCGCCTTCTCGATGATCTTCACGAGCCGTTTCGCGAATACGTTGCCGACGACGATGGCCGCGATGAAGAAGCCGACGGCTAGCGTCGCAATCTGAGCCGTTTTTAACGCGCTCACCTCGCCCCTCATTCCCAGGTCGCGTATGACGGCGAGTATTATCAGGCCGATTATGTCGTCCGCGACCGCGGCGCCCAGAATTATCTTCGCCTCTTTCGTCCCGAGCTTGCCGAGGTCCGAGAGAACCCGCACGGTAATGCCGACGCTCGTCGCGGTGAGCGTAGCCCCCAGGAAGATGGCTATTAAGTTCGTATACCCAAAGGCGAGCGCGAAGACGAAACCGCCGACGAAGGGGAGGATTACGCCTACCGCGGCTACGGCGAGCGAACGCCAACCCACCTCCAGAAGTTCGCGGACGTCGGTCGCCAGGCCGGTCTCGAACAGAAGGATGATGACGCCGATGTCGGCGAGCAGTACGAAGACGTTCGCGTGGGGGTCGACGAGCTTGAGGCCGCCGACGCCGAGAAGGACGCCCGCGACGAGCTCCCCCAGAACCGTAGGCTGGCCTATCCGGTTCGCGAACTCGCCCAGGACTTTGGCGCCTACGAAGATTAATATCAGCGTGACGAGTAGATGCGGGAGGTCCATACGCCTCGTTTAATTTTATTTAACTTTATTATTAAGCCGCCGAGGCCGGCAGAACGATTTTGTGCCGGCGGGGCCGCGGCCTCGCCTTAGGTTATAACGTTGAAGCGCGACGTCCCGTCGCCGTCTCTGAAGACCTCCACCCGGCAGGGGAAGAGGTCGCGCAGCTCGGGGAGGTGGGATATTACCAATATTTTATCGAAGTCGGCCTTGACGCGGGCAATCGCCTCCACGAGCGCCGTAAGGCCTTCTTCGTCCTGGGTCCCGAAGCCCTCGTCGATTACGAGGAAACGCAGGGGCACGCCGGCGCGCCGGGCGAGCAATTTCGAGAGGCCGAGTCGCAAGGAGAAGTCGGCCCGGAACGCTTCGCCGCCGGAAAAGGAATCGTAAGGCCGCGGTTCGCCGCCGTCCGTGAGTACGACGTCGAGCGTTTCCGCGACGCCGCCCGTCTTCTTCTCGCGCTGCGTTTCCAGGCGCAATCCCATTCGGCCGTCCGAAAGGCGCGCGAGGACGGCGTTGGCCTCCGCCTCCAACTCGGCGAGCGCCCGCTCGGTCATAAGGGCCGGTATGCCGTCCGGGCCGAGCGCCGCGGCGAGGTAGCGGTCGACGGCGAGTTGCCGCCGCCGGGATTTGAGGGCCGCGTCCACTTGCGCGAAGCGTTTGGCCGCGCGCTCGAGGCGGGCCAACTCGGCGCGCGCCGCGCCCAATTCTTCCGCCGCCCGCCGCTTCGCCTCGCCCGCGGCCTGCTCCTCCTCCAGCGCGGCTTGGAGTTCCGCGGTCGCCTCCGCCAGCGCCGCGTCCGCGTCCGGCGCGCCCGCCAGCTCATCCGTCAACCTCGCGTCCTCGAGCTCGATTTTTTCGAGCTCCTGCGACGCCCGACGGTAAACCTCCCGCGCGAGGGGCGTCTTTTCTTCCGCGAGCTTTAAGCCGCGGAAGCGAACCTTGGCCTCCGCCATCGCCGACGTTCGCCGCCGGGCCGAGTTCAAGGCTCCGGCGTCGAAGGCCAACGTCGAAATTTCCCCTCGGAGCCGGGCGGCTTCTTCCCGTTCCGCCCCTTCGAGGAAGTCGCCGCGTAGCGCCTCGCGGAGGCGCCTCCGGGCGTCGTCGTCGGCGTCCCGCGCTATCAGCGCGGCCCTCAGCATTTCGTGCGCTCGCGCGGCCTGGCTCAGTCGGTGCCGCGCGGTCGTGAGTTCCTCCGTTCGACGCGCGGCCTTCTCCAGCGCCCCCTCGTCGAACGCGGCCCGGGCGAGTTCGCTTTCGGCCTCGGCTACGGCTTTGGCCTCGGCGGACGACGCGAGTTTACGTAACTCCTCTTCCGACGCCGCGGCTTCGTTTTCGACGGCTTCCGCCTCGGCTCGAGTCCGCCGGAGCGCGGCCTCTTCTTCAATTGCGCCGCCCAGCGCTTCCTGGGCCGCGGCGAAGCGTTGCCGTACGGCGCTTTTGCCGGCCAAGCGCGAACGGGCCGCCTCGGATTCTTTCCTTAGGCAGGCGACTTGGCGTTCGCGTTCTCTGAGGAGGTTTTCCTCGCGGGCCAACTCGGCCTCGAAGTGGCTTTGGGCCCGGGCCAGGCTTTTCTCGTCGAAGGGCCGCCCGCAGGTGGGGCAGCGCGACGCGCCCGCGCCGACCTTCGCAAGTTCCGACCGGAGGTTTTGGAACCTTTCCGCGGCGAGTTGGACGTCCCGTGCCGCGGCCGCGAGCCGCTTCGCGAGTTCCGCCGCGCGCTCCTCCTCCCGCTCCAACGTTTCTAACGCCAAGAGCGCCGCGTCGCGCTCCACTTCCGCCTGCGCCCCGGCGTCCCGCGCCCGAGATAATTTTTCGGCCAACCCTTCCAATTTTTTAAGGATAACGCGAAGGCCGGCCAGTTTCGCGCGGACGCCCTCGGCTTTTTTATCGTACGCGTTCCGGACCTCGGCGAGCCGCCGTTCCCACGCGCGATATTGCTTCTCGCCATCTCTTAGTCGGACGTATCTGGCCCGCCACGGCTCGAGCCGGCGTACGGCACGTTCCAGCTCGGCGCGCGGCGCCGCCTCCGCCTCTAAAGAGATTACCGCCTCCGCGGCGGCGCGAAACCTTTCCTCGGCGACGGCCAGCTCTTTTTCCGCGGCGAGCTGTCTTTCCCGGGCCCGCGTTAGAATCCCCTCGAGCCGACGCGTCAACGTCTCCCACCGTTCGCCTCTACGCTCGAGCTCGCCCAGTCTCCGCCGTTCCTCCTCGTATTCGTCGTGAGCGGAGGTTATTTCTTCGCGGCTCGCCGTTATAGCCTCGAGCGCCTTAATCTCCGCCGCGGCTTCCTCTTTACGTACGCGGGCCGCGGCCATTTGCCCCCGGAGTTCGGCCAGGCGGGCCTTCTGCGCGGCGAACGACGCCTGGAGGGTTCGCGCGCGGCTTTCCTGTTCGCGCGCCGCGGCTGCGCCGTGCGCCGCCTTTTCCGCGGCCCGCTCTGCTTGCCGTACGTTCGCCTCGGCGGCCTCGGCGGCTCGGCGCGTTTCTTCCCGCGCCGCCAGTTCGTTCGCGAGGTCGGCCGCGACCGCTTCCTCGCGCGCCAGCGCCTCGCGCGTCTCGCGGCCGGCGCGGGAGGCCGCCTCGCCCAGCGCGACGAAGCGGTCCAAACCCAACAACGAGAAGAGGAGTTCTTTGCGCCCCCGCGGCCTTAGCGATTTCGTAAAGAAGCCGGCTTCGCCCTGTTTCAGATAGACGCTCGCGACAAACGAATCGTACGGCAGGCGGACCAGGCCGTCCACGGCCTCGGCGACCGCGGTCACCCCCTGGGCTTCGACTAGCTCCTTTTCCGTGTCGCCGGGTTTCGAAACGTTGAAAAGAACCGCATCGTGTTTACCATTCCTAAGCGTGTAGGAACGGCGGACGCGGTAGGTGGCGCCGCCGATTTCGAATTCGAAATCCACCAGCGCGGCCTTGCCGCCGCGCCGCACGAGCGCGTCGTTGGAACGCGTGCGAGCTCGTCCCCAAAGGGCCCACGTAATGGCGTCGAACAGCGCCGACTTCCCGGCGCCGTTGGGCCCGGTCAAACACGCCAGGGATAGGTCGGCAAAGGGGAGCGTTTGGAGTTCGGGGCCGTAGCTCAGAAAATCTTTTAGGCTGAGGGAAACGGGGATCACTGGTCGGCGCCGCCCCCTTCGCCAAGCTCGGCCGCCCGCTCCAGGAGTTCGGCCAGCGCTACGTCGAAGCTCGGCGGCTTTTCGGCCATATATTGGCGCAGCGCGTCGCGGAGGTCGCTTTCCGGCTTGATGCCGGCCCGACGTCGCTTTTCCGTCGCCCGCGGCTCGAAGATGACTTTGGCCGTGAACGCGCCCTCGAAGGCCGGGAGGAGAACGTTGCCCTTCACGTAAGGCGCGAGCGTCGGGGGCCCGGTTACCTTCAGCCGGACGACCGCGCCGTCGTAGCGCCGGCCGGCCGCGGCCCGCCGCACCGCCGCTTCGAGCTCCGCTTCGCTTTCCGCCTCTATCGCGACGGTCACGAATTCCCGGGCCGACGTCTCGACGAAACGCCAGCGCGCGGCGCCGCGCTTGAGCTCCACCAGGACCGCGCCCTTGGGCACGCCTTCGTCCGAGAAATCGATCCGCGCGGGCGAACCGGCGTAGACCGCGGGGCCGCCTTCGGGCATGGGGAGCGATTGGTGGCTGTGGAGGTGGCCGAGCGCGTAGTAGGAGAACGCGGCGTGGGCGATCGTTGCCGCGGCCATAATGGCCTCGTCGAACAGGAGCGTCGCCTCGGATGAGGGCTTGCCGCCTTCGAGCCAGACGTGCCCGGCGAAGATCGCCGGCCCGTGCTCCTCGAGCCGGGGCCCCCATTCCTCGCGGACCAGGTGCTTCAAATCTTTTATGGCCGCGAGGACGCGGCCGCCCGGGCCGTCGAAGAGCCAGGGCACCGCCGCCACCGTAACCGGCCCCGCCGCGGTCTCGAGCGCAACAAGCTCCGGTTCCGATACGACGTGAACGCCGGGCAACGACAATGCGCCGAACACCGCTTGGCCGCTAACCGCGGGAAGCCGGCGGGGGCGGTCGTGGTTTCCCAAAACTATGACCAGCGGCAAACCGGCAAGGCGCAAACGTGCCACGCGGCGCGCCCACTCCCGCTGTACGAGCGGCGTCGTGCTGTATTTGTCGTACACGTCGCCCGCGATAACGACGAAGTGGACCTCTTCGGCCAGCGCCAGGTCCACGGCCCAATCCAGCGCCGCGAGGAATTCGTCGAGCCTCGCGGGCCGGCCCTCGAGCCAGCGTTCGTAACAACGGACGCCGAGGTGGAGGTCAGCTACGTGCAGGAATTTAATATCCATGACCGGTCGGTAGCGGCGCGAGCCACCCTTATTATAATAACGCCGCCGGTCGCCGTCTATTAAAAAGGCGCCAACCGACGGCGCTTTTCAACTCCGCATTACTCCCGCCTCGCTCTTACGAAGCCTCCGCCACGGGTACGGTGAAAGTAAAGGTGGACCCTTTGCCTTCTTCGCTCTCCACTTTTACGGAGCCGCCGTGCGCTTCTACGATCGCCCGCGCTATGTACAAGCCCAGGCCGGCCCCGCGCACCCGCCGGTCGCTGTCTTTCCGAAAGGTCTTGAATTTTTCGAATAAGTGGGGAATGTCCGCTTTAGGAATACCCACGCCCGTGTCGGCCACGCCGACCGTTACCATCCCGTCGGCGACGCCGCCCGCGAAAATTTTTACGTAACCGCCCTCGGGCGTGAACTTGAGCGCGTTTCCCACGAGGTTCGAGAGGACCTGGAGCAATTTGGCCTCGTCCCCTATTATGGGCGGCAGGTCCGGTTCCACGGACGACGTAAACTCTACGCCTTGCCGGGCGGCTATCACCTTGGCGCCGTCGTAGGCTTCGCGCACGAGGTTCTCCACCGCTATCGGCTCCGGCGTTATCTTTATCCCCGTGTCCTCGAGGCGATAGAAATCCAATATGTTGTTTATAAGTTCTATAAGGCGTTTGGACTCTTTGGGTATAATCCGGACGAGGTTCATTATCCTCTCGTCGACTTCGCTCGCCAACAGTTCTTCGATTATTTCGCCCGAGCCGAGGATGCCGGTCATGGGGGTCCTAAGGTCGTGTACGAGCATGGAGACGAAGTCCGCCTTCATCTCGTCGAGCCGTCGGAGTTCGCGGTTCGCGCGCGCGAGTTCCTCCGCTTTTTGTTTCACTTCCTCCATGAGCGTGGAGTTTCGGAGGGCGACGGCTATTTGCCCCGAGAGGGTCTCGAGCGCGGCGACGTCCGCCTCGTCGAAGGCGTTGGGCCAGCGGCTTTCGACGTTGAGAACCGCGACCACCTCGCCGTCCATCTTTATCGGTACGCAGAGCTCCGACAGCATCGGCGGCAGGAAGTCGACGTCCAAGAAATCGGGTTCGCGCGTAGTGTCGGGGACGAGGGCCGTCTGGCCCGTGCGGACTACGCGGCCGCAAACGCCGGCGTTGACGCTTTGGCGATAGTCTACGAAAAGCACTTTCGCGGCCCCTTGGACCTTGTACGCTTGGAGCACCAGCGAGTCGGTTTCCTTGTCCGCGGTGAGGATGGTTACGTTCTGGAAGCGGAGGTCATTTTGTACGCGCTCGACCACGGTGGGGTAGAGTTCGTTTATGTCGAGGACGGAGGACAGGATGCTCCCGATGGAGTTGAGGTCGTACAGCTGTTGCGTGCGTTGCGCCGTTTCCTCGAAAAGGCGCGCGTTCTGGAGTGCAACCGCGACCTGGTCTGCGAAGGCGGTCAATATATCCAGGTCCCCCTGGTGGAACGCCCCGGCCTCGTCGTGGTAGACGCCGATGCAGCCCAGGCTCCGCCCCTCGTATACGATCGGCGCGAAGATCTCGGAACGTGCGCCGTCCTCGTCCTCGCCGGCGAACCGGCCGTCGGTCTCGCTGTCCGCGATAAGCAGCGGTTGGCGGTTTTCCACGACCCACCCCGGGCGCCGTCGGTGGGCGGTCAGTTCCGCTATTTCGACGCTCTCGGCGCTGAGGTTCTTGCTCGCGACGATTTTGAATTGCCGGTGAGTCTCGTCGTAGGAGTAAACGGCTCCGCGCATGAATTCGAGGAAGTTGCTAAGCTCTTCCAGTACGCGCACCATCAACTCCTCCGGGTCGCGAATGGAGTTGATCACCCGCGTGATGCTGGCCACGGCGTGAAGGCGTTTGGTCCGGTTCCTCAGCGTTTCCACCGCGGCCGCTTCCTCGGCGACGAGCGCCGCGTAACTTACGAACAGCTCCAACATGAAGAGACTTTCGTCGCCCGGTTTCTTGTGTTCGATCGGGTCATCCAGGATTACGTAGCCGACCGCCTTGCCCTCCCGGCCGTACATTTTTACCATGAACAGGTCGCGCGTGTCCCAGTCGCCGATGCGGCCGCCCCCTTCGAACGGCTTCACCCTCCGTATGAGGTCCGCGGTCTCCGCGCCGTGCGGGACGTGGTAGATGTTGCCGCTGCGGTAGGGTTGCAGCGCCGCGCTCTCCAGCAGTTCTTTGGTTTGCCGCGCCGACTCGAGCGCTCCGCCGAGGGCCTCGATTTCCTCGTCGCCGTACCCGGCCGAGGCGGTCTCGCCCGGGCCGGGCACCGGGCCGAAGACTTTCATGTAAACCTTCTCCCACCCCAAACCCTTTATACCTTTTACGATGAGCTGGAATTTATCGGCGAGGCTCTCGTGCTCTCTTATCCGGCCGGCGACGCGGAAGAGGTGGGCGAGGCGGTTGCGTTCGAAGACTAGGCGGTTCGTCTTTTCCTCCAGTTCATCCTCCAGCCGGATTTGCGGCGTTACGTTGTCGTTGACCGCGACTAAGCCGACGACGTTTCCCCTCGGGTCGCGCAGGGGCGAGATCCTAAGGTCGAGGTATTCCTCGCGGCCGAACCGGTCCTTGTGGCGGAAGCGCTCGATGCGGTAGGGCTTGCCCGTCTCGAGGACGTCGCGCAGGCGTTCGCGCACCGTTTTGCGTCCCATTCGTTCGTGCTCGAGGTTCGGCAGGAGGTCGAAGATTTCGCGGCCGAGCGCGTCCTCCTCCGGTATCCCGGATTCTATCTCTTGCCCCTGCGACCATCGCGTGACGCGGAATTCCCGGTCGCAGGCGATGATGCCGACGGGCACGTTGTCCAGCAGGTATTCTTGCCGCAGGCCCGGAGCGCCTTTGCTTTCCCCCTCGGATTGAATCGTCGCGATTAGAAACTCTTCCCCGCCCACCGGGAATCGTCGCGCGTAGAGGATAGCGTGGACGATTTCGCCCTCGCTCGAGATGACGTTCACCGGTTTGTCGGGCACGGCGGCGGCCGCGCGCGCCCGTTCCCACAGCTCGAGCACTTCGCGCTCGCCGCCCGCGAGGATGCCCGCGAGCGGGCGGCCCGCGAGGTCCGGGCCCTCGTAGCCGAAAATCGTCCCGGCGGCGTTCGCGGCCGCGGCGATTACGCCTTCGCCGGTTACGACGAAAGCCGGCGTACCGGCCAGGCCGGCGGCTTGAGCCAGCGCAGCGGCGAAGCTCGCAGCGGCGTCGCCCTCTTGAGGAGTTTTCGCCATATCCGGTTTTTTACCTTCCCGCCGGCAGCCGGCCTGCCGTAACGGGGCGTAATGTTAATTTATAGTTCTACAAAAAATTATAGCACCTCGGCGCCAAAACGTCAAATAACTCCTGCAATACCCGGGGTTACGAGTAACACGCCAAAGTTAAGCTTTTTATTTCCAAACCGGTATGGTAATGAAGGTGGGCGCGGATGAACGAGAGCGTTTGTTCGACAAGCTCCGGCCCGGCCTTTACGCGCCTTAGCCGGCGCGGCTCGAACGTCGTGAGGGCGTTGGCGAAGTTGTAAGTCGCGGGCGATATGGCGATGGCCTCGCCGCTCGCCGGTTCGCACGCGCGGCAAACGACCGTCCCGTCCTTGAGGACCAAAGCCACGCCGTCGGCGGGCCGCACGCGGCCGCAAGCGGCGCATTTATCGAGCTCGGGTTTTAATCCCAACCGGGCCGCCAATTTTAGGAGGAATTGGGCGAGGAGGGGCGCGGGGGGGCCGCCGCCGTCGAGCGCCTCGAGCGTCGACGCCAGCAGCTCGTATAGCCTGGGGTCGGCGTCGCCCTCGCCGCTCAGCTTGTCCACCGCTTCGGCCATGGCAAGGCCGTACGGCAGCGCCTTCGCGTCTTCGCGGATGAACCGCCCGGGGCGGAGCGGGGAAGTTTCCGATAACGTAAATAGCTCTTTACTTTCGCGCCAGTAGAAGACGAATTCGTCGCGGCTCAGGGGCTCGAGCGCCGCGCCGTACTTGTTTTTGGGGCTTCGGGCCCCTTTGGCCAAAAGCTGCACTTTGCCCGCGTCCCGCGTGTACACGACGGCCACCCGCGACGTCTCGCCGAAGTCCCGGCGTTTGAGTACCACCCCTTCCGTTCTGATTATTTCCGTCACCGCGGCTCAGCCCAGGTAGCCCATGCTCTCGAGCCTCGCGCGGACCTCGGCGTCCTCGCCGTCGACGTAGCCGGCGCCCCCCACGTCGTAATCGAAGTAGACGGGCGGCGCCGCGGCCAGCGTTTTCGGCGTAACGACTTCCGCCAGCACGCGGCCGTCGAGCCCCGCGGGCACGGCTTCCTTCATCAAGTACATAACCGTGGGGTAGACGTCGGCCAACGTCGCCCCGTTCGGAGCGGAGCCGGCCGAGACCGACGGCCCTCGCGCGAAGAGGATGCCCTCGCGCCGATGCTCGCCGGCGCGGCGCCGTCGCGGCGCTACCGCCGGGTCGTCGGAAAACTCCACGAGGCGGATTCCGTCTTCCCACAAAGGCAGGTAGATGTCGGGGGCGTCGTCCACGAACGGGCCGTGATATACCTCTTCGCGCCGGACGACGCGGCCCCGCAGGCCGGCGTGGAGCTCTTCCAGGCCGGCCGCGAGGTCGTCGCGAACCTTCTCGTAGTCCGCGCGGTCGACTATCCCCTCCGGCTCCCGGCCCGCGACGTTTAGGTAGACGCCGTACTGCGTCGCGGTCCCGGGGAAGGCTTTCGTCCGCTTCCAATCGACGGCGGCGAATACGGACAGCCGCTCCATAACGCGGCCGCGCGCCGCGGCCCGCCACCGTTGGGGCAGGCGCTTGCGAAGGTTTAATACGTCCAGTTTCGCGACCGCGTCCATAACGCGCCGCGGCGAGGGATTTTTCTTCTTCTTCAGCGTCATGAAGCCGTGGCGGACGAGGTGCCCGGCAAGGTCGACTTCGCCCTCGGCCGGGCCGAAGCCGTGGTCCGACATCACCAGCGTCGTAACGTCCTCGCCGCCCGCCTCCATAAATTCGGCCAACGCGGCATCGAGCCATTCGTAGTGGCGGCGAACGAGCTCGGCCTTGTCCCAGTAAAAGTGCATCAGTCGGTCGACGCCGGTGAAGACGACGACGAAGAGGTCCGGCCGCCGCGATTTCCACAAGTGCAACGCGATCTTTTTGCGGGCCTCGGCGACGCGGTAAAGGTCTTCGGTGAAGGCTTCGTCGGGGACCTCTTCGAAGTTGGCCGGGTCCATGTCGATGAAATATTCGCCGACGCCGCGGATCTCCGCGCCCAGCGAGGGGGGGTACAGGTGTTTGTCGGCGAAGGAGGGCGTGAGCATGCCCGGTATAACGAAGCCGTTTACGGGGCGCGGCGGGAACGTGAGCGGGACGTTCACGGCCCCTACGGTCCGGCCGGCGGAGGATAGCGTGTCGAAGACGCGGGCCGCCGTCAGCGCGGAGGCGTTTTGCAGGCGACGATAGTAGCCGTGCCGGGGCGGCGCGAGGAAGTCGAAGACGCCGTGGCGGCCGGGGTTAAGGCCGGTCTGGAAGGTGGCCCAGGCCGGCGCCGTGAGGGGCGGACAAACGGTGGATAACGTGCCCGCGGCGCCTTCTGCCTGAAGGCGCGCGAGGTTGGGGAGGCGGCCCGCCTCGAGCATCGGCCCGACGACGTTGAAGGTCCCGCCGTCTATGCCGAATATTAGCACGCGACTTCTCATAATGCCTGCGCGGCCGCGGTTCGCCCTTCCTCCGCGCGGCTTGCCGCGACCAGCGCGCCCGCCAGTGCGTACAGTATGGCCATTATCTCGTAATCGCCGAAAGTGTACTCGAAGAAGCCCTCCACCAGGAACCCCACGGTCGCGCCGATGCCCGCCAGGCCGAGGACGCGTACCGTCGGCGAACGCGCGCGCCGATATCCGCGTACGAATAATTTCAACAGCGCGAATACGAAGAAGGAGAAAGCCGCGAGGCCGACGACGCCCCTCTCTACGACTAGTTGTATGTAGTTATTGTGCGCGTGGGGCACGAGGCTTTCGACCGAGGTCTTGTCTTTGTAGCTATCGTAGAGGCGGAGCGTGTTATGCACCCCAATCCCGGTTAAGGGGTAATCGCGGGCTATTCTCAGGGTAGTGCGCCAGATGTCCACGCGGAATTCGGGCGGCCCTTCCGCCTCGCCCGCGGCGCGCTCGCTCGCGACGTTTATGATTGATTCCGCCCTTTTTATGATGGGACGGGGCGCGATCAGTACCGCAAGTACGAGTACGGCCGGAAACGCCCAGAGGAGGCGGCGGTCGGCCACGACCGCTATTACGAAGACCGACGCCGCCAGGCCTACCCAAGCCGACCGCACGAGCGAGGCGGCGAGGCCGGCCAGCATTATCGTGAGCAACGTCGCGAGGCCGACGCGGCCCCGCGCGGAGAGGTTGCCCCGTAGAAAGGCCGCCAGCGCCACGGTTATCGCGAGCATCATCACGCCGCCGTACGTCATATAGAACAGTCGGCCGCCGGGCCGGACCGTGAATACGTCGGCCCCCTCCGCCACGGCGCGCGCGAATTGGAAGACGGCGTAGGCCGAGTTGGCCGCGGCCGCAAGGAAGAAGGCCCACGCCATGGCCCCGGGCACCCACCGCCGATGCCCCGGCAACCCGAAGGCGACGGTGTAGTAAATCAGCGGCGCCGCGTACGTGAGCGTCCAGAAAAAAGAGCGGTTCCCGAACTCGACGCCGCCCACGAGATAAGCCGTCGCCGACGAAATTATCATAGAGGCATAGAGGGCCAAGAAGGGCCAATCGAGCGACGTGTGGTACAGCGGCGGCCTGCGCGTGAGCTCGGCCTTGACGATGAGCGGCAACAACACGAACGCGAAGATGGCCCAGTTGAGTAAAGAGATGGAAAAGGCCAGCCCCGCGGCAAATAGTATCAACCCGGGGATTTGCCACAGCCTCAAAAAGTTGAAGATGGTGCGGAAGGTCGGGGAAGCTTCTGTATACGCCGCCGTATTCATCGCTACATATTAGGCAATAGCGCCGGCTGCCGTTGGGTTTCCCGGTAGTCCCCGCCCCTCATCAGGACGGTCTTACATATCTCGTGCAACCGCGAGCGCAGGCGCGGGCCGATGCGGTCCGCGAGCGTCTCTTCCGCGCGGGCGAACTCGCCGAGGGTCTCGCCCGTGCCCGCGGGCTCGTCGAGGAAATTCGTCGTGGCTATTAAGAGCCGCTTGTTCACGTACCTTTGATTTATGACGTAGGAGAGTATGTCGAGGGTCCAATCGCGTATCTTCATCGAGCCGAGGTCGTCTACCAGCAGGATTTCCGCGGCGACGAGCGGCTCGAGGATGGCGTACTCGTCGAAGCTGCTGCCCGCGTACCTCTTCTTTACCTCAGCGAGGAGGTCCGAGAAGTCGCACCAGCGGCAGCTCGCTCCTTTCTTGAAAATTAATTCTTGGATTATGCCCGCGGCGAGGTGCGTTTTCCCGACCCCTACCGGCCCCATAAATAGTAGGCCCGCGTCTACGGCGGGGTAATTGTCCACGTAGCTGCGGGCCTGGCGGTACGCGCGGACGACGGAGGGGTGCGTAAAACCCTCTATTATCCTGAAGTTGTCCAACGAACAATTCTTGTACCTCGACGGTATGCCCAGCGCCGCGAGCCGCCGCGTGGTCCCATCCGTCCTTCGGCAGTCGCACGCCCGCGCGCGCGGGACGCCGTCCTCGTCTTCGACGACGACGCCCGCGCCGAGGCATTTGGGGCATACCCCCGCGTCGTCGTCGAGCTCGAAATCCGGCAGCCTGAATTCCAGGCGGTCGTCCTCAGCCATGCTTACACCGCGAAAGACGGGAGGCGGAATCGCTCCCGCAGTTTCCTCGTCAATATCGCCTGCACCGTCCGCCGCGCCACCTCCGCCCCGAGTTTCCGGCCGCGCAATTGGCCGCGCGCTTCCGCCTCGAGGGCGGCCAGGTCCGCGGGGGGGACGGCCTTTTCTATTCGGGCGAAGAGTTCTTTTTCTATCTCGTCCAGCGCCTTTTGCGCGGCCGCGACGTTGCCCCGGTCGAGGCGGTCGGCGAGCTTCCGTACCGCGGCCGCGGCCTCGCGTGCCGCTTCCGCCGCGTGCCGCTCCGCCGCATTTCGCGCCGCTTCCTCCAGGGCCGAGGCGAGGCCGGCCAGTTTCTCCTTTAGCGGCGGTTCTTCTTTTTTCTCGGCCCGCGCGGCGCCGCCGCCGCGTTGCACCTTCCGGCGTTCCTCCTCCACCGCCCACCGGCACTGGCGCAGCGAGCGGATTTCGCCCCCCCTGCGGAACGCCTCGTTTATCCCCCGCATCGCCGTGGCCGCGTCGACGCCCGCGCGCTCCCACTCCACGAGGCAAGCCAGGTCGGCGGGCGAGAGCATCGTCCCCCGGCCGCGAAGCTCGAGGAAGTGCCCGGCGACGACGGCGACGAAGTCGCCCGAGCCGGTGCCCGCTTTCATATCCGGTCTATTCCAACGCCGGCGTCTTCGGCCTTGGGCCACCCGCGCGCTCCAGAAGCCACAGCGCCACGGCGCCGGCGAGAAGTACTACAACTAATAAAGGGGCTACGATTACGCGGTTTTCGATGAGGTCCAGGGCCCGCACGAGCGAGTAGCTCGCGGCCAGCGCCGCGGCGAAGAGGATTGCGTCCAGGAGGCCCGCGCCGGCCGAGCGGCCTAAAAGCAAGGCGAAGAAGCCTCCCACCGCCCGTAACGCGCGGCCCCGTTCGGCCACGAGAATTCCGACCGCGGCCAGGAATATTATCGCACTTGAGAATAAGAAGGCGAAGGCCCATCTCCCGGATATGGCGTATATGCCGACGCCCAGCGCGCCGAGCCATTCTATCAAGAGAACGGCGACGAGCGGCGCCAATACGTTGCGCGTGCGTTCGTATAAGTACGCGAGCGCGAGCGCTTCCGGCAGGCGCCAGGCCAGGAACGCGAGCCAGGCGGGATGGCCGCCCGCCCAATACGCGCCCCCCACCGCGGGCCATATGGCCGTCGTCGCGGCGAGCGTCGCCCCCGCGACGAGCCCTGCCCGGCGCCCGAGCGCGCCCCCCACGAACCCTTGCACGTATCCGAAGAATAAATACGCGGCCGCGAGGGCGACGACCGCCCGCGCCATAGCCGCGAACGGGCCCTGCCGGATGAGGGACGTCGGCAGCGTCGTCGCGAGCTCCGTCCCGGCGAAGTGGAGGGCGACGAGCAAGGCGGCCCGGAATAACGTCAACATGACGGCCACGGCTAAGCCATAGTAGAGCGTACGGCCCAGCGAGGGCCCTCCGGGCCGGTAAAAGAGCTCCGGCGTCCTGGGCCCGGGCAGAACGAAGCGGAGGAGGACCGTCGCGGCCAGCGTCAGGCCGAATAAAAACGAGGCGTTTATGAAGCCCGAGGGCGCGCCTCGCATCGCCGCGAGCGAGCCGTACGGGCAGAAGGCCAATACGACGACGAGGACCTCGAGGAAAACCGCGAAAATTAAGAGCATAGAAATTCCGTTTCGCTTATCGACGTTCATTTAATTCCTTGGGCGTCGCCTTTTTTTCTTGGGCCGCGGTTTGGGGCCTGGCGACCTCGCACCCGCGGCACTCGGCTCGCCGGGGCCGCCGCGTAGCTCGCGTATGCGGTCGCGCAGGGCCGCGGCCTTCTCGAACGCCAACTCCTCCGCGGCGCGCCGCATCTCGTATTCCAACAGCGCCAGGAACGCCTGGACGTCCGCCGGCTCTTTGGGCGCGGGCGCCTCCTCGAGCTGGCCCGCGTCCGCCACCGACGTCGTCGCGAGTACCGCCTCCACCGACTTCACGATGCTCCGGGGTTCGATGCCGTGTTCGCGGTTGTACGCGAGCTGGGCCTGGCGCCGGCGCCCGGATTCGCGCACCGCGTTCTTAATGGACGTCGTCACCCGGTCCGCGTAGAGGACGACCTTGCCGCCGGCGTGGCGCGCGGCCCGCCCCGCGGTCTGGATGATGGACCGCTCGTCCCGCAAGAAGCCTTCCTTGTCCGCGTCCAAAATCGCCACGAGCGAGACCTCCGGCAGGTCCAGCCCTTCGCGCAGAAGATTGATGCCGACGACGACGTCTATGTTCCCCAGGCGCAGGTCCCGTAATATATCCACGCGCTCGATGGCGTCCAGCTCCGAGTGTAAATATTTAACCTTGAAGTCCAACCCCGCCAGGTATTCGGCGAGGTCCTCGGCCGTCCGCTTCGTGAGCGTCGTGACCAACGCGCGCTCGTTCCGCGAGACGACGTCGCGGAGCTCGCCGACGAGGTCGTCCACCTGGCCCTCCGCGGCCTTAACCACCACCGGCGGGTCCACCAGGCCCGTCGGCCTGATGAGCTGCTCCACGACTTGCCCGGAGTGCTCGAGCTCGTATGGCCCGGGCGTCGCCGACGTGTACACGAGCTGGGGGACGAGCTCTTCGAACTCGCCGAAGCGCAGCGGCCTGTTGTCGAGCGCCGACGGCAGCCGGAAGCCGTACTCCACCAGCACCTCCTTGCGGGTGCGGTCCCCGTGGTACATCCCCCGGATCTGCGGCAGCGTCGCGTGCGACTCGTCGACGATGCAGAGCCACTTCTCCGGGAAGTAGTCGAGGAGGCAGTACGGGCGCTCGCCGGGCGCCCGGCCGGAGAGGTGCCGGGAGTAGTTCTCGATTCCCGGGCAATAACCGATTTCGGCCAAAAGCTCGACGTCGTGGCGGGTTCGCGTCTCGAGGCGCTGGGCCTCTACGATTTTATTTTGTTTCTTAAACCAGGCCAGGCGCTCCTCGAGCTCGCGTTCGATGGCGACGAGGGCGGGCTCTATTTTATCGCGGCCGGTTACGAAGTGTTTCGCCGGGTATATGGCGACGCGCTCGAGCGGCTGCAGCTTGCGCGCGGCCACCGGCTCGAGCCGCCATACGTTCTCGACGACGTCGCCGCCGAACTCCACGCGCAGCGCCTCGTCCTCGTACGCCGGGAAGATGTCCACGACGTCGCCCCGCACGCGGAAGGCCCCCGGTTTGAACTCGACGTCGTCGCGTTCGTAGCGGATGGCGGCCAGGTCGCGGCTCAGCTCGTCTATCTCGAGCCGTTGACCCCGGTTTATGAAGAGGTGAAAGTCGCGGAACTCCGCCGGTGAGCCGAGGTTGTAAATGCAAGAGACGGAGGCGACGATGATAACGTCGTCGCGCGCGAGTAGCGACGCGGTGGCGCGCAGCCGGAGGCGGTCTATCTCCTCGTTGATGTCGGCGTCCTTCTCGACGTAAATATCCTGGGCCGGGAGGTACGCCTCCGGCTGGTAATAATCGTAATAAGATATGAAGTACTCGACGGCGTTGCGCGGGAAGAACTGGAGGAACTCGCCGTAGAGCTGGGCGGCGAGCGTTTTGTTGTGGCTTATGACGAGGGTGGGGAGGCCGACGCGGGCGATGACGTTGGCCATGGTGAAGGTCTTGCCGGAGCCGGTCACCCCCAACAGCGTCTGGTGCCTTTGGCCGGCGCGGATGCCCTTCGCCAGCCGCTCGAGCGCCTGCGGCTGGTCGCCGGCGGGGCCGAAGTCGGCGACGAGCTCGAAGCGGGCCGCCACTACGGCGCCCCCTCCACCGCTTCCTCCCGCGACACGCGCGCGCCGGTCAGGCCCTCCTTGAGAACGTCGAGCTTCAGCAGGCGGCGAATCTGGTCCTCGCGGTAGCGGCGCTTCTTGAGGACCTCCAGTTCGTCTTTGAAGAGGGTGATGAGCGTTTTGTAAGGGACGTCCGCGGGCGCCGCGGCTGCGACCTCCTGCAGGAAAGAGGCGACGGTGCGCGCGATCGTCGGGTACGCGTAGAATTCGAGAGGACGGCCCTCGCCGGGGAAATTTTTTATTATCAATAACTCGTCCGCGGGCAGGTACAACGCCGGGTGAAGCAGGTGCCCTTTTTTAACGACGCCCTTACATTTCCGCAGGACGAGGATGCGGTTGTGGACGACGGCGAGCGCCATTAAGAGTTCCGCGAAGTCTACCGGCGTCTGCCACGACGCGAGCTCGAGTTTGATCACGCTGGCCGGGTAGCGGCCCTTCGCTCCGAACAACGTCTCCACGGTTTAACTTTTCGCCTTACGGCTTGCCGGCCGTGCCTTCGGCCTCGTTGCCGGCCATCCGGTCCCGCAGCAGCGTGAAGATGACGTGCCCCAACACCATGTGGACGTCCTCGACGATTTGCGTGTTGCGCGACGGCACGAGGACCGCGACGTCGGCGTATTCCTTGGCCTTGCCGCCGTCGCCGCCTGAGAAGAGGACCGCGGTTCCCCTCAGTTCCTTTATGACTTTGAGGGCGTTTATGATGTTGGGCGACATCCCGCTGCCGGAGAAGGCTACGGCGACGTCGCGTTCGTCGGCGAGGTTATAGAGCTGTTCGCCGAAGGTGTTGGTGTAATCGGTGTCGTTGGCCCAGGCGGTTATTACGGACACGTTCGTGGACAGCGAGAGCGCTTTGATGCGCCGGCGGCCCGCCGCGGCCGTCCCCTTCCCGAGGTCACACGCGAGGTGCGCCGACGTCGCCGCGCCGCCGCCGTTTCCGAAAAGGAATATCGTCCCGCGCTCCCGGTAGGCGCGGTCGAAGACGTCCACCACATCCCGGACGGCCTTCGCGTCGACCTGTCGAACCACCGCCGCAACCGACGCAAGGTACTTGTCTATCTCCTCTTCAACTCGGGACATATATGTTTATACCTCTTCGTCAACGGCGCGGACGCCGTCGTAGTCGAAGGCGAGGTCGTAACGCTCGAAACCCTCTCCTTGGAGGAACGCGGCGACGGCGTCCCGGGCGGCGGGCGGCGCCATCACGAGGTAGAAACCGCCCGCCCCCGCGCCCGTAACCTTGACCGCCCACGCGCCGGCCTCGCGAGCCCCGGCGCAGGCGGCCGCGGCCCGGTCGTCGGCGACGTTGGCCGAAACCTCCTTCTTCGCGAGCCACGCGTCGTGCATTAGCTCGCCGAAACGGGGCCAATCTCCGCCTTCCAGCGCCGAACTCATCTCGTGGGCGAGCGCTTTGAGGCGGTGGAGTTGCTCCAACGTCTGCCCGTCGCCCTCGAGGACCCGCTGCCTCTGACCGGCGAGTACCTCGGCGGAGTCCCGGCACCGACCGGAAAAGAATAACATAAAATGGCTTTCGAAGTCTCGTCGTTTTGACGGCGCGAGGTCTATAGGTTCGCGGCGCACGTCGTCTTTTTCGAAATAGAAATAATTCAAGCCGCCGAAGGCCGCGGCGTACTGGTCCTGCCGGCCTATGGGCCGACCTAACTTTTCTATCTCTATTACGGACGCGGCCTCAGCCACCTCTTCCTTGGCCGGGTGCCGCCCGGCAAATAAATGGAGGGCGTACGCGACGGCAACGCCGACCGCGCCCGAAGCGCCCAGGCCCGAGCCCGGCGGAAGGCCGGTCCGTACGATTACCTCGACGCCGCCGGCGGGCCTAAGCTCGGCGAGGGTCCGGCCTACGAGCGCCACTTCGGCCCGGGGGTCTTGTAATATCTCGGCGCCGTCGCCGTAGTCCGCGCGGATCTCGAAGTCGTCGAGGATGAGCGTCACGGTGCGCATGTCGAGGGGGCGGACCCATACCCGCGCGCCCAGGCTTACGGCGGCCGAGAGGACCGCGCCGCCGAAGCGGCCTGCGTACTCTGGGAGGTCAGTGCCGCCGCCGGCGAAGGCGACGCGGCACGGCGCGAAGACGGCGACCTTTTCCGATCTTTTTACCATAACTTTTTGTTGGGCGCCGCGACGTAGATCACGCCGCTCCGCTTTTTTAACATTCGCGCGAGGGCCTGCAGCGCCATCCCGAAGCCCAGTTTATGATAAATAAAACGGGCCGACGTCTCGAGCGCAGAATCGGCGCCGCCCGGCGGACACCGGACCTCTTCGACCGCTGGTTTCGCCAGCTCGGGCGGTGCTTGCCCCATTGCGCGTTTTATCTCTCGAGTTCGTTCGGCGGCAGGTAGTCGTCGGGCGCCACCGCTTCGTAGTGTTCGATCTCGTACCCGCCTTTTTTCCTTACGGCGACGAGGAAGTCGAAGCGGAAATCCGGTTCTATGGCCGGGCGCTCTTTGTCGAGGAAGTAAAGGGCTGCTTTGTATATCCGCGTCACCTTTCGCGGCGTGAATTGGGAGCGGGGGTCCACGCTCGCGCCCGCGCGCGCCGTCTTCACCTCCGCGAAGACGAGGCCGCCGTCCTTTTCCGCGACGACGTCGAGTTCGCCGAAGGGCGTGTGGTAGTTCCGGGCGACGAGCTCGAAGCCCCGGCGGCGTAAAAAATCGGCCGCGGCGTCCTCGCCTGCGCGGCCGAGTGCCCGGCGCCTCGCCGCCTCCCTTTTGCGGTCCCCGGTCATTTCATTGGTGGAAAAGTCGATGCTCCGTTTCCGGGTATAAGCGCGCCACGGGCGCGAAGCTCCGCCGATGGGCGGGCGACGGCCCAAGCTCCGCCAACGCGTTGAGGTGTTCGGCGGTCGCGTAGCCCTTGTGGCCGGCGAAGCCGTAGCCCGGGTATTTATCGTCAAAGAGCCGCATTAGGCGGTCGCGGTAGACCTTCGCGATAATCGACGCTGCGGCGATGGAGACGCAGCGGGCGTCGCCGCCCACTATGGCCCTCTGTCTTATGACCATCGGAACGGGCCTGTTTCCGTCGACGAGCAGAAAGTCGGGCGCGGGCGCGAGCCGCTCGCACGCCTTCTTCATCGCGGCCAGCGCCGCGTTTAAAACGTTTAACTCGTCTACGAATTTGGCGGACGCGACGCCCACGGCCCAGGCCGGCGCGCCCTCGGTTAGCCGCCGAAATATGTCCTCCCGAAGGGCGGCGTCGAGCCGTTTGGAGTCGCGTATGCCGGTGCAGTCGAACGCCGGCGCCAGTATGACCGCCGCGGCTATGACCGGCCCCGCCAGCGCGCCCCGCCCGACTTCGTCCACGCCGGCCACGCGTACGTATCCCTCCTCCCAGAAGCGCCGCTCGAATTCTTCCAGCCCGAGCGGCCTGTCCGGCGAGGAGGGCCCGAAAAACGTGGGTGCGTCTTCCGCCATAATTTAGGTCGTTTCTTCGGGCGGTGCTTCGTCCTCCGGCGTCTTTTCTTTTTCGGCCTCGGTACCGGCGCGGCGTATCCTACCTTCCTTCACCCGCGCCTTCTTGCCTACTTTCCGGCGTAGGTAGTAGAGCTTGGACCTGCGGACCTTTCCTCGCCGGACGACCTTTAGGCCCGCCAGCCGCGGCGAGTGAAGGGGAAAGGTCCGCTCTACGCCCACGCCCGAGGCTATCCGCCGAAGCGTAAAGGTCTCGCGCGGGCCGGCGCCTTTGCGGGCGATGACGACGCCTTCGAAGGGTTGCGTCCGCGTCCTGTCGCCTTCGACGATTTCGACTTCTACCCGGACCGTGTCGCCCACGTTGAAATCCGGAGTCTTGTCCTTGAGCGCCGTTTTTTCTATTTCGCGAACGGCGGGATGCATTTCTGGCACCTCGTATTTTGGTTTAAACTAATCCTTCGACTACCGGGTTTTATTATTCCTCGGTTTCGGACCGGACGTTGCCGTTGAATATGCGGTCGAGGTATATCGCGACCGCGGCGCGCACGGGAAGATGGTTAAAGTCGCCCCTCCCCGCAATCGGTTCCAACGCCGCGTCCGCCGCCAACAACAGGTCTTCGGTCAAGCCGTAGCCGGTCCCGAACAGCAGCAACACCGGCCTTCCTCCCGCCGCGTCCGCCAGTTCGCGGGTCGGGAGGGCTCCCGGCATCCGGCGCGCGGTCGTGGCCGCGACGAACGGTTCGACCCCCTCGAGGGCGGCGACGTCGTCGAAGGCCGCCTCGGCCGTCGCGACCACTTTCGCGCCCGAGAGCGCGCGCTGCCGCTGCGGGCTGTGCTCGCCGCCGATGCCCTCGCGCCAGTGGTAAATAATTTCTTCTACCAGGCGCCGCTGCGACTCGTACGGGTTCGTTACGTAGTATCCGGCGACGCCGTACGTCAGCGCTATTCGGCCTATGTCGTGCAAATCTAACGGCGTCACCGACGTCGCGACCGTTTCCCCCTCCCGGTTATACACCGGCCAATGAACGAGCGCGATGTATATATTACCCACGTGCGCTCACACGCTCGCGCGGTTTCCTAATTAATAGATTATTCGAAAATTCTGCTTCGCCGGCCGCCGCGGCTTAGCCCTTATCTTCCAGCATCTCGGGCCGGACCTCGCGCGTCCTCTTGAGCGCCTGCTCGCGCCGCCACTTCTCGATCTCGGCGTGGTCGCCCGAGAGCAGCACTTCCGGGACGGCCATTCCCCTAAACTCCCGCGGCCTGGTGTAGTGCGGGTGGTCGAGCAGGCCGGTGGCGAACGAGTCGCTGGCCGCGGAGTCCTCGTCGCCCAGCACGCCCGGTATCAACCTGGCCGTCGCTTCCACCAGCGCGAGCGCCGCAACCTCGCCCCCCGACGTTACGAAGTCGCCGATCGAAATTTCCTCGTCGGCGAGCGCCTGGCGGACGCGCTCGTCCACGCCTTTGTACCGGCCGCATAGCAATACTATATGTTCTCTCGCGGCGAGCGCCCGGCAAATACTTTGGACCAGCGGCCGCCCCTGCGGCGTCAGGAACACGCGCCACCCCCGGCCGAACTTCGCCTCCACGTCGTCGACCGCGCGGAAGAACGGCTCGGCCTTCATCACCATGCCGACGCCGCCGCCGTACGGATAGTCGTCCACCGAGCGATACGCGTCGTCGGCGTAGGCGCGCAAGTCGTGGACGCGGGCCTCCAAGAGTCCCCGCTCGAGCGCCTTGCCCAGAACGCCGGCGGCGAGGGACCCCTCGAAGAACGTCGGGAAAATCGTGATGATGTCGAAGGCGAGCGCCGGCGCCATGTCACTCCTCGCGGTAGGGCACGATGACGACTTTTTCTCCCCGCCTTACGTCCGCGACGTGCGCCCGGACGAACGGCACCTCGTACGTCCCTTCGCCGCCCTCGATTACGAGGACGTCGTGCGTTCCGGCGCTATATGTTTCGACGACGGCGCCCACCGCCTCCCCCGACGTCGTTTCCACCGCCAACCCTATCAGCTCAAACTCGTAGAAGACGTCGGCCGGCGTCTCCGGCACCGCCTCGCGCGCGACCGCCACCGACCATCCGCGGCGTTCTTCGGCCGCGCCGCGGTCGTTTATGCACGTAAACTTCGCGACGGCGTCCCGCCCTTTTCGCCGCCACGTCTCTATCGCGGTCGCCGTTTGGCAGTTCGGCCCGAGCAGGACGACTCCCAGCCCGGGCCCCGGCGCGAAGACCCCTTCGGTGAAATCGTTTACGACGACCTCGCCTTTAAGGCCGTGGGGTCGGCGGATCCGGCCTATCGCGACGACGCCCACCGGGCGTTACTCTAGTATCTCGAGCGCCGCGCGCTTGTTCTGCTTCATCGCCGCGGCGTTCAATATGGTCCTGAGTGCCCGGGCCGTCCGGCCTTTCTTCCCGATTATCCGGCCGATGTCTTCGCGGTCGACGGATACCTCAATGATGGTCGTCTTCTCTCCCGCGACCTCGTTGACTACTACCGATTCCGGCTTTTCGACCAAATTTTTCGTGATGTATTCGATCAGGTCTCTCACCTCGGCACCTCCTGCGCCTCGAGCTCAGGTTTGGGGTATAGGCTCAAAATCGGAAACTTGAATAAAAACTAAACGAAACCGGTCTCGTATTCAGCCCGCGTCGAATATTTAATCGGCCATCTTGCCGGTCGTTTTCCGTTCCGCGAACTTCTTAATTATGCCCGCTTTCGATAGTAGGCGCTTCGCCGTCTCGGAAGGCGTCGCGCCCACCGAAAGCCAATATAGAGCTCGTTCCTCGTTTACCTCGGAGACCGCCGGGTCCGCCGTAGGGTCGTAGTACCCGAGCGTCTCAATGAATCGGCCTTCCCGTTTGGCGCGGCCGTCGGTCACGACCAAGCGGTAGCGCGGCGCGTTTTTGGCGCCCGTGCGCCGGAGTCTGATGCGAACCGCCAAAAGGTTCCACCTCCGAGCCGCGTTCCGCCGCGGCTCCTAAGGGTTCAGCGCTAGGCGTAGTTCCGCTATGGCCTTTGCCGGGTCCGGCGCGCCGAACACGGCGCTCCCGGCGACGATCACGTCCGCGCCCGCGGCCGCCACGCGCTTAATATTATCATTTTTTACGCCGCCGTCAACCTCAATCAATACCTCGCGGCCGGCGCGGTCGGCCATCGCCCGGGCCCGCGCGATCTTGGCGAGGCCGCTTTCTATGAACGCCTGGCCGCCGAATCCCGGGTTGACCGTCATTATCAATATAAAGTCGGCCAGGTCCAACACGTCTTCCAGCGCCGAGAGGGGCGTCGCCGGGTTGAGCGCGGCGCCGGCCTTCTTTCCCGCCGCGCGGATCTGCTGCAACACGCGGTGGAGGTGCGGCGTCGCCTCGGCGTGCGCCGTTATGACGTCCGCGCCCGCGGCGGCGAAGTCGTCGACGCAACGTTCCGGCCGGGCGACTATCAGGTGCGCGATCATAACGAGGTCGCCCGCCTCGCCCCGCAGGTCCGCCGCCATCTTCGGGCCGAAGGTTATGTTGGGGACGAACTCGCCGTCCATCACGTCGAGGTGCAGGTATTTCAGGCCCGCGTCGCGGACGAGCCGCGTTGCCTCGGCCATCTGGCCGAAGTCCGCCGATAACAGCGAAGGCGCGAGTTCCGCTTTTCTTTTGGCCATACCTTTAAGGCGCGGGCGGCCCGCTCGAGATGACGAGGTCCACCGCCTCGCCCCTCTTCACCTGCTCGCCGATGTCGGGCGACTGGCGGATTATCCGTCCCGCCGGCACCGCCGTCGACGGCTCGGTCGTGATGCTGCCGACGGCGAGCTCGTATCCCTTCAGCGCTTTGGCGGCGTCGTCCACCGTCAGGCCGACGAGGTTGACGGGCATCAGTATCGTAACCTCTTCCGAACCCAGGCTCACGAGCAAGTTCACCTTGGTGCCGCGGTTGACCTTCTCGCGCGCCTTCGGCGTCTGGTCGATGACGTGGTCCTTGGGTACGGTGTCGTCGTGTACGTCCGTGACCTCGCCGACGTTAAGGCCTATGCGCGTGAGGACCAGTTCCGTCTGTCTGAGCGTCCGGCCTACGACGTTGGGAACGTGGACCTCGGCTAGGCCCGCGCTCACGCGGACCTTGACGGTGCGCCCCTTGCGGACCTTGATGCCCGGCTCCGGCTCCTGCTCGACGACGAAGCCCTCGGGCAGCGACGAGTCTTTGGCGACGCCGATCTCCTTTATTACCAGGCCGGCGTCGGCGAGCATCATCTCGGCCTCGTCTACGTTGTGGCCGATTACCTCGGGCACCGCGACCTCCTCGCCGCCCGCGACGAAGAGGCGCCCGAAGCCCACGACGAGGATGAGGTACCCCAACAGTATCGCGACGAGCGCCGCGACCACGAGGCGCGCGAAGCGAAGGAACTCCTTGACCAGGTCGACGCGTCCGAATTTCAGCTGCATAAGTAAAGCGCCCCGCGGCTCGAGCGCAGCAAGTTGCATTTTTTAACATAAAAAAGTTACTAAAGCAAGTTTAAAAGGCTTTCGGACCTTTCTCGCCGTTAAAAAAAGCCGCCCCGGAGGGCGACTTTATCGTTGGCGCGGCTTTTATTCCTCCCGCTCGAGCTCTTTAAGCGTCACGATCTCCGGCAGGTTTCGGTACCGGCCGGCGTAGTCGAGGCCGTAGCCGACGGCGAAGACGTCACCCACCTCAAAGCATACGTAGCGCAGCGGCACCTCGACGCGTTGTTTCGCCGGTTTATATAAGAGCGCGCAGACGTCGACGCGTCGCGGGTCGCGTATGCGCAGGTGGTCGACGAGGAAGGCCGTCGTCAGGCCGGTATCCACGATGTCTTCGACCACCAGGACGTCGCGCCCTTTCACGTTCACGCCCACGTCTTTGGTCAGCACGACTTCCTCGGTGGTCTCCGTGCCCTCGCCGTAGCTTATTATCTCCGCGAAGTCGACGGCCATCGGTAGGTCGACGGCGCGGATGAGGTCCGCGGCGAAAACGAACGCCCCCTTAAGCACGGCTACTACGACGAGGTCTTTGCCGGCGAAGTCCGCTTTTATCTGGCGCCCCACCTCGGCGACCCTTTCCGCCAATATGTCGCGGTCGTAGAGAACCCTATCCACGTTCCCTTTGTAGTCCATGGTCCGTCCTTTCCCGGCGCGCGGCGTCCTCCGGCACCCCCGGCCTGAGGCACCGCAGGTGGACCGACCGGGCGCCGGGCGATGCCGCGGCGCCCTCGGCTAGCGCGAGCGCCGGTACCCATAGAATATTTAAGCCCTCGCAAATTACGGGCCAGCGTCGCCGTTCGCCCGCCGGCACCTTGGCGTCGACAAATATGTCTTGTAGTTTCTTCCTGCCGTCGAGGCCGGCGGGCCGCACGCGGTCGCCCTTGCGCCACGCGCGGACCTCGAGCCGCGTCGCGGCGAATCGCTCGTCGAGCCAAACCTCGGCCAGGCCCCGGCCGCGCAGTACGTCGGGCGCCCGCGCCACCGTCGCCGTTATCTCGACGCCCGCGGGTGCAACGAGCGTCCGCCCCGGAACCGCGACTTCGGCCGACCAGTCCCGGAGTGCCGGCTCGGGCCTCGTAAGCTTGAAATATACGCCGTCGGCCTCGCGCCGCGCCGTAACGCCCGCCGGCAGGCAGACGGTCCGGCCTTCCCGAAGCGAAAGCACGTCTTCTACGTGTCGGCGCTCCAGCCCCCGCGTCGAGCCGACGAGGCCGCGGTACAGTTGCCTTACGGCGCGGCCGCGGAGGGCGTCGGGCAAAGCGGCCGGGAACGACGCCGCCAGTCGGACCTCGTCGCGGCCCGAGTCTATAACGAGGCGCGACATGAGGACGGCGGTTCGTCGCTCGAGCGCGGCCGCTTCGGCTCGAGCCCCGGCCGCGAGCGACGCGAAGGACGCGCGTACGCCCGGCATGCGCGCCTCAAGCGCCGGCAATACCTCGAGCCGGAACCAGTTTCGTAAAAAAGTGGGGTCGCGGTTCGTCGGGTCTTCGCGCCAGGGCGCGCCCAGCTCGTCAAGGTAAGTTAGAATCTCGGCCCGGCTTCGCGCCAGCAGCGGCCTGACGAAGATGTCCGCGGCGGGGGGCATCGCCGCGAGGCCCAGCGTTCCGGCGCCCCGCGTGAGGTTCAGAAGGACCGTCTCCGCTTGGTCGTCGAGCGTGTGGCCCAGCGCGACGGCGTCGGCGCCGAACGTCCTTGCGGCCCGCCTGAGAAACGAGCGCCGGGCGAGGCGGGCGCCTTCTTCGGGCGAACGGCCCGCGCAGCTCGGAAGCGAGCGCACTTCCACGCGCGCGTCGAAGAAGGGTAGGCCCAGCGACGCGACCTGCCGCCGTACGAATGCGGCGTCGTCGGCGCTTTCCGGTCGGAGGGCGTGGTCGAGGTGGGCGACGGCGAGGCGCCACCGCTCGCCGCCTGCCAGCGCGTGCAGGCAGCGGAGTAGCGCCGTCGAGTCGGCGCCGCCCGAAGCCGCGACAAGGATCGAAACGCCGGGGGGCAGTATTCCTTCCCGGCGGCACCAGGCCCAAACCCTCTCTTCGAAGTCGTTACGCATCTACTTGGGCGTCATAACCGCGACCGGCAGTACCAATTCCGGCAGCGAGACGCCGCCGTGATAGAACCCTCCTTCGAAACGCCGGTGGTACTCGCGCAGGTGATAGGAGAAGACGAGGTGCCGGCTGCCCTGCGCGAGCACGTAGGTCTTGGCCAGGTAGTCGGCGGGGAGGCCGAAGTTCTCGGGGTGTCGAATCAAGTAGGCGCCTTCGCCTTCGGGGCGGAGGTCCCGCCCCAGCCAATAGCGCGGCGTCTTCGTGGCCTCCTTATCCGCGTAAACGACCGCGGGCGTATCCGTCAGCGTCGAGCCGTGGTCCGAGGTGACGACCGCTACCGCCTCTTTGTCCTCGGCGATTTTCTGCAGGAGCTGCTCGAGCGGCGAGCCGAGGTACCACGTTAGCGCGAGGCGTGGCAGTGCCTCCGCCGACGAGGCGAGCGCGCCCAAGGCGCCGCCGCGGCCCGATTCGTGCGTCACGGTGTCGATGAAATTGAATACGAAAGCCGTCAGCGGGCGCGGCGAAAGCGTCTCGACGATTTTCCGGGCCTTTCTCTCCTGTTTGCGGTTCGCGAATTTGTAGTACCGTATTTTTCTGGCTTTGGGGGCGTGGCGCGCGGCGTGGTCGGCGAGGAATTGTTCCTCGTAGCGGTTCAGCGATTCACCCAGGGCCGCCTCTTCCTGGAAGGCGTCCTTGTAACGGCCTGCAATCTCGGCGGGCGGCTTCCCGGCGAAGAGCGCGTTCCGGGCGTAGATGGTGGAGGAGGGCAACGCGCCGCAATATAGAGACCGTTCGATGCGGTAAAGGCCGGCGACGCGCTCCTCGAGCAGCAACCACTGGTCGAGGCGAAGGCAGTCTACGACGACGAAATAAACGCGGCGACCCGCCTCGACGTGGGGAAAGACGAATTCGTCCAGTACGTCCCACGAGAGGTGCGGACGGTCCGCGCCGCCCGATACCCAAGAGGGGTACCGCTCGCATAGGTAGGCCGCGAAGGTCCGGTCGGCCTCCGCCACCAGTTCGTTTTGTAAGGGCTCGAGCGCCGCCAAATTCAAATCGGCGATCTCGCGCCGCGCGCGGCACATGTCCAAGTAAAGGTCGGCCCAGTCGGCGAACGTGGCCGCCGGGTCGTTTATGACTTGCTGCGCCCGGTTGTAGTATTCTCCCCACGAGCCGACGAAACGGCCGCGCCGCAGGCGCTCGAGGTCCAGCACTTTTTTTAGGGAAGACAGGATCTGGTGGGGGCTCACCGGCTTCACTAAAAAGTCGTCGATCTCGCCGAAGTACGCGTCATCCATCAACGTCTCTTCCGTCGATTTCGTGACCATGATTACGGGCAGCGACGCGTCCACGGCCTTGAGCGCATGTAACGCCTCTATGCCGTCCATCCCCACCATTATCTCGTCGAGAAGGACCGCGTCGAAGGGTCGCTCCTTTACGAGCGCTACCGCGTCCGGGCCGTTGGTTACCGTCGTCACGCGGTAGCCGCGGTTCTCCAGAAATTGAATCTGCGACTTCAACAGGTCTATCTCGTCGTCGACCCAGAGGATTTCCGGACGTCGTTCTTCGGGCATAACTTTATTTACCCTCGGGGCCTTCGTCTTTGAGCGTCAGGCCGAGTTCGTCGAGCTGTTCGCGCGCCACCGGCGCCGGCGAGCCGTCCATCGGCGAAGACGCCCGCAGCGTCTTCGGGAACGCGATGACGTCGCGGATGGACCGTTCGCCGCGCATCACCATGACCCAGCGGTCGAGGCCCGGCGCGATGCCGGCGTGGGGCGGCGTGCCGTACTCCAGCGCGCGCAGAAAGAAGCCGAAGCGGGCCTCTATTTCCTCGTCGGAATAACCGAAGGCCTTGAATACCCGCCGCTGCAGCGCGGCGTCGTGAATGCGGACGCTCCCCGAGCCGAGCTCCACGCCGTTCACCGTAACGTCGTAGGCGCGCGACGTCACGTCGAAGGGCGCCGCCTCGAGCTTATCCGCGTCCTCGAGGCGCGGCGACGTGAACGGGTGGTGGGAGGGCACCGGCTCGCCCGTCGCCGGGTCCCGCTCGAAGAGGGGAAAGTCCGTGACCCATAAAAAATTAAAACCTTTCTCCTTTTTAATATCTAATACGTCGGCAACTTTCAATCGGGCCGTTCCCAGCACGTTGGCCGCGTGGCCGAATTCCCCCGCGCAGACTAAGATGCCGTCACCCTCTTCGCCTTTCGTATATTTTAATAATTGTTTACCGAATCCTCCCGGGAAATGTTTCAGAGCCGGACCCTTTATTTCGCCGTTACCCCCGACTGTAAACGACATTACCCCCGGGAATTTTTCCGCGGTTACCGCTTGCTCGACGTCGCCTAGTTGTTTACGGGTGAGTCCCCCGGGTACCTTTAAAGCGAAAGCCGCGCCCTCCGCGTACTTATGCCCGCGTTCTAAGAATTTGCTGTTTTTAAATAATTCCGTTACGTCTGCGAACTCGAGGCCGAAGCGCGTATCCGGCTTGTCGCGGCCGTAGCGCGACATCGCCTCGCGCCACGTGAGGCGGGGCCACGGGACCTCGAGCTCGACGCCGATGCCCTCTCGAAACGACGCGGCGAAGACGCCCTCCGTGACGTCGAAGACGTCCTCCTCTTCGGCGAAGGACATCTCCAGGTCGAGCTGGGTGAACTCCGGCTGGCGGTCGGCGCGCTGGTCCTCGTCGCGGAAGCAGCGCGCTATCTGGAAGTAGCGGTCCACCCCCGCGGCCATCAGAAGCTGTTTGTACATCTGCGGCGACTGCGGCAGCGCGTAGAAGCGGCCGCGGTGCAGCCGGCTCGGGACGAGGTAGTCGCGCGCGCCCTCCGGCGTCGACCTCATTAGATTAGGCGTTTCGATCTCTACGAAGCCTCGAGCCGAGAGGTATTCGCGGATGGCCTTGACCGCCCGGTGGCGAACGGCGAGGTTGCGCTGCATATGCGGCCGCCTCAGGTCGAGGTAGCGGTACTCCAGGCGGAGGTCTTCGTGGACTTCCAGTTCTTCCTCGGCTAGGTTGAAGGGGGGCGTCTTGGCTCGAGCTAAGACCTCGAGCTTGCGGACGTGGAGCTCGACGGCGCCCGTCGGGACGTCGTCTCGGCGCTGCTCCTCGGGCCGGAGGCGGACCTCGCCGGCGACGCGGACGACGTCCTCGCCTTTGAGTTTGGAAGCCGCCTCGTGCAGCTCCTTGTCTACCGCCGGGTCGACGACGAGCTGCGTGAAGCCGTAGCGGTCGCGGAGGTCGACGAAGAGAACGCCGCCCAGGTCGCGGCTCTTCCAAACCCAGCCGCAAAGCGTCGCCTCGGCGCCCACGTTACGCTCGTTCAGTTCGCCGCAGGTGTGGGTGCGTAGCATATTTTATCCGTTTCCAAGATTATACCCCAAACGACCGCCGCGGTAAAGGTTAATAAAACAAACCGCCCGATTTACTGGGCGGTCTTCGGCCTATGAAACGGGTCCGGCCGTCGGTTTCCCACTGGCGGCAACGGCGGTCTGAGCCGCCCTTATGTAACTTCGGCCGCGCGCGGGATTACAGGTCGCGGTTCGTGATGTCCTCGGCGATCTCCTTCAAGCGCTCGCCCTTTACCTGCAATTCTTTCTCGATCTCTTCCATGCGCCGTTGCTTCTCGGCCTCGCTCATCGTGCGGTCCATCGCGATCTTCGCGGTTTCCTTCGTCAACTCTTCGATTTCTTTGTTAAGCTGCTGAATCTCCTTTTCGTGTTCCTTGGCGGCGTGGGCGTCCGGTATGCCCGAATGCTTCATCCCGGGGACGACGTCGAGGTCGGCCTTCTCGGCGCACCCGCGACAGCCGGCGGCCCCGAGCGTTACTGCCAAAGCCGTCAGGACGCTTAGGATAATTATTGCGTACCTCAATTCGGTCCTCCTATGGTGGCGTTAGTTTACGCGCCCAAGTCGTTTTCTCGGGCGCAGAGCCTTTGATAAATTATGGCCGCGAGGGGGACGAGGTTTTTCGTGTCCGCGGCGTTGTAGCGGAGCAGGAGCTCGAGCGCGCCGCGCCGGCCGCGGCAGTGGGCCTGCCAGAGTTTTACGGCGTCGTAGCCGTCGAGGCCGTCGACGTCGCCGTCGCGCGCGATGCCGAATTTTTTCTCGACCTTCTTCAGGCCCCCCGTGACGCCGAGCCTTTTGGCCGCGAAGCAGATGTCGTAGTGGGGGAGCTCGAGTTGCAGGTACGAGAACTCGCGTTTGAGGAAGGGTACGTCGAAGTTTGCGCCGAAGAACGTAACGAGGAGTTTGACGCCCTCCAGCGCGGCGTCAATCGCGTCGCCGGAGAGGTCGCGGCCTGCGACGAGTTGGCTAAGGCCCCGCCCCGGCCTGTACACGCCGACGACCGTCGTCTCGTCGTACGGCGGCGCCTGGCCGGTGGTCTCGATATCCAAGCAGGCGACGTCGTCGCAGAAGGCGTCGAAAAGCCGCCAGTGCTCACTGCGCGGAAGTTTCTCGCGAAAGAATCTCTCGTTCCGCCGCTCGAGGGCCGTACGCCATCGCGCGAGCTCTTCCGTCCAGAGCTCGTTACGCCGCGCCGACGTAAATTTAACGCCGCCCCGCGCGAGGAAGTCGTCCCAGCTCGAGATCCCCTCGCGCCGGATGCGCCGCTCCGTATACGGGCCGACGCCGTTCAGAATGCGAAACGTCCGCCTTATCAAACTGTATCTCCTGTTCCGGCCGCGCGGCCGGCGAACGCCGAGAGGTACGCCAGCGCGCCGAATATCCCTCCCGCCAGGTCCGCGCCCAGGTCGACGACGTCCGCGCTGCGACCCGGGACGAAGGCTTGGATGATTTCCGTCGCCGCGCCGACCAGCAGTACGGTGAAGAAGGCGACGACGAACGCGAACGTTCCGCCGCGGCGCGCGGCGCCGGCCATTGCCCGCGCCGCGAGCGCGCCCAGCAGCGCGTAGGCCGCGGCGTGCCGGACCTTGTCTATGTTGAGAGCGCGCGGCTGCGGCGCCTCCGGCAACGCTACGAACGCGAAGACCACAAGCACAGCGACCCACGCGCCCCAAGGGAGATAATAAGATTTTAAGTCGCTCACGTCAACAGCGCCCGCACCAGCGCCAGCGCGGCCTCCTTATGGGGCAAGTAGTGGCCGCGCCGGAGGTCCGGGTCGCGTACCTGGTTCGGCGTGAAGGTCGATACGCCGACGCAGCTCGGGCAACCGTTCTCGCACTCGCAACCGGCGATTAGCTCTTCGCACGCTTTTAATACCTCGTCCAGGCGGCGGTACGCGTGCTCGGCGTAGCCCAGGCCGCCGGGGTAGACGTCGTATATAAACGCCGCCGGCGTGCCCAGGTTCGACGAGTCCACGACGCCGCGCAGGTCGCGCGGGTCGCACATCGCCAACAACGGTATCACCGCCTGCAGCACGTTCTTCAGGCCGACCAGGCCCTCGAAGGGATTATATCCCATCCGCGAAACGTCGTTTATAACCTCGGGCCCGGGCGCGACGTAGAGCGCGACGGTTTCCAGCTCCACCGCCGGCAACTCTAAAGGCGACCAGCCGATGGACTCCAGCGAGTAGAACTTAATCTTTTTGAAGCCGATGGTTCGCCACGTTACGAGCGCCTCGCCCAGGCCGTACGCGCCGGCCGCGTTCTCGTGGGACTCCAGCGTCTTCAAAAGGCGCAGCGTCGCCTCGACCATCGCCTGCGTGTAGTAGTCTACGTCGCCCCGCTCGACGAACGCGACCTTCTGATTTAAGTCCAGCTCGCGGACGAAGTACGTCTCGCCCTGTTGCAAGTAGACGGCCTCCGGGTAGAGCTGCTCGAGCGCGCTCTCGTAGTCCAACGTGCCGACGACGGCGTTCTCTTCCTTTACGTCGACGATGGTGACGGTATTGTCCGAGGAGGAACGGAGGTTGACGTCCGCCGCCGGATAGTCGCTCGAGAGCCACCAATACTTGCCGTCCTTGGCGGCCATGTTGCCCTCGTCGGCGACGACCTCGGCTACGTCCGCCGCGCTCGAGCCGAAGGCCGCCAGGTCGTCCGCCGTTAGCGGCAGCTCCGCCGCGGCGCAGCGCAGGTGCCCCGAGAGGATGTAGACGTTCTCCGGGTCGACGATCGCGGCCTCGGCTGAGCGGCCGAAGACGTACTGCGGGTGGCGCGCGAGGTATTGGTCCACCGGGTCGTCGTACGCGACGAGGACCGCGAGCGACGTGTCGGCGCGCCGGCCCGCGCGGCCCGACTGCTGCAGAAGCGACGCGATGGACCCCGGGAAGCCGACGACGACCGCGGCGTCCATTCCCCCCACGTCGATGCCGAGCTCGAGCGCGTTGGTGGCCGTAACCGCCAGAAGCTGGCCGCCGAAGAGCTGCTTTTCTATTTCGCGCCGCTCCTGGGGGAGGTAGCCGCCGCGGTAACTGCGGAGCTTGTCGCCGTACTTGGGCCCGAGCGCCTCCCGGGCGTACTTGTAGATTAGCTCGGCGACGACGCGCGCCCGGGCGAACGTCACCGACTGGACCCCCTCCTTAACCAGCGCCTGAAGAATTTCCGACGCCTCGACGTTGGCGGAGCGGCGGAGGCCCAAGCCCCGGTCCGAGAGCGGCGGGTTCAGGATGATGAAGTAGCGGTCGCCCTGCGGCGCGCCGGACTCGTCTACCAGCGTCACGCCGCCGCCTACCAGCCGCTCGGCGTGCTCCTTGGGATTGGCGATGGTGGCGGAGGTCAAAAGGAACTGCGGCGCCGCGCCGTAGTGGGAGGCGATGCGCCTGAGCCGCCGCAGGACGTTCGCGACGTGCGAGCCGAAGATGCCGCGGTAGGCGTGCAGCTCGTCGACGACGACGTAGCGCAGCGACGAGAAGAACCGGCCCCACCGCGCGTGGTGCGGCAGGATGCCGGTGTGGAGCATGTCCGGGTTGGTGATGAGGAGGTTGGCGCCGTCGCGGAGTTTGCGGCGCGCGGCCGCGGGGGTGTCGCCGTCGTAGACGCCGGGCGCGACGCGCGAGGCCACCGGCGGCGCGAGCGCCAGGAAGCGGTTTAGGTTGCGCAGCTGGTCCTGGCTAAGCGCCTTGGTGGGATAGAGGAAGAGCGCGGCGCCGCCGCCCTCGTCGTAGAAGCGCTCGAGCACCGGCAACAGGAAGCAGTACGTCTTGCCGGAGGCGGTGGGCGTGACGGCGACGACGTTTTGGCCTGCCCGGGCCGCGGCGACGTACTCGGCCTGGTGGCTGTAGAGCCGCGCGATGCCCAGGTGCCGCAGCGCCTCGGCCAGCGGCGGCGCGAGCGGCGGCTCGAGCTCGCGGTAGCGCGCCTCCCGCGCCGGGACGTGCTCGACGTGGCGGACGGCGTCGCCTTTGGTGAGCTGCAGCTCGGCGAGTACGGCGTCGATTTTCATTATAAATATTATAAGATCTCGCGCCGGCATCCGAAAGTTAAAAAGGAGGCGGTTGTATAAACGCCAACATTCTTTTGCGCCGTTCGCGCGTTATAAGGTATAATATAAACGATGAAACTATCCCGCGAACGGTTCGTCGTCTTTCGGGCGCACGTACGCGAGGCCTTCGCGCTGGCGGCGCGCTCGCTGTGGGCCAACAAGATGCGCTCGCTCTTGACGGTGCTCGGCGTCTTCATCGGCGTCACCACCGTCGTCGGCCTCATCTCGCTCATCGCCGGCCTGCGCACCTACGTTACCAGCGCCTTCGCGGCAGCCGGCACGGACACTTTCTTCGTGACGCGGATGAACGTCATGACCACCAATTGGGAGGATTGGTACGAGGGCTTAAAACGGCCCGACATTACCGTCGAGGACGCCGCGGCCATCGCCGCGAGCTGCCCCTCCGTCGATTACACCGCGCCCCGCAACGTCGCGATTAAGGAGGTGTCGTTCCGCGAAAAGAAGGTCAAGGGCGTCATCGTCATCGGCACGACCGAGGAGTTCCAGCAGATGCAGGGGCTTAAGATCCGGCGGGGCCGCTTTATCACTAACGCCGAGGTCGACCACTCCCGCCAGGTCTGCGGCCTGGGCTACGAGGTAGCCGACAAGCTCTTCGGCGCCGGTTCCGGCCTGGGCGAACGCGTTAAAATCGGCGGCCACGCCTTCACCGTCGTCGGCGACGCGTACCCCATGGGCTCCGTCTTCGGCCAGAGCCGCGATAATACCGTTATCGTCCCTATCACGGCCTTCGAGAAGATGTTCGGGACGCGCGGCATCGCCCACGGCGTGATGGTAATTGCGCGGCCCAGGTCGCCGGAGTTGGAGGGCCAAGCCGTGGACGAGGTGACGAACCTCATGCGGCGGCGTCACCGCCTCGGACCCGAAGAGGAGAACGACTTCGAGATCATCACGCAGGCGGCGATGGTGAAGGCGTTCGACGCGCTCACCGCGGCGCTCTTCGTCGTCATCGTCGCGGTGGGGAGCATATCGCTTTTGGTGGGCGGCGTCGGCATCATGAACATCATGCTGGTCTCGGTCACGGAGCGGACGCGGGAAATAGGCGTCCGCAAGGCGGTGGGCGCGCGGCGCGCCGACATCCTGATGCAGTTTCTAATCGAGGCCGTGGTGCTATCGGCCGGCGGCGGCGTTTTGGGCGTGGCCGGCGGGACGGCCCTGGCTTATATCGTGGGCGCCGCGACGCCGGTCCCGGCCTCGCTCTCGGCCGGCGCGGTGGCGCTGGGCGTCATATTCTCCACCGCGGTGGGCGTCTTCTTCGGCCTGTATCCCGCGCGGCGCGCGGCCCGTCTCGAGCCCATAGCCGCGCTGAGGTACGAGTGACGATATGAAGCCGTTCTGGCACAATCTTCGTCGTTATTATTACCAGTACCGCGAGGCGGCGTCCCTCGCGTTCTCGTCGCTGTGGGTGCACAAGATGCGCGCGCTCCTGACGATCCTGGGCGTCATCATCGGCGTCACGACGGTCGTCGCGATGGTCAGCATCATCGACGGCCTGAACCAATCCTTCGCGAATCAGATGGGCTTCCTCGGCGCCGACACTTTTTTCATCCAGAAATATAAGGCCGTCCAGTTCGGCCCCCGCCGCGAGGAGCCCCGCAAGGACTTGGAGGAGGCCGACGCGGCGGCGATAACGCGGCGTTGTCCGGCGGTGGCGGTGGCCGACTTCTATACCGAGATCGTCGGCCGGGCGACGTACGGTAATAAAAAGACCGCTTTGCTCGCTGTGGGCTCGACCCAGACGGAGAAGTTCGACGAGATCTTCTCGTGGTGGGTGGAGGACGGCCGGATGCTGACGCAGGCCGACATCGACGCCGACCGGTACGTCGCGGTCGTGGGTTCCGCGGTGGCCGAGGCGCTCGCGCCGGAGGGCCGGATAATCGGCGAGCGGATAAAAGTGAACGGCCATCGCTTCCAGGTGGTGGGCGTCTTCGGCCACAAGGGCGAAATCTTCGGCGTCTCGATGGACAACTACATAGTGATCCCGCACGGCGCGGGCCGCAAAGCTTTCGGCAAACCGGTAGACGAAATGGGGATGCAAAGCTCGGCGATCACGGTGCGGGCGAAGTCGCCCCAGCTCGTCAATACCGCCATCGACCAGGCCGAGGTGGTTATGCGGGAGCAGCGCAAGGTCCCGCCGGAGGCCGACAACGACTTCGAAATATACACCGCCGACTCGCTTATGGATATATATAACCAGATAACCGGCGCCGCGTTCGCGGTCATGATCGGCATCTCCGCGGTGTCGCTTCTCGTGGGCGGCATCGGCATTATGAACATCATGCTCGTCTCGGTTACGGAGCGCACGCGCGAGATAGGCGTCCGCAAGGCGCTCGGCGCCCGGCGACGCGACGTCATGGCGCAATTCATCGGCGAGGCGACGGTGATATCACTTACCGGCGGCCTTCTGGGGATCGTACTCGGCGTAATTATCGGCGAGGGGGTAAGTTTGTTGACGAAGGTGCTTTCGGATGCCGGCGCGCCGGTGCCTTACCTGCCGGCGGCGATCAAGGCGTGGTCCGTCGTCTTGGGCTTCCTGTTTTCGCTCGGGGTGGGCCTCTTCTTCGGCATCTACCCGGCGAACAAGGCGGCGAGGTTGAACCCCATCGAGGCGCTGCGGTACGAATGACGCGGCGAGGTTTTCCATGAGAAATTCAATCGTGAGAGTTTATCTATCGACGGTCGCGTTCGCGGCGGCGAGTTTCGCCGCGGAGGACGAGATAACGAAGACGCCGGCCGGCCTCGAGATCGAACCCGTCACGGCGACGTGCGAAGAAGTGCTCGCGCCCAACGTCTTGCGCGTAAAAATTTTAGGGGAATGCGCCCTCATCGGCGTCCAACCGCTTAAGAAGAAGTCGCCCTACTACGGCGACGCGTTGGCGTTCGTCAAGGAGCGGGTTGCGGGCCGGGAGGTCCGCGTCGAGGCTTGCCCCAATATCCCCGTGAACGAGAAAGGGCAAACCCGCGCGGTTATATACTACCCCAGGGAAGGCAAGTGGTGGAACCTCAATATAGAGCTTATCCGCGCGGGCCTCGCGAAGGTCGCGGACGTGCCCGGGTGCCACGTACCCACGAAGGCTTGGCTTGAGTACGAGAAGGAGGCGCGGCACGCGCGGCGCGGGATGTGGGCGACTTTCGGCGAGCGCAAAAAGGCCGCGAGCGAGCCCCCGGACGTCCCCGACGTCAACCGATGAGTAACGGGCGCGACTTCCGGGCCAAACTTCGGGAGGTAGCCCGGGCCCGCGCGCGGGGCGACGCTCCCCAAAGGCCCCGACCGCCCGCCGACAGCGTCGTCCCCCTCGAGCAGTTGTGGCCCGCGGCGCGGGAGGAAGGGTTCTGGTTCTGCCGGCCCGAGTGGCCCGAAGGCTACCCGAAGGCCGATATTCCCAAAAAACTTCCACGTTTATGCGCGGCCTTCGACGTCGAGTCGATGGGCCGGACGCCCAAGCCGCTCTTCCTCGTTGGCCTGGGCCGGATTTCCCCGCGAGGCGTCGAGTTCGAGCAATACCTCGCGGGCCACCCGGACGAGGAACCGGCGGTCCTGCAGGCCGCGGCTCGAGCCTTGGCCGAAGTCGACGTACTCCTCTCCTATAACGGCCGCACCTTCGACCTCCCGATAATCCGCGACCGCCTCCGCTACTGGCGCTTGCCGTACGAGGAGCCGCGCCGCCACGTCGACCTCTTGTGGCTCGTCCGCAAACATTACAAAGAGAAGTTTAATATGCCTGCCTGCGGCCTGGCCGACGCGGAGCAATTCGTCCTCGGCCTACGACGCCCCCCGGACATACATTCCTCGCAAGTCCCCGAGCTTTACGAGCGTTTTTTAAAAATCGGCGACGCGCGGCCGCTCGAGCCGATATTAAATCATAACGTCTATGACCTGGCGGCGACGACGTCGTTGTTTATGAAAATTTTAAAAGAAATCCCCGACGTGTTCTCGCCATCGGGGGAAGTTGGTAGCGTCGAAACCGACGATTTGTTTTAATTATTTCCCCGCCGCCACCTCGCCGCCAGCTCCACGAACGCCTCCTCGCTCCGCCGCATATTTTCCCGCCACAGGCCCTTCGCCAATACGACCTGCCGGTTGGCCTCGCAGGCGCGTTCGCGCAGGCNNCGAACGCCTCCTCGCTCCGCCGCATATTTTCCCGCCACAGGCCCTTCGCGAGTACGACGCCGCGGTTAACGTCGCGCGCGCGTTCGCGCAGGCCGACGTCGCGAGCCGCTTTTATTACGGCCCCCGCCAGCGCCGCGCCGTCGTCCAGCGGGACCGACAGGCCCGAGGCGCCCGCCTCGAGCCACTGCCTCGCGGCCGGTATGTCCGTCACCACCGGGAAACAACCCGCGGCCAGCGCCTCCAATAGCGATATGTTCGCGCCGTCGGAGCGGGAGGTCGTTACGAAGATGTCGGCATCGCGCAGCTGCGCCGCCACCTCCGCGAGCGGCACCGAGCCGAGGAACGTCACGCGCCCGGCAAGGCCCATTTCCCGGACCTGCGCCTCGACCTTAGGCCNNACGGCCGGCAGCGCCGCGAGCAGTTGCTCGAAGTTGTAAACCGGCTTGAAGTGGCGCGTGTGAATGATGACGACTTCGTCTGCGGCTCGAGGGGCCCGCGTCGTCATCGTGAAGACGTCCTCGTCGACGCCGAAGTGGTTCACGACAATTTTTTCCCGGTCGCCGCCCAGCGCGACGATGCGCGCCGTCATGTGGTCCGCCATCGACGTTATGAGGTCCGCGCGCTTGAGGACGAACTCGATGCGCTTGCGGTGGAGCCAGGACCAATCCGGCTCGAGTAGGACGTCCGTCCCCCAAGCCGACGCCGCCACCGGCCTCACGCCGCAAAGTATCCCCAGCGGCCCGTACGAGCCAAGTTCCTGGGCGGAGACTATGTCCGGATTTATGGCCCGGGCGAGTTTCCGAACCGCCGGCAAGCACGCGAGGTATTTAATCATGAACTTGCGAGGCAGGCGGCTTTCGATAAAATAGGTCTTCCCCGGGACCGGCGGCCCCTCCTCGAAGGTTATCAGGTGGCACTCGTGCCCCGCGCCGTGGAAGTACTCCACCCAGCGGTGCGTGTGGTTCAGCGAGCGGTCCGACAGGAAAAGGATCCTCATGCGAACGTACCGCGCGAGGGGCAGAGGTAGGCCAACGCGCACGCGTCGCACGCCGGCCGCCGCGCGGCGCATACGTCGCGGCCGTGGCGTATTAAATTTAGATGGAGCTCGCGCGCGCGGCCCGGCGGGCAATACTCGTCCCAAAATTTATGGGCGGCGTCGGCCGTCGCCTTCGCCGGGATGAAGCCGAGCCTTTTAGTCACCCTTAGGATATGCGTATCCACCGGGAAGACGTCCCGGCCGAGCGAGAAGAGGAGGACGACGCGTGCGGTTTTGGCGCCGACGCCGGGTAGGGACGTGAGCCACGCCTCCGCTTCGCCGTCCGCCATTTTTTTTAGGAAAGATAAATCCGTGTTGCCGCGCCGCCGCAGCACTTCCCGCGTCATCTCTTTCAAGTGGCGCGCCTTGACGCGCGCCAGGCCGCCGAGCCGGATGCTCGAGGCGACGGCCCGCACGTCCGCCGTCGCGAGGTCCTCGAGCCGCCCGAACCGGTCTTTCAACGACGCGAAGGTCCGCGCGCTGTTCACGTCCGTGGTATTTTGGCTCAGGACCGTTTGCACCAGCTCGTCGAAGGGGGCCCGGCGCCGCCGCCGCGGCGTGCCGTACACGTCGGCCAAACGTTTCGCTATATCGGCAACGCGGCGCCTGTTTTGCGTGTCCTTGGCGGCCACGCGAGGATAATAACATAACCGCGGTTCGCCGCCAACGGCCGCCGCGCCGGGCCCGAGGCCGATTTGACTTTCGCGCGTCGTCGACGCTTGTTATTATGCGTAACGTTATGTTCGCCTCCCGACGTTTTCCGGCCGCGGCTTTTATTATCGCGCTGTTCTTCGTCTCCGGCGCCGCGGGCCTGGTGTACGAGGTCGTCTGGATGCAGATGCTCGCGGTGACGCTGGGCGGGACGGCGCCCGCGGTGGCCGCGGTGCTGGCCGCTTTCATGGGCGGCCTCGCCCTCGGCAGCGCCCTCGGCGGCCGGTTGGTCGACCGGCTGGGCCGGCCGCTGTTTTGGTACGCGGGCCTGGAGTTATTCGTCGGCCTTTACGCGTTGGCGTTTCCGTACTTGTACCGCGGCGCCGACGCGTTGTATTTTGCGGCGTACGATCCGGGGGCAGCCGGCGTCTTACACCTCTTGCGCTTCGGCGTCGCGTGTCTGCTTCTCTTGGCGCCGACGGCGGCGATGGGCGCGACGACGCCGGCGGTAGTCGCGGCGTTGAAGGAATACGGCGGCGGCACGTCGCGGTCATTCTCGGGCGCGTACGCCGCCAATACGGTGGGCGCCGCGGTGGGCGTATTGGTCGGCGGCTTTTGGCTGTTGTGGGCCGCCGGCGCGAGCGTGACGCTGAAGGTAGTGGCGTCGGCCAACCTTGCCGTCGCGGCCGCGGCCGTACTTATCGCCGCGCGCCTGGGCTCCGTTTCGGTGCGGGCCGCTGCGGCGCCGAGGCGGCCGGACGGCGCGCCCCTTTGGCGGGTTTTGCCCGCGGCTTTCGTCGCCGGCGCCGCGGCGCTTGCGGCCCAGGTTTTCTGGACGCGGGCGCTCGCCAACGTCGTAGGCTCGGCGACGTACGCGTTCGCGGCGATGCTCGCGGTGATACTGTTGGCCATCGCCGCCGGCTCGGCTGTGCATCGGCGGTTAGGCCCGGCCGTCGGGGGGAGCTCGTGGTTTTACGGCGCGGCCTGCCTCGGGGCCGGCGCAAGCCTCGGCGTCAGCATCGTGGCGCTGCGCGTCGCGCCCCATTTCTTCCTTTTGATTTACGGCTCCTCGGCCGGCGGCTTCGCCGTGGCTCTGACGCTCGTCTTCGCGATCGCCGCGGCCGTATTGTTTTTGCCGTCGTTCTTCTTGGGGATTATTCTGCCGGTGACGGTGGCCGCCGCGCGAAAGCAAACGACGGGACGCCGGGTGGGTTCGCTCTACGCGGCGAATACGGCGGGCGCTATCGTCGGCAGCCTGGGCGGGACGTTCCTTTTGTTGCCGGCGCTGGGGCCGGTGGGCGGCCTCCGCGCCGCGGCCGTAACGGCGGTGGCGGCGGCGTTCTTTTGGGGGCTCACGCGGCGCCGCGCGGTCTGGATGGGCCCGTTGGCGCCGGCCGTCGTATTGTTGGCGCTCGCGGCCCCCGGGCCGAGCCGCCATACGCTCGCGCTGGGCGCGGGGATAAGCCCGGGGTATTACCTGGACGAGGACGGGCGCCCCGATTTATCGGACGCCGCGCGCGAGGAATTGCTTTTTTACGAGGAGAGCGTCGACGCGTCCGTGGCCGTCGTGTCGTACGGCGCCATCCGTTCGCTCAAGATCAACGGGAAGACGGTGGCCTCCACCAATTACGAGGACGTGCGCGTCGAGAAAGAGTTGGGCGGATTGCCCCTCGCGGCTTGCCCCGGCGCCCGGGAGGTTTTGGTTATCGGCCTCGGCACGGGGATAACGTTGGGGGCGATAACCGCCGAGGAGGGGCTGAGCCGCGTCGTGTGCGTCGAGATCAACCCGGCCGTGCCCGCGGCATCCCGCTTTTTCGACCACGTTAGCGGCGCGCCCCTCGACGACCCCCGCGTGGAGCTCGTGCGCGAAGACGGCCGCTCCTACGTGTTGGGCACGGCGAGGCGCTTCGACGTAATAACTTCCGACCCCATCCACCCCTGGACCAAGGGTTCGTCGTCGCTGTTCACGGTCGAACATTTTCGTAATTGCGCGCGCCTCCTCAAGCCGGGGGGCGTGATGGCGCAGTGGCTGCCGGTTTATCAACTCGCGCCTGCCGATTTCCTTACCGCGGTCCGCTCTTTCCGCGAGGCGTTCCCCTCGGCGAGCCTCTGGTATACGGGCCGCGACACGATCTTGTTGGGCGGCCTCGACCGGACGCCGCTGCCGGAAGAACGCCGCCCTTATTTAATCGCGACGGCCGAGGCGCTCCGCCTCGCGACGGAGAAGGTATCGCCGAACACGGCGGACCGGTTAGCGCTTGAGTACACGGCGCCGCGCTCGCTCTACGAAAGAACGGACGTCGCCAACCTTGAGACGTTGAGTCGTTTGCGGGACGAGGCCGGCGACGAGCGGCACCGCGCCGTCGACGCGTTGCTCGCGGGCCGGCGCCTCTACCTCGCGGGCGACGAACGCGCCGCCGCGGCCGCCTACCGGCGCGGCCTCGCGTTGTGGCCGGAGAACGAGGACCTCCGCCGGGGGTTGGCCGACGTTTACTTCGATTGGGCGCTCGCCGCGGCGAGCGAGGGTAATCCCGAGAGGTCGCGGGAAATGTTCGAGGCAGTTCTCGAGCTGACGCCGGGCGACGAGGCCGCGAGGGCTAATCTCGAGCGCCTGGCCCCTTAGGCCGTACGTTTGCGACGTCGAGAAGGATTTTTAATAAACCCGTTTGCTCGTAAGGCCAGATGAATTCGACGACGGCCTCGCGGGCGCGCGCGGCAACTTCGGCCGCCACGCCGGGGTTATTTAAAACAAAAATAATTTTCGCGGCGAGGGCCTCCGGGTCTTCGGGCGCCGCGAGGAAGCCCGTCTCGCCGTCGCGGATGAGCGTGGGGACGCCGCCGACCGCGGCGGCCACTACCGGTACGTCGGCCCACATCGCCTCGAGCACGCTGTTGGGGTGGTTGTCGTCGCGCGTGGAGTTGACCAATAGCGTGGCCTTTTCTAAAAGGCGCGCGAGTTCCCCGTGAGCGACGAAGCCGTGGAACCGCACGCGGCCCGGCGCTACCTCCCCGGCCAGCCGCTCGAGCTTTGGCCGGGCGTCGCCGTCCCCGCACAGGTGCAGCTCGGCCGCGGGAAACTTTTCGGCCACCCTTCCGAAGGCGCGAATCGCGAGGTCGACGCCGCCCACGTAATCGTGGCGCCGCGGGCAAAGGATGAACGGCGGCCCGTCTCCCGCGGGACGACGCTGGGGCAAGCGAGCCACGTCGACGATGTCGGCGACGACGTGGGCGCGCATCCCGAAACTCGCGAAGACGCCCTGGAGGTAGCGCCCCGGGACGACGACGGCGCGCGCGAGCCGCGAGAACGGGCGCACGAGCCATCCCCACTTCTTAAAAAAGAATCGGGCCAGGCCGCCTTTATACATTAATACCGCCGGCGCTCCCAGAAGCCGCGCCGCGACGAGCGGGACGGCCGAAAACGCGAAGAACGACGCGTACGAGCCGCCGAAAATCAACGCCAGGTCGCAACCTCGCAGCTTCCGCAATTCCCGGAGCACGTGCAGGAACCGCGGCCCGCGCGGCTTGCGCCGGCCGAACGGGTTCGTGTTTATTTTGACGACGTGGGCGCCGTCGCGGGCCAGGACGTCGGCGAGCATCTCGGCCTGGTGGGGCATTCCTCCCGGCGGCGGCGGAAACCCGGCGACGACGGCGACTTTGGTTGTCATGGCCACGAAGAATTTAGTCCTTGATATTTCGACGGTTTTGACCTAATCATTTTATAAGGGATACGAATAAAAGTCAAATGCCGCGACGCCCCCGGGCCTCGGATTTATGAGAATATTATTCGTTTTATTTGTATCGCTTTGGGCGGCGGGAAGTGCCGTCGGCGCGTGGTTTAAAAAAGCCGACTGGTTGGCCGCGGTGACCTACCACCAGCTCGAGGACGCAGTTTACCTCGACACGACGGGAGAGCTGCCGCCCCAAGTACGTACCGTGGGCCGGGCGGACGCCAACGTCGTCGCGTTCGAACTCGCCGACCTCCGCATAAATCCTCCCATCTACACGATGGCCCCGCGCGACGGCGTCGTGAACGACATCCGCCTGGAGGGGTTCGAGGAACGCGGCCGGTACCGCGTCGTGGTTACCGTCGAGACGACCAAGCCCTTTAAATACGAGCTGGAGAGGCGGCAACTGGAGGGCGACGTCTCGCAGGTGGTACTGAGGTTCACGGACGTTGACGTCAAGCGCTCTTTGCCGGACGTGGCGGGGAAAGCGCCGTTGTACGCTCGCCCGGCGAAGGACACCCAGGTCGTGGCCTTCGTCCCCTACCATACCTTCGTCGACGTTTACGACTACGCCAAGGGGATGTATCTCGTCAAGACGCCGGACGGAACGTTGGGGTGGGTCCGGGGAAAAAATTTAAAAGTCAAAGGCGAAAACCCCTTCCTCGAGGAGGTCGAACGTCCGCCTCCCGTGGGCTTCCGGGACGGGATCGTCGCGGCCGCGAGAAAATACTTGGGTGCGCCGTACGCGTGGGGTGGCACGTCGCCAGACGGCTTCGACTGCTCGGGCCTCGTTCAAACGGTCTTCGCCGAGAACGGCTTCCAGCTTCCCCGCGGCGCGGGCGATCAGTACCGAAGGGGCCGCAAAATCTCCCAACGCCGTATGATGCCCGGCGACCTGGTTTTCTTCCGCACCTATACCTCGGGCCCTTCGCACGTCGGCATATACGTCGGCGACGGTAAGTTCATTCACGCCGAATCCTCGCCCCGCGGCGTTACCGTTACGCCGCTCCGCGACCCTTATTGGGAGGCGCGCTTCCTCGGCCCGCGCACGTGGCTCGCCGACTAAGCGGATTAAGTTATCTCAAATGTTAGGGGGGAGGGTCCCGCTCGAGCCGGCGAACGTCGCCCCCATCCTCGTGTCGCGACGTTACGCTCCAGGCCGTGGCCGTAAATAAAACTTGGCGTAGCGTTCGGTCGTATGTTATAGTGGCGCAATCGCTGGCGGCGGCGGCGCAATATTTTTATAATGCCCAGGAGGTACTTCATCGTGGCGACTAAGATAAACATCCCGGTGGACGACCCGAAGATAATCAAGAAACTGAAAGCGGGCGAGGAGGTCCTTCTCACGGGCCGCATGCTAACCGCGCGCGACGCCGCCCATAAACGGCTCGTCGACCTCCTCGACAAAGGCGAGCCGCTGCCGGTCGACCTCGACGGCGCCTGCATCTACTACGTGGGCCCTTCGCCCGCCCGCCCCGGGAACGTCATCGGCTCCGCCGGCCCGACGACCTCCGGTCGCGTGGACCCCTATACGCCCAAGCTCCTGGAGCAGGGTTTGAAGTTAATGATAGGTAAGGGCAAGCGCAACGACGCCGTCAAGGAGGCCATCAAGAAGTACGGCGCGGCATACCTCGCCGCGACCGGCGGCGCCGCGGCGCTGCTCGCGGACCGCATTAAGGCCGCGCGCGTGGTCGCCTACGAGGACCTGGGCCCGGAGGCCGTCCGCGAGCTCGAGGTCGAGGACTTCCCGGTGGTCGTGGTGAACGACGCGTCGGGCGGCGACGCGTACGTGGACGGCGTGAAGAAGTATAATCGCGAATAGATGCCCGAAGACGAAAGCGGCACGGCGAAAATAAGCCGGCGCGAGTTTTTGAGGGCGGGCGCCGCGGCCGGCGCGTTCGCGGTTCTCGCGGGCGCTTTCCCCGAAGTAGTTTGGGCCGAGGAGCGGGAACTTCCCGACCTCTCGCGGTTGGGCGAACTCATAAACCCCTTCGACGTCGCGGTCGCCCCCGACGGGACCGTATACGTCGCGAACGCGGGGCGCTACGGCATCGTTCAACTCGCGGCCCGCCGTAACCGGTACGTCGGCCTGGGCCCGGGCACCGCGGACGGCCGGTTCAACTTCCCTATGGGCATAGACGTAGCGGCCGACGGCGCGGTCTTCGTCGCCGACACCAACAACGGCCGCGTTCAGGTGTTCGACGCCGCCGGCAACCACCGCCGGTCCTTCGGTCGGCTCGGCTACCTGGACGGCGAGTTCCTGCGACCCAAAAGCGTTTGTTGTTACGAGGCGGGCGCGTTGGTCGCCGATACGCGGAACCACCGCGTGCAATACGTCGACCTTAAGAGCACGAGGTTGGCTTCCGACGAGCCGGTTACGCGGGCCATCCTCGGCGGCCTGGGCGACGGCCCCACGGACCTCAAGCTGCCGCGTTACGTCGCGGCCGACGCCGAGAAGCGCATCTACGTGGCCGACGCCGGGCACCACGTCGTCAAGGTCTTCAACCTCGACGGCGACGTCGTCGCTACCGTGGGCGAGGGCGACTTCCGCGAACCGGCGGGTATTGCCGCGGCCGCGGACGGCCGGCTCTTCGTCGCGGACGCCGGCGCGGCGCAAGTTTTGGCGTTCGACGAGAGCGGCCACAAGCTCGGCTCGGTAAAAGGTTTGGAGAATTTAAAACAGCCGCGGGGCGTCGCGCTCGCGGACGATTACCTGCTGGTCGCGGACCCGAAAGCGGCGCGCGTTTTCATGGCCGAGGTTTAACGTTTTGACGGGCGATTACGGCATATTGTTTTACGGCACCGCGGCGCTGCTCTTGAGCGCCATGGTCGTATTGGAGGTCTACCGCCTCCGCGCCGGGAGGCCGGGCCGCCTGCGGCGCTTCCTTACGGCCGAGGGCGCCTTCGGCCTGGCGCCCCGCCGTGCCGAGGTCGAGCTCGACGACGGCCGCGTCGTGGAGGCGGCGGTTCCCGGCTGCACGCAATGCGTTTGTCGCTTCAAGGCGGGCGACGCCGTGGTGGTCACGACGGCCGCGGGCCGGTACTACGTCGGTGCCGGCGTAGCGCGGGCGCGCGGGCCCCGCCGGGAATGCGCGCGCGACGTCGCCGAGGACGCCCGCTCGTAAAAAATCTCCCAACCCTAAAGGTTCACGCGCAGCATCCCCCATATGGCCTTTACGATAATAGGATACGTTACCCTCGCCGTCTTCGTCGTCGTCCTGGTCCTGACGCTCTTTAGGAAGATAAACCTTCCCATCCAGACGGTTCTAATCCTCATCACGTTATTTAATATTGCCGTGGCCGTCGGCTTCCGCCTGACGACGGAGGGCAGGCCGGGCGCGCTCCTCTTGGGTAGCGAGCTTTTGAGCGGCATCATCCTCCACCCGATAACGGCCCTTTTGGCGGGGCTTTTCCTGGCCGGCGCGCTCACGGCCTCGGGCGGCTTCGACGCCCTCAAGGTTATAATCGAGTGGCTCAAGAAGACGCCGCTCGGCCTGCCCGGCGCGATGGTCATCCTCATCAACTTGCCGCTCATCGCGATGTTGCCCTGCGGCCGCATTTTAGGGGCGGCGCTTTTGCCGCTGTTGTTCGCCTTCGGCCCGGAGGAGATGAGGGTCGTCTCGAAGGGCCAGCTCATCGTCCTCGTCGGCGCGTTCGCGCGCAACGCGTTCGGCTCGTGCGGGCCGTCGCCCATCGGCGGCGTAGGCCAGATCGGCGAGGGCTTCCTGGGCGCGCACTTCGCGACCGCGAGCCTGGGCATCTTGCGCGGGCCCCAGTCCTTCGCACTGCTCCTCGGCACCGCCTTCATGGCGCTGTTTCTCAAAATAATTACGACGAAGATATACCCCGAGGACTCGGCGCTGCGCGACGCCCCTCCCGGCGAGGCGGCCGAGGCGCCCAAGGCCACGGCGCCGACGCGCGGTTACGTCTCGCTCGTCATCTTCGCCGTCGCGCTCCTCGTCTCGATATTCCAGCCCTTCGGCAAGTACCCCGTGCAGACGGTCCTCGTCGTCGCGTGCCTTTTGATAATTCTCCTCTGCCGCGTGAAGCTCACGGACCTTATGGCCGGGATAATGCTCATGCCCGTAACGGCGATGGCCGCGGGCTTTCTGGCCGCGGGCTCGCTCTACCTGACGGGCGGTTTCGACGCGCTCAGCAGCTTGCTCAAGGGGCTCTCCGACTTCCGCGTGCTGGGCATCGCCGGCATGCTCGCCGTCTTCGTCCAGATCCAGACCATAATACCGCTGAGCTGTTCGCGCATCTTGACCGCGGCGCTGGTGCCGACGCTCTACCTCTTCGGCCCGGCGGGCTTCGGCCTCGTAACCTGGACCCAGCTCGCGATCGTGATGTCGGCCTACATGATTAACGCGACGACGTCGTGCGCGCCGTCGCCTCTGGGCGGCGCCGGGATGATGGCCGAGGGGACGCTGCGCGCGGAGACCGGCTACCTCAAGGGGGCGTTCTCTTTCGCGGCGATGGCGGTGATGGCGCCGCTCGCGGCCGTCTTCATGAAGTTCATCAACCTCGAGATATTCACGCCCGAGGGCTTCACGCAGAACCTTCCCGCGGTCCTCGTCGGCGCCGCGGTCGTCGTCGTGATCAACTTGATAATGATAAAGCTCGTCGGCGCGTTAACCGGCGCTAACATCCAACGCGGCTGGAACGTCCAGTTCGGCGTCTTTCTGATAACGGGCGCGGTGGCGGGCGCGATGCTGGCCTTCGCGCTGTACGATTTCGACTGGGGCGCGGCCGCGCAGGGGGCCTTCGGCGGCCTGGTCGCCGCGTTGCTCATCGGTTCTATGACTCCCAAGGCCGTGAACGTGCCGAGGGGGTAGTCTCGTTTAATTAATATCACCTTGGCCGCCGTGTTCGCGGCGGCCTTTTCGCCGACGGCGGGTGAAATATGGCGGCGGCGTTACCATTAATCGTAAAAAGTACCGCGCTGCTCGAGCGCTGCGGCGTTATAACGGCCGGGGCCGACAATGATTAACGGGCTCGGCGGCAAATCGCGCACCGGCGCGGCGACGAAGGCCGGGCGAAGGTTTTGGCTCTTCCTCCTGGCGCCCATATTAATAGGGGGCGCATTTCTGGTTGGCGCGGCCTTAGCGACGCAGGGTCGCGTGGACCCGCCCATCGACGACTCGTTGATATTCTTCCAGTTCGCGAAGAACACCGCGCGCGGATACGTAATGACCTTCCAGGTCGGCGAGGGCCCGACGGCCGGGTGTACGTCGCTCCTGTGGATGTTGTATTTGACGGTCGGGTGGGGGGTCGGTTGGCGCGGCGTATTATTGGGCTGGTTTTCGGCGGCGTCGGGCATCGCGCTCCTGGTTATTTCCGTCGCACTAATTTACCGATTGTTGCGTACGTTCGAGGCCTCCTCGTCCGTCGCCGGCCTGACGGGGGTGTTGTTGGCCTCCACCGGCCCCGTCGTTTACGCGTATTTAAGCGGTGCCGAGACCGGCCTATTCACGACGCTCATTCTGGCGACGGTTTTTTTCGGCGCTCGGAAAGAGCTGGTTAGATTCGCCGTTTCGGCCGCGTTGTTAACTTGGGCCAGGCCGGAAGGCATAGTCGTGGCTTTAATCTTGGTAGCGTGGTATTTTTGTTTATCCGGTAAACCCTCGGCACGATACGCGTGGCTTCTGGTCGTACCGGCGGCCGTAATAGCGGAGGGGACCTTTTTTTATTTTTCCACGGGAGAACTTTCGACGAATTCGTATTACGCGAAGTCGCCGTTGGCCGCATTCGCCGGTTCGCCGCGGCCTCCGGATTTCTACAAAATTAAACTTTGGCTCGAGCCGCTGCTCGCTTTAAAGGCCATTACCGGGAGCGCTTTCGGTTACGTCCCGCGGTACGCCCTCCGAATCGACGCCGCGTCGGCGGCGTACAAGGCCTCCGTATTTATTACGGCTTATATCCTCCGGCCGATTATCCTGGGGGGTTTTATCGCCGGCTTGGGCGCGGCCGCGTTCCGGGCCCGTAGGCTCGCTATACCAGTTTTCCTGGCCGCGGCGGCGGTTTTAACGGCGAACGCCGTGGCGTTGGGCGACTTTCATTTTTTCTGGCACCGCTGCCGTTACGGCGCGCCGCTTCTCGCGCTGGCTATAGTAGGCGTGGGATACGGCCTCGCGTACGCGGCTCGCGTTTTCCGGCTGGGGCCTTGGCCCGCGGCGGCGCTGGTATTGGTTACGTTACCCACTACGTGGTGTTGGGGCGCGTGTTTCGCTAACGACTCGCGCTTCGTCTATTGCTTCTACGAGCCCGTCGTAAAATTTATTAAAGGGGAGTTGGGCCCCGAGGCGGTTATCGCGACGCACGACGCGGGGTACGTTTCTTATTATACCGATAACCGTATCGTCGACATCGGGGGACTTTGCGCGAGACGCTACGCCGAGGCGCTACGGGCCGGCGACGGCGCGATCGTGGAGGCCCTCGAGCGCGAACGCCCCTTGCCGACCCTCTTCTTCATTTACCCGTACCGGGTGCAGGGGGTGGAGGCGACCGTAGCAGGCCCTTGTTTGAAATTTTATTGTAATGAGTCGTTCCAATCATATACTTGTAAGGCTTATTTCCCGGCTGACTTTAGCGATTGTGGCGCCGACCGGCCCCGACGCGTCGTCGGCGGGAAGGAGGTCGTCGATACGTTGGACGTGGCGGATTTGGATTCGGAGAGCGCTCACAACTACCGGTGCGGGGCTTTCGTGTGTTTCGATTGCATGTGGGTGGTCGTGAGGGAGGACGGCACGGAAGAAGCTTACGAACAACGTTGTGCGCGTAGCGGCGTGACGTACGCGTTGCGCGCGAAATACAGAGGCGGCCGGGAGGCGGTGGACGGCGGCCGCGTGATCGCCGAATCCGAAGAGTTCACGGTGGCGACGAGCCCCGGCCGCGCGGCGACGCTCTTGATGCGGACGGACCGCCCTATAAGGAGGCCCGTGGCCGTCTATGTGAACGACGTCTTTGCCGGCCTTTGGCTTCCGCAAGGGCCGCGCGCGGGGGTCTGGAGGGAAGTCCGCTTCGATATTCCTTCCCGGCTAGTCGAGGGTAACGATACCATCCGGCTAATGTCTGAGCCTTTTGTTCACGAAATAAACTATACGCCTTTCCATTATTGGGTTTTCCAGTAGCGCGCTTAAGACCCTTATATCCGGGGGTCCCTCACCGTGGGGGGAAGCCGATGGCCGCGAAGTTTGTTTTAATAATAAAGGGGACCGCGCTGGTCGAGCGCTACGGCGTTATGATGCTCGCCGCGGCCCTCAAGCGGGCGGGGCATCGCGTGGAGCTGGCCCGGGCGCAGCGATTGGGCCTCGAGCCGTTGCGCCAAAGGGTCGCCGAGCTCGAGCCGGCGGCGCTCCTCTATAGCGCTATGACCGGCGAACATCAATACTTGTTGGACGTCAACCGACGCCTGAAGGAGAGCTACCGCGGCGTCTCGGCCTTCGGCGGCCCGCACGCCACGTTCTTTCCGGAGATGATTTACGAGCAAGGCGTCGACGTCGTATGCCGGGGCGAGGGCGAGGAGGCCGTCGTCGAAATGGCGGACGCGCTCGCGGAGGGCCGCGACTACGCCGGCGTCGCCAACCTCTGGGTGAAGCGCGACGGCGTCGTCGTGCGGAACGACGTCCGCCCCCTGCTCGAGGACCTGGACGCGTTGCCCTTCGGCGACCGCGAGGTAATGTACGCGGGCGACGCCGACCTGCGCGACCACCCGACGAAAATCTTCTTCGCCATGCGCGGCTGCGTCTTCCGCTGCACCTATTGCTTCAACCACCGCTTCAACGACATGTACCGTGGCTTGGGGCACGTCTGCCGCGCGCGGAGCGTCGACAGCCTCCTCGCGGAGATGAAATACGTGAAGGCCCGGTGGCCGCTCCGCTACATGCAAATTGACGACGACACGTTTCTATTGCACAAGCGCTCGTGGCTCGAGGAGTTCGCCGAGAGATTGCCGCGCGAAGTGGGCGTCCCGTTTATGTGCAACGTGCGCGCGGATTTGTTGAACGCCGACAACCTCCGCTTGCTTAAGGCCGCGGGTTGCCACGCCGTGTGGATGGGCGTCGAGTGCGGCGACGAGCGCCTCCGGCGCGATTTCCTCAAGCGGCCCCACACGGACGAAGAGATTATCGCGGCCGTGACGTTGCTCCGGCGGCACGGCATCCGCGTCGCGACGCAGAACCTGTGCGGCCTGCCGGTGGAGGACCCGGTGGCGGCGGACGAAAAAACGCTCGCGCTCAACGTCGCCTGCCGGCCCGACTTCGCGTGGTCGTCGATATTCTACCCCTATCCGAGGACCGAGCTCGGCGAGCGCGCCGTGGCCGGGGGATATTACGACGGTTCGCTGGACGACGTGCCGGAGACCAACAAGATCAATACGATGCTCGAGTGGGGCGACGAGTGGACGAAGTGGCGGCTCGAGAACCTCCATAAGTTCTTCGGCGTCGTGGCCGAATTCCCCTGGCTGTGGCCGCTCGTGCGGCGCCTCGTCGCCCGCAAGCCCAACCGCTTGTTCGTGTTGGTCTTCTTTTTATGGTACGGCTTCTGCTGGAAGACGAGAATCGAGAAGATACCCCTTACCCCCAAGATCGTCTTTGCGCTTTTCAAGACGTTAATCCAGTACCTCCGCGGCGTCAAGGAGTTCGCTCCCGCGCCGGGCCGGGCGGCCGCGGCCGAAGTTTAACTCGCGTTCGCCGATGCGACTAGCGTTGGCATATATCGCCGTCGTAATCGTCGCCCGGATTTTGACTTTCGCCGGCAGGCCGCGGCGAACTTTCGGCGACGTCGTGAGGACGCTTCTCGAGCCGACGTTTCACTTATTGGCCTGGACGTCGCTCGCGGCGGTTGCGATGCCCCTTTTAGAATATATCGTATTAAGGCCCCGGCAATGGCTGCCGTTGAACCTGGCGGGAGCGGCCCTTATTGTCGGCTCGGGCGTGGTGGCGCACGTCGCCAACCGGGCCCTCGGCGCGGCGTTTACGCCCTACGCGGACGCGCGTGCCGCGGCGAAGAGGGTAGTCACCACCGGCATATACCGCCACATCCGCCACCCTCTCTATACGGCGGGTTTTATGTTGACGGCGGGCGCGGCACTTATGTTATGTTCTAATATTTCGTGGTTCTTCACGGTGCTCTATTGGGCCGCGGTCGTCGTCCGGACGTTGCGCGAGGAGGAAATGTTGAAACGCAACGTGGACGGTTACGTCGACTACATGCGGCTGACGAAGCGTTATCTGCCGGGGATAATATGAGGCGCGAGGAATCGAAGAGGGCCGAGGTGGCATGAAGGTTCGCGGCGGCGTTTTCGCCGGCGTATTGCTGCTCTCCGCGGCGGTGTTGGCGCTCGAGGTCTACCTGACGCGCATATACTCGCTGATGGTCTGGCCCTATATGGCTTTCCTCGTGGTCTCGGTCGCGCTGTTGGGGATAGGGGCCGCGGGGGCGGTGCTGGCCGCGGCCGGCTCGCGTTTCGCCAAAGACCCCCCGCGTACGATGGCGACGTGCGCGCTCGCCTTCGGCGCGACCGCGCTCGTGGGCACCGCCGCCGTTGGCCATTTTCCCGCGGACTTGGGGCGTCCCCTTCTATCGCCGGGCACGCACCTCCCGGTGATTTTGTATTATTTAATATCGGGTACGCCCTTCTTTTTCGCCGGCTTCACGTTCGCCCTCGCGTTCCGCGTTTACGCCGACCGGGCGCACCAAATTTATTTCTTCGACCTCCTGGGGGCCGCGGCCGGTGCCTTCGCCGTTGTGGGGGCGATGAACCTCGTGGGGGGCGCGGGTACGCTCGCGTTTACGGCGACCCTCGCCGCGGGCGCCTCGGCCGCCTTCGCCCGTTTTCGCGGCCGGCGTCTCGCCGCGGCCGTCGTCTTGGCCGGGGCGGGGATGGTCGCGGCCGGCGCGGCGCCGGCGCTCTTCTACGTGAAACCGTCCCCCCAGAAGTTCCTCCCGTTTGTGACCAAGGCCACGGGGGCCGGCATCGAGAAGAGTTACTGGAACGCGCTCGGGCGGGTGGATATCTTATCGGGGGGCAAGGCCAAAGACGCGCCTCCCCTCGGCGCTTTCCGCGGCATGAGCGCCCGCTACCACGGGCCCTTCCCGGAGGTGAAGTGGATCGCCATCGACGGCGGCGCGGAAACGCCCGTGATCTCTTTCGACGGCGATTTCGATAAGCTGGTTTTTTTGGAATATTACCTCCCGGCCCTATCCTATCGCTTCAAGTCCCCCCGAGAAGTTCTCATTATCGGCCCGGGGGGCGGCGTCGACGTGCTCGCGGCCCTCAGGTACGGCGCCCGCCGCGTCGAGGCGGCGGAGCTTAACCCCGCGGTCGTCGCGGCAAACAGGGAATACTGCGCGGACCTTAACGGCGGCATCTTCAACCGGCCCGACGTGACGCTCCGCGCCGCGGAGGGGCGGTCGTTCGTGAGGGCGACGCCGCGGCGCTACGACCTCGTCCAGCTCTCGTTGGTGGACACGTTTACCGCGGCGGCGAGCGGCGCCCACGCCTTGTCCGAGAACTACCTCTATACCGTCGAGGCGTTCCAGGATTACTATCGCCGTTTGCGCCCGGCGGGCATCGTTACTGTGACCCGCAATTATTTTACTTTCGGCCACGAGTCGCTCCGGCTTGCCGTCATAGCCTACGAGGCTCTGAAAGTAGAAGGCGAGCGCCGCCCGGAAAATTGTATGGCTGTATTCACCAACGGCCTGCAAGCGAATATCATCGTGAAGCGGGGCGGCTTCAGCCCGGGCGAGGTCGACGAGCTCCAAGGCCTCGCCGCGGGTAAATTCGGCACGCTGTGGCTTCCCGGGAAGCCGCAGCCGGCTCGAGCCTTCGAGAGGATCTACCGCGATTGGAAAGGGGACGCCCGCCTCTTTATAAAAAATCGGCCTTTTTCCGGCGCGGCGGCCCGACAGCTCGACCGCGACGCTCGCCTGCGCGGCTACCGCTTGCTCTATTCCTCGGCGTTCCTGCGCGGCGCTAATGAGTTCTCGGCTTTCTTTTTGACCGAGGATAGGGCACGCTTTTTCCGGCGATATTTTTACGACGTCCGCGCGCCGCGCGACGATAGGCCTTTTTATTTCTTAACGTCGAAGTGGCGGAACCTCTACCTCACGGCCACGGTTACGGCTCCGCCCGGCTTTAAGGCGCGAACGGATTTCGTCGCCGTACCGCACGCCGGGCAATTCTTCTTGCTGGTCGCGCTGATAGAGGCCGCGGTACTATCGGCTTTGTTTATCTTGGTACCGGTGTATTTCTTCCGGAGGCGGGGCATCCGGCCGCGGCGGACGTGGTCTTTCGCCGCCTACTTCCTGTTGCTCGGCGTGGGCTTTATGTTTATCGAAATACCGCTGATACAGAAGTTCACGCTTTATTTGGGCCATCCGGTCTACGCTTTTGCCGCGGCGCTCGCGACGCTTCTCGCCGCTTCCGGCGCGGGGAGTTTGGTCAGCGCGCGCTTGGGCGCGCGGCGGTGGCTGCCCTTCGTAGTGGTCGCCGCACTTGCGATTCTTTTCCCGCTGCTCACGGACCGTTTGCTTGCCGCGACTTTGGGCTGGCCCTTCGCCGCCCGCGTGTTCCTCGTGGTCGCCGAGTTGGTCCCGTTGGGGTTTTTCCTGGGGATGCCGTTCCCGGTGGGCATATCGGTCATAGCCGCGCGCGAGCCGGCGTTGATCCCCTGGGCGTGGGCCGCGAACGGGTGCGCTTCCGTGATCGGCCCGGCGGCCGCGGTCCTATTGGCGGCGACGGAAGGCCACAACGCGGTCCTTTTGGCCGCCGCGGCCTCGTACGTTCTCGCGCTCGTTGCGCTGTATAGGTTTGCGAGGGCGCGGGCGCGGCCCGTACCCGCGTAGTCGCGCCGACCCGTTATGGAGGAAAAAAGGCTAAGCCCGTATTTGGGTATGGGCGCGATTGTTGCCGCGGCGTTCGTTTACGCGGCATATTTGCGCCGAACGCTCGCCATAGCCGCGGGATACGACGCCGCGGCCGTAGCCGCGGCAGGCGCTTTTTTGGGCCTTGCCGTCGGCGCCGCGTTGGTGGCCGTCGTGGGCGAGCGGGCCGCGCGGAAGGCGCGCGCCACGTTGGCGTTGAACGCCTTAACCTTCGGCTTGGGAGCTTTCGTCGTCGGCGCCGTGGTAGCTCGCTTGCCCCTTCCCGCCGGCGGGGCTGGGGCGTGGTTCGTCTTCGCGGTTTACTTGGTCGCGGGCGCGGCGCCGCTCGGGTTCGTGGGTTTCGCGTTGGGGCTTGCGTTCCGGGTTTACGCGCGCGGGCCTAACCGCGTTTACGCGGCTTTTCTCGGCGGCGGCGCCGCGGGCGCGTTATTTGTGGCGGCGGCGTTTGACTTGCTCGGCCATTTGGGCGGCCTCGCCCTCGTCGCGGTTCTCGCGGCGGCGGGTGGTGCTTCTCTCTACGTCGGCGTCTCGAGGGCCGGCGTCGTCGCGTCCGCGGTTTTGGCGGCCGTCGCCGTCGTATTGGCGACGGCGGCGCCTGTTCTCTTCCGGCCGGCGGCCGCGCGCGAGAGCTTCCTCGGCGCCTCCGGGAACGTGCTCCGCGATGCGACGTGGAGCGCCGAGGCCCGGGCGGAACGTACGGTCCCCGGCCCGGGCGAGCGGCGCGCCGCGGAAAAATTCACCGCGCTCAGTGCGGACCTCGTCGGCAGGTTGCCGGACCACGAGTGGCTCAGCGTCGACGGCCGGCAGGCGGCGCCGGTGGTGAGGAAGAGGCCCTCCGCGGAATTCCTGGCGCGTTACGCGCCCGCGTTCGCGTGCAGGATAAAAGGGCCCGCGCGTGCGCTCATCCTGGGCGCCGACTTCGACGCCCGCGCGGTCGCGACGTTGTCGGGGGCGGAAGTCGACCTCTTCGTCGATGAGGCCGCGCGCAAAATTTTGGTACGTTCGGATTATCCCGCGGCCCTCGACGACGGCGGCCTCGTTACGTTACGCCGCGGCGACGGGCGCGCTTTCCTGAGGCGGCGGGCCGACAGTTACGACCTTATCCTGCTCTCGCCGTCGCTCGTGCCCGCTCCCGCCGCGCTCGCCCCTACGCTGAGGGCCGATTATCTCCTGACGGTCGACGCGTTCCGCCAGTACTATCGCGGCCTTAGCGCCCACGGCGCGTTGGCCCTTGTCGCCCGGGAGGGGCCGCGCCCGGGTTATACTTACAAGCTCGCGGCCACTCTTTACGAGGCTCTCCGGCGAGAGGGGGAGTTAAGGCCCGAAGATTGCATAGTAATTTTTAAGCGCGGCGATTTAGTTATAATATTCGCCGAGGCGGGCGGCTTCGGGCGGCTCGAGGTCGAGGGGTTGGCGGGCATCGCGGGTGAGTTATTCGAGCCGGTCTACTTACCCGGTAGGCCGCCGCCTCGGGCCGCCGGCGGCAAGACCTACGCTGCCCTGCTGACGACCGACGCCCGGAATAAAAGTTACGGCGAGTATCGTTACGACGTCCGCCCGGCGGCCGACGACAGGCCGTTCCCGTTCAAGTTGGTAAAGTGGGGTAGTCTTGAACTTTCGCCGCGCAGCACCGGCCAGTACTTCGGCCTCGGAACGTGCGTCGTTTTGGTTCCGCTGGGATTCGTATTCCTCTTGGTTCCGGTCTATTACTTCAGAAAACGGTCCGTACGGACGGGCGGCAAGGCCGGCTTCGCCCTGTGTTTCCTGTTCCTGGGGTCGGCTTTCGCCGCGCTGGCGACCTCGCTCGAGCCCAAGGTCGCGTTTTACCTCGGCGGCGGCGCGTGGAGCGGGGCGGGGGCACGGGCGATGTTGTTAGGCGTGGCCGCGGCGGGGAGCTTGCTGAGCGGCGCCGTTGCGCGGCGGCGTTGGCTCCCGTTCGCGGTTGTGGCGGCGGCGACGTTGTTTTACCTCGCCGCATACGACGCGTTGTTCGCTTTGACCGGCGGTTGGACTTTCTTGGTGCGCTTCTACCTCGCGATGGTCCTGGTCGCGTTGGTCGGTTTCTTTTTAGGCGCGCTGGCTCCCGTAGCCCTCGCGGCCGCGGCCGGGCGTGAGCCGGCGACGTTGCCTTGGGTTTGGGCGGCGTACGTTTTCGGCTTCGTCTTCGCGGACGTCGGCGCGCTTATGCTGGCCGCGACGGCCGGGTTCCGCGTGTCGGCCGCCGCGGCGTTCGCGTTAATTGTTTGCGGTTGGGGCGCTTTCACTTGGGCCGCGCGGAGTCAGCTGCCGCCGGTCGCGGGCGAGGCGGAATGACGACGACGAAGCGAGTCGGCTTAGCGTTGCTTTTGTTGACGGCGTGCGGCGCGGCCGTTGCCGCCGCGGCCGAGACGGCGGACGATATGTTGAAGCGGGCCGCCGAGCTCGAGGCGGAGGGCAAGCTCGCCGAGGCCGTGCAGCTCTACGGCGAAATTCTCGAAAAGTATCCGGACAACGCCCGCGCGTACAATAACTTCGGCGCGGTATTGCTCGCGGCCGGCAAGGTCGAGGAGGCGAAGTACGCGTTCAAAAAAGCCTCCGAGCTCGACCCGACCTATGATAAACCTTTAAATAATTTGGGGTATATATATCTCGTGATCGAGGAGGACTACGAGAACGCCGGCCCGCCCCTCCTCGCGGCCACGGAGATGAACCCTTACAACGAGTCCGCGCTAAACAATTTGCGCGCCTACTACGTCGTCCAGGACGCGTACAAAGAGGCCGCGGCGGAATGGGAGAAGCTGGCCCGCCTCGCCCCGGATAATCCACGCATCAAACGCGACCTCGCGGTTATATACATTAGGTTGGGCGACTTCAAGGCCGCGGAGAAGTGGGCCAAGGCCACCCTCGCCCTCGACGCCGACGACGTCGACGCGCGCCTTAATCTCGCTTTCGTCTATCGTTTTACGGGCAGGCTCGCCGAAGCCGAAAAGCTCCTCGCCAAGTTGGCGCAAACGCAAGGCGACGAACCCGACGTGCTGATCGCGCTCCGCGACGTATACTACGCGAGCGGCAAGCTCGAGGAGGCGCTCGCGCCCGCGGAGGCTGTGACCGAACTCGAGCCGTCGGTGGCGGAAAACTACCTCGCCCTCGCGAGGATATATATCGAACTTCGCCGATACGACGACGGCCTCGCCGCCTGCGACCGGGCCATAGCTCTTCAGGACGACGCCGCGAGCCGAAACATGAAGGGTTTGGGATTGTACTTGGCGGGACGATTGGACGAGGCCGAGGGCGAACTCAGCCTCGCGGTCGCGCGCGACGACCGCTTCGCCGACGCTCACCGGAACCTGGCCGACGTCTACTATCAGAAATGGCTCTTCCCCCAGGCGCTCGACCACTACGAGAAGGCGTACGCCATCAACTCCCGCGACCGGCGGGCGCAGGTCATGAGGGGATATTGTTACTACCAATTGGGTGATTTGGAAAAAGCGGGGGCCGTGTTCGACGAGGCGTTGGCCGCGTCAGCCGAGGACGTGAAGGCGCTGAACGGTAAGGCCGCGGTGGTTCGGGCCCAGGGCGACGCCGAGGGCGCGCTCGCTTATTCCGTCAAAGCGTTGGCGGTGTCGCCCGACAACGCCGAGGCGTTGAATACCGCCGGCGTGCTTTCCGCCGAGGTCGGCGATTTCGAGGGGTCGTACGAATATCTCAAGAGGTTTATAGCCCTCGGCCCCGAGCCGGCGTACGCGTACGCCAACTTCGGCGTCGCCGCCGTGCGCACCGGGCGTTGGGCCGAGGCGCGGGACGCCTTTGCCGCCGCGGTGGCGAAAGACGCCGACGACTTTCAGGCGCAAGCCGGCTTGGGTATCGCCGCCGCTGAGTTGAAGCAGTTGGACGAAGCCGAGGCCGCGGTCGCCGCCGCGGAAAAGATGAGCCCGGCGAACCCGATCGTGCTGTACGGCCGCGCGCTCGTGGCGGGTGCGCGGGGCGACGCCGCGGCGCGGGACGACTACCTGAGCCGCGTCCTCGAGCGAAAGAAAGAGTGGGACGAAGGGGGTCTGGTCGCGGACGTGCTTACGGCCTTCGTCTTCGAGCAAACCGTAGCGTCCGCGCCGGAGTGATGAAAAAGCTCGCGTCAGTTCCGGTAGCTTTAGCAGTATGCGTAACCGTCGCGTGGGGCCACGAGCACGCCGCCGGCCCCTCGCGCCAGGATTTCCTCGAGCACAGTTACGAGCTACTCGAGCAGCGTCAGCCGGAGAAGGCGACCGCCTTTCTACAACTCGCGCTCGAGCACTATCCGCTCGACGTCGAGTTGAATTTACTCTATCTGGACGTGCTGCGCGAGGAAGGGCTGGAAGACCTCGCGCTGCCCTCGTACCGGGAAAGACTGGAACGGTACGGCGACGAACCGATAATATTATTTGCGTTAGGTCGGCTCGCCGGGGACGACGCCGAAAGCCGGGATTGTTACGAACGCGCCCTTGCGGCCGACGACGACTTTACTCCCGCATACTGCGGCCTCGCGGAGCTGGCCTTACGAAGCGGGGACGTCGACGCCGCCCGGGGTGAGCTCGAGCGCGCGCGGAAGTCGGATCGGGACCTTTGGCGCGGGTACGCGTTGCGGGGGGAGCTTTATCTTGCCGAGGGCAAGCTTGAGAAAGCTCGCGAAGATTTCGAGCGTGCGCTCGCGGACGGACGGTACGCGCCCGGCGTGTATGCTGCGTTGGCCAGGGTTTATTACGAGATGGGCGACGCGGAAGGCGCCCGGGAGCAGTACCGTAACGCCCTCGCCTTGAGCGACGACCGCGGCGAGTACTTCCTCGGCCTTGCGAAGGCGCAAGAGGCGCTGGGCGAGGTGGACGCCGCGCGCCTCGCGTACGCGGCCGCGGCCTCGAATGCTTGCGGCGATCTGGCGTTGGCCGTCGAGGCGCGCAAGGGCGCGGGCCGCCTGGCCTTCGAGGCCGGCGACTTCGTCGACGCGGCGGAGCACATCACGTGGGCGGCGACGTTCGCGACCGACGACGCGGAAATTTGTGCGTACCTGGGTAAGCTCTATTTACACGTCGGCAGGCCGACGGAGGCCGCCGCGGAATTCACCCGGGCAACGGAGCTGGAGGCCGGGAAGGGCGACTATTGGTATCTGCTCGGCCTGAGCCAGGCCCAGGCGGGAGAACTTGGCAGCGCCGAAGAAAGCCTCGAGCGTGCCGTCGAACTCCTACCGGCCGAAAGCGCCGTCGAGGCCGCGCGCGTACTTGAGGCCGTACGTGCGCGCCTAGCGGAGAGCGAGAAAAAACAGGAGGAATAAGATGCCGTTCTTCATATCGTTTCTGGTTGCGGGCACGGCAAGCGGAGTCATCATCGCGTTTGCCCTCGACATGCGCTCGCCTAAGCAGCTACTGCAGGGCGCGGTGGGCGGTTTTATTACCGGTTTGATCATCGCGCTACTCCTGCCGCGTTAGTGACCCGCGTCACGAATTGACGGTTGCTATCCGGCTTATATTAATTTAAAATATATGAAAAACGTCGCCGATGCCCGAAGACGATAGAGACAAGGAAAAGCCGCGCGTAAAGTGGATACCGCGCTCGCGCGACGCCGACAAGCCGGCCGCTCTTCCCGGCATCCACCGCTACGCCTCCTTCACCAACCTGAGCGACCGGATGACGACGCCCGCGCTCAACCGCGCCGTCATGGTCGGCATCGGCGCCGCGGTGGCGTTGGACGTGCTCCGGCCCATCGCGCTTGGAATGTTCGACGCGGCGTATTGTTACGAGTGCCGCGCGTGCTACGCGACGCTGGAGAACTGCCCCGCGTCGATAACTTTCCAGGCCGAACTCACGGTCGCGTGTCGCACGATGGACTACCGGCGCTTTATAAACAACCGCGGCTTGCTGTGCATTCGCTGCGGCAACTGCAACGGCTTTTGCGTGCTACACCTCGACCTCGCCGGAATTTTCGGGAAGATGGGGCTCGCGACGGCCCGCGCGGTGAGGGCGGGCAAGGTCCCGTTCGACGTGCTCGAGCGTGCTCTCTACGAAGGGCTTATAGGCCGTGAATATATTGACGAGCTTTACGAATGGTATCGCTCGCGCGGGGGGCGGCGCCTTGCCTAAGTTCCGCCTATCGTTCACCAACCGTTGGCTGCGACTCGCCTTCGTGCTCGCGGTCGTCGCCCTCACCTTCGCGGGCGCGCGGCTCGTCTCGCTCGGCCTGCTCTACGTCGGCCTTGCGGTATGGGCGTATAGGCGCTGGCGGGAGGGCAGCCGCGGCCTCGCGTACTTTTTGGCCGCGGCCTTGGTCGTCGGCGTCGGCCTTTACGGCTTCGCCGCTTTCGAGGTATGGAACATGCGCGCCTGGCGCGCGCGCCACTTCGACGATATGGTCTTGCTGGCCGAAGACGGAACGTACGAAGGTGAGGGCAAGGGGAGGCGCGGTCCGATTAAAGTTGAGCTGACCGTGAAAAGCCATAAGGTCGAGCGTTTCGACGTCGTCCGGCACTACGACACGATTCCTATCGCCTTGGGCGCGTTTGACGAACTAAAAGAGCTTTTGCGCGGCCGGTCGGACCTGGACGTGGACGCGGTAACGGGCGCGACGTATACGTCGTACGGCGCTATCAACGCCGCGCGGGACGCCGTGTGGAAGGGGGTCGCGGGCGCGCCGACGATATCGCTCGTATCGAAGGTAACGTTGTGGCTGACGAGCTTGAAGCTGCAACGCGTTACGCTTCATTCGCTCGCCGTTTTATTTATCGTGGTCCTCCTCTTCGACTACACGATACAGGCGGCGCTGGTAGAGGGGACCGGCCAATCGCTCAACTGCATGGACTGCCAGACCTGCGTCGGCGCTTGCCCGGTGAAGCGCGTGGAGGGCAAGCTCTTCCCGATGGAGATGGTGCTGAGGGCGCGCCTCGGCGACTACGACGCGGTCGCGAAGTTGATGGAGTATTGCGTGGGGTGCGCCAAGTGCGCGGCCAAGTGCCCGGCGGGGATAAGCGCGCCGAGCGTCGCGGCCGCGGTGGCCCAATATCTGCGGAAGCAGAAGAGGGAAGAAGAGGCCGAGTTTTTCGAGGAGCGCGTGTAACGCCGGCCCGGGCGGCGGACGCGTTCAACGACGCGTATGGCGCTAACTATTAAAATAAAAAAAGCTCACGTCATTTGGGCGTCGGTCGTGGTGGCGCTCGGCGCCGCGGCCTTCGGCTTTTTGGAGTTCTCGAGCACGAACACGTTCTGCTACCTCTGCCACTTCGACGCGCGCTTCCAGGAGCCGTGGCGGGCCTCGGCCCACTTCAAGGAAGAAGTTACCTGCAAGGACTGCCACTTCGGCCCGGGCGTCTTCGGCCTCGTGGACGCCAAGTGGCTCGGCGTTAAAGACGCGGTAATGGCCGTAACCACGGCCGAAGACTTCAACAACATTGAGATCTATGCGCAGTCGAAGGAAGATAAGTGTAAGAAGTGCCACAAGGCTTATAAGAAGGTGAACGTCGTCGCGGGCGCGGACCTCGAGCCGCCGCTCGCGGCGGCCGTCGTCTCGCTGGCCTACGACCATCAGCGCCACGACGACGTCCGAGAGGTCTGCGGCCGTTGCCACGACAGCGCCGTGTTCTTCGCGAGCGCGGACTATGCGACGTGCGATTCGTGTCACGCGGGCCTGGTCCACAAGCTGGATGCGAAGTACGAGAGCGCGGTCCCGCGCGCCGATACCTGCAGCCGCTGCCATACCGGCCGGGTGCACGTATGGGGTGCCAAGGCTGCGGGCCTCGACGACGGCGGCACCTTCTTCTTCAACGATTGCCCGGCCAACGAGAAGACGATACGCGACGGCGTCCTTCCGCCGTCGGGCAATTGCGACCGTTGCCACCCGCCGCTCGCGCGAGCGGGGGAGTGAGGTGAGCTGGCGTTATGTCGCCCTATTTCAATTACGAGCCGCCGCGCTATCAGGTAACCCTGGACATAATACTCGACGAGGAGTTCCCCCCCGTCGCGCGGTGCCGCCTCCTTTCCGAGGGGATAAAACCCTATCATCGGCTCGCGCTCGCGGAGGTCGAGATCGCGGGCGATAAAGGTTGCGTCGCCTGCGGCAATTGCGTCGACTCCTGCCCCATACTGAGGCGCGAGCCCGAGCGCCTCCAGAAAACGGAACAGCGTACGTCCATGGCGCTCGAGGCCGTCGTGGGCGAGGATTGCGAGCAGTGCTACGCCTGCATCCTCGCCTGCCCGCAGGTAGAGACGAACATCAAAGACTTCGTCGTCGACACGCGCGTCCCGGAGGTCATCGCGCCGTCCAAGACGATGACTTTCCTCGATAGATATTTGATGGCGGTCGTGGCCATGGCCATCGGCGTTTTACTCGGCCTGTTTTTAAGGACGTAGCGGCGAGTTGTCACGCGCGACGAGCCCAGCTGAGGAGGATCTACCGGTGGAAGAAGTCGAAAAGGTAACGATAAGCATTATGGGGCGGAAGTACCGCGTGCCCGCCGGCCTTACCATCCTACAGGCGATGGAGTTCTCCGGATATCAGTTGGCGCGCGGCGTCGGCTGCCGGGGCGGCGTCTGCGGCGCGTGTTCGGCGACCTACCGCGTCCCGGAGGACTACCGTGTGAAATCGGGCCTCGCCTGTCAGACCGTCGTCGAGGATAAGATGGAGCTGGTCCAGCTGCCGTTTTTCCCGGCCAACAGGGCCACCTACGAAGTCGAGGCGACCGCCCCGACCGAGAAGACACTTTTGGAACATTATCCCGAGATCGCGCGGTGCATGGGCTGCAACTCGTGCACGCTGATTTGCCCGCAGAACCTCGAGGTTATGGAGTTTATGTCCGCGGCGCTGCGCGGCGACGTAGAGACGGTGGCCAAACTTTCGTTCGAGTGTATATTATGCCGCCTTTGTACGACCCGTTGTCCCGCGGACGAGGTCCAACCTTACGTCGCGATTCTCGCGCGACGGCTTTACGGCCGGCACATCGCGCCGCCGTCGCCCCACGTCGCCAAACGCGTCGGCGAAATTATGGAGGGAAAATTCGACGCCGACCTCGCGGGGATGAAGGAGAAGAAGGTCGACGAGCTCCGGGAGATGTACAAGAGCCGGGACATAGAACCACAATGACGGCTAGGTTTATTACCTGGGCGATTGGCGCGGCGCTGGCCGCGGTTCCCGCCGCGGCCACCCACGGCATCCTCCTCGTCTCCGACCAGGTCGACGGCGTACCCAATCCCCAGTTGTTCGACGAATATTATACGGGCGCGGTGCGCCAGGCCGGGTACACGTACGTTATGTGGGACCACTACGCCCAGGGCGAGCCGAGCTTCGAGGTCCTTCGGAAATATAAAGTCGTAATATGGTTTACCTCCACCTCGGGCGACGCGCCCGCCTCCGACCCTATTCGCGGCAACATTACGCTCTCGCCCGCCGAACAGAAATCGCTCGTCGCGTTCCTCGGCCAGACGCCCGGTACGACGACGCTGATGCTCTCGGGTATGTACGTCGCCTGGAACTGCGTCGCGGACGCGCGGCGCGAGAGACAGTTCTACAAACCCTTATTCTCCGATTACCTCAGGCTCAAGTACCCTCGCGACAACTTCGACAATTGGATCAGAGTCAAGGACGATTGGAAGCTGGTGGGCGAAGGGCCTTGCCCCATCTTGAGGGGTAAGACCTATACCGTCAATTGGCGCCACCGTACGAATTGGCCGGACCAGCTCGAGTCGGCCGCCGGCGGCGCGCCCTCCGCCTGGTGGCAGGACCTCGAGCGCAAGCGCCATCATCGCGCCGTAATCCGCGCCGTGGGGAAGAAGGCCGACGGCGGGACTTACAAAATCGTCCTTTTCTCCTGCCCCTTCGAAAATATCCTGTATGACGGCGACCGCGTCGAGGTTATGAAAAACTTCTTGGATTGGGCGAAGCCCCTGTCCGAGGTCGCCGTCGAGCCTGCGAGCCTCGGCCGCGTCAAAGCCCTCTACCGTTAACGTCTTTCCGATTTCGCCGGAGGTAAATGAACCTCTTCGACGCCGTTATAGAACCCATAGGTGCCTGGGCCATAAACGTAATCTCGACGCTCGGCTACGCGGGCGTCGTCGTCTGTATGGCCATAGAGAGCGCCTGCATCCCGCTCCCCTCGGAGATAATAATGCCGTTCTCGGGGAGTTTGGTCGCGACGGGCCGCTTCGACTTGTGGCTGGTATCGCTCGCGGGCGCCTTCGGCTGCCTCGTCGGCTCGGTCGCGGCTTACGCCGTAGGGTATTACGGCGGCCGGCCTTTCATCGAACGCTGGGGAAAGTGGGTGTTGCTGTCGGAGCGGGAGCTCGCGTGGGCCGATTGGCTTTTCAATAAATATGGCTCGCTGACCGTCTTCGTCGCCCGCCTCTTGCCGGTCATCCGGACTTTCATCAGCTTGCCGGCCGGCATCGCGCGCATGCCGTTCGGTCGGTTTTGCCTTTATACCTTCGTCGGTTCGTTCCTCTGGTGCCTCGCGCTCGCTTACGTGGGCTTGGCGATGGGGGAGCGTTGGCCCGAGTTGCGTTACTATTTCCGCAAGTTCGACGTCGTCATCGGCGTCGTTATTCTCGCCGGCGTCGTCGCGTGGCTTTACTTGCACTTCTCGTACGTGCGTAAGAAAAGGAAGGCCAAGGCCGAAGCGGGCACGAGCGAATGACATGCGTTCCGAGCACGCCCACATCCATCTCGGCCGGAACGGCCCCCGCGCCAAAGCGGGCGAGGCCGCGGCGCGGGCGGCCTGGTCCTCGTTGCGGCGGGAGTTGCGCGTTTGGTATCGGCGGCTCGCGAAGAGGCTCCGAGACGAGCGACGGCGCGGGCCTCAGCGGTTGACGCGGCGGCCTTAGGGCCGCTTATAAATTTACGTTTATGGAGACGCTGTGGTTCCGCGTAGACGGCGGCCCGACCATGGGCCTGGGTCACGTCGCGCGCGCGTTGGCGCTGGCCGACGAGGCGCGGGCGCGGGGCTTCCGCTGCCGCTTCGCGCTGAACGACGACGCCGCGGCGCGCGCGCTGGTTGAAAGTCGGGGCTTCGCCGACGCGGCCTCGGTCCCGCCGTCCCTCGCCGACGAGGTGCGTTTTTTGGCGAAGGCGGTGGGCGGCGCGCCGCTCGTAACGGACTTGCGCGGAAGAGACCCGTCGTTTTACCGGCTCCTGCGCGAGGCCGGCTTGTGGGTGTGCGCCGTCGACGATATGGGGGAGCCCATCGTCGCGCACGTCGTCGTGAACGGCGGCGCCGCGCCCTCGTTCGCGAACTACCAGGAACTCTGGCCGCCCCAGCGCTTTCTCGTCGGTACCCGCTACGTCCCGCTCCCGCGGCCTTTCGCCGACGAGCCGCCCGCCGCGGACGACCCGCATCGGACGCGGCTTTTGATAACCTTCGGCGGTTCCGACGCCGCCGATTACACGGGGCGGGCGTTGGAAGCCCTGGCCGACGTGGAGCCGCTGGACGTGGACCTGGTATTGGGGCCGGCTTACCCGTACGTTCGCGCCGCCCGCGACCTAGCGGCCGCGAGCCCCCACCGCGTCGACGTGCACGCGCCGGCGCGGGAGATGTTGCCTTTGTACCACCGCGCGCGTATGGCGCTGGCCGCGGGCGGCATCACGCAATACGAACTCCTGAGCCGGGGGGTCCCTACGGTCTCCGTTCCCCACGTCGCGCGGGAGGCCGCGGAGAGTTCCGCCTTCGCCGAAGCGGGCGCGGTCGTAGCTCTTCGGGCCGAGGAGCTGCGGGCCGGCGGCCCGGTGGTCGAGCTTATCCGCGGTTTATGGGAAGATGATGGGCGCCGGCGCGCTATGGCGGCGGCGGGGCGCGCCTTGGTGGACGGCGGCGGCGCCGCGCGCGTCTTGGACGTGATTGTCGAGATGGCCCGGTGACGCGGTGCGTGCGGAGATAGAGGCGGCCCTTGGCGAGGGCGCGGTCGAGGTCGTGGCGGCGCGCGTGGCGGCGGAGCTCGGCGACGAGGCCGGCGCGCGGGCGCTTGCGGCGTTGTGCCGCGAGCGCGGTTGGGTCCTCCACCCGTGGGCCGGCGGCGAGCCGCCGTCGCGTACCCTCCCGCGCGAAGCGGTTTTGGTGACGCCCGGGCCCGGCCTTACGGGGGCGTTCGCGCTCGCCGCCGACGATTACTATTGCGAAGTCCCCGCGACTATGAGGCTAGCCGAGGTCGGCGCGCGCCTTCGCGAAACGCGGTTATGGCTGCCCTTCGCGACCGCGGCCGGCCCGGCGACGGCGGTGGGGGCGTTAGTGGCGGAATACGCGCGGAACGCGTTCGCGCCGGCTTACGGCGAGCTTCACCGCCTCCTCTTCGGCGTCTCTTTTATAAATGACGACGGCGAACTCGTATCGACCGGCCGCAGGACCATGAAAAGTGTTGCCGGCTACGACCTTTCGAAGCTCTTTCTCGGCTCGAGGGGCCGCGCCGGCCTGATCACGCGCGTGCGTCTTCGCTTGTTTCCGCGGCCGCGCGAGGCCGTTTTTTGGCGGGCGCGGGGGCGGGTTCCGGACACGGCCGAGTTGCCCCGGCGTTTATGCTGGCTCGAGGCGGACGGCGACGTATTGCTCTACGCCGACGGCCACGCCCGGGACGTCGAGGTCGTCGCGGGGCAGCTTCGCCTCTTCTGGCCCGGGTTGACGGAGGCGTCGCGCGGCGACCGGGCGCCCGAGGATTTCGCGGAAGCGGTCGGCGTGTCGCCGCGCCGGCCGGCCGCGGGGGCCGAGGCCGTCGGCCCCGGGGTATCCGATTTATTCATCTAAGCCGCGCGAAGGGCAACTTTTCGCCGGCATCTGCGTAATAGTATTAGGGACGGCGAGAGCCGTTCCGCTTTAATTTATTTAAGGTTATGGAAACCGCGCCACCCGCGAACGTGGCCGAGGCCGAGGGCGCTCTCGCGCGACGCGCCGCCGCGGGCGACGAGGCCGCGTTCGAGGACCTCGTCGTTAAGTATAGCCGGCCTATCCTGGATTATTGCCGCCGCTTAGTGGGGGACGTCGCCTTCGCCGAAGACCTCGCCCAGGAGACCTTCGTAAAATTTTACCTTGCCCTTCCCACTTTCGACCCCTCAAAAGCGGTCTCCCCCTTCCTATACCGCATCGCCCACAATCACTGCCTCGACTGGCTCCGCAAGAAGAAGGTGCCGACGGTCCCGCTGGTTTGGAAAGACGAAGCCGGGGAGGGTCTTCGGGAGGTCGACGCGCCGGACCTGACGCTCGCGCCCGACGAGCTCGTCGAACGTGCCGAGGTTCGGGAGGCCGTCGACGAGGCCCTCGCGTCGCTCCCGCCGACGTACCGCGGCGCGCTCATTATGCGGCACCGCGAGGGAATGTCGTACGAAGAGATCGCCGAGGTGCTCGAGTTGCCGCTCGGAACCGTCAAGGCCCGCATCCACCGGGGCCGCGAAAAGCTGCAACAAAAATTGGCGAAATACGTATGAACATTTGGAGAAAGAAGATGGCGAGCGAGTGTTCGAAAGTCAAAGGTTTGATCCGGGAGGCGCTCGACGATGAGCTTGACGCGAAGGGCCGGGCGCGTTTCGACGCGCATATCAAAGCCTGCCCGTCGTGCCGGCGCAAGTACGACGCGCTGGCCCGGGCCGTTGCCGTCTTCGCCGCGGCGCCCCGGCTCGAGCCTTCGCCCACCTTCGTCGCCGACGTGATGCGCCGTGCTCGCCTCGCGAAGGCGCGGGAAGGTCGGCGGGGGCGCGTGCTCTCGTGGGTTACGGCCGCGGCCGCGGCCGGGGCTGCCGCCGGCGCGGTCGTTTTCTGGGGCGATTTCTTAAGGCCGGCCGTCGGTTCCGCGGCGGCCTCGCTCGCCAAGGGCCTGGTCGTGACGGCGGTCCACGGCTGGAAGGTTGCGAAGGCTTTCGCCGTCCCGACGGACGCGGTCGGGAAGGTCGCGTCGACGCTGGGACTGACGGGCTCGCATTTGGTTTGGGAAGGGGTCAGGGCGTCGCTCCCGGTTTATTTCGCCGCGTTCGTCGCCATCGCCCTTTTCTACCTAATGTGGCGCGCGTGGTTAAAGGCCGCGGCGCCGCGGATGCTCTCCGCTTAGTAGCTTTAACGGGTGACGTCTTAAGAGGAGATAAGAAATGAGAACGTTCATCCCGGTAACGGCTTTTATTATTTTAAACGTCCTCGTCGTCGCGTCGGGGCTTGCGCTGGCCGAGACGGCCGAGACCGCGGCGACCGCCGGTACCGCCGAGGTCCCGGCGACCGGCGAGACGGCCGCCACCCCCGAAGCGGCTTCGGCCGAAGAAGCCACGGCGGAAGAGGAGGGGGCGACGGAAGACCGCGTCGTCGTCGGCGAGGACCTGGTTATCGAAGAAGATGAAGTTATCAAAGGCGACGTCGTCGTCACGGGCGGGGATCTGACCGTAAACGGGGCCGTTACGGGCGACGCCGTATGCATCGGCGGCGACGCGACGGTGGGGCCGAAGGCGGATATCGGCGGCGACGCCGTGGCCATCGGCGGGAAGTTGACGGCGGCGCCGGGCGCGAAGATCGGCGGCGACCGCGTGTGCATAGGATGCGGCATCCCCGCCGTTAAAGAGTTTAAATTCATAAAGAAGGCGGACGAGGCAGTCGGCGGTTTGGCCGGCCGCATCGTGAAAGCCGTGACGGAAGTGGCCTTCTTCGCCTTCCTGATGTTCGTCGCGTTGCTGTTGACCGTCTTCCTGCCGCGCCAGTTCGGCCGCGTCGAGGAGCACCTCGCCGGCGACTTCCCGCGTTCGGCGCTCGTGGGCGTGGCGGCCTTGCTCCTCTGGCCGTTGGCGGTGCTCGTCCTCGCCGTAACCATAATCGGTATCCCGCTCGCCGTGCTCCTCATACTCGCGGTACTCGTCGCCTTGCTCGCCGGGTATATCGTGTTGGGGCGCATCCTGGGGCGCAAGCTGGTCGGCGAGCGGCACGTCATGCTCCAGGTCTTCGTCGGCCTGCTCTTCCTCCAAGGCGCCGCCCTCGTGGGCGACGCGCTCGCGTTGCCGGGCGGTGTCTTTAAGGCCGTGGGCGGCATCTTCGCCGGCATAGGATGGGTGATATTAATTGCCGGCGGCTTCATCGGCCTGGGCGCCGTCGTCTACTCGTACTTCGGCAAGCGGACGCTCGCCGAGACGGTGGCGGCGCGCGAGGCCAGGAAGGCTAATAGGGCCAATAAAACCGTGCCCCCCGCGAAAGCCCAATAACTCCTCTGGCGGAAAAGAAGGAAGCCCGGCCGCGAGGCCGGGTTTTATATTGGCGAACCCCATTTTGCGTAGTTTTAGGGCGCAATATTTCGTATATTAAGAGCCGACGTAGCCTTAACGTTTTGGGATATCAGGAGGAGAACGCATGAGAAAAGTAAACGCTTTAGTAATTCTCTTAGCCGTCCTTACCATTTGCGTTCCCTCGGCGGGAGCCACCGGCGTTCAGGTTACGGTCGACAACGGCTCGACGGTAAATATGTTCCCGTGGTGGCCGCTGGCCTTTCCCAACGGCTGCCGCATCCAGATGCTCTTCGACCAAAGCGCGATTAAATACGGCGGTACCGTTAACGAGTTCGAGCTACAAAAGAGTTCGGCGGGGACCGGTACTTTCGCGGGCGTGAAATTCTATCTCTGCCACACCGGCCTGTCCGCTTTGACGACCAACTTCAAAAACAACTACGGCGGCAATACGCCGGTGCTCGTGGCCTCGTTTGCAAACTACGTCCTTCCGGCGCGGAGCGGTTTCTACCCGGTCCCGATGTCCGCGACGTTTACCTATAATAATACCGACAACCTTATCCTGGAGATAACGTACGAGAGCAGCTTGGGCTCGGGGGGCGGCCTGTATTGCGGCAGTATGGCCACGTTCCACCGGTGTTTCGGGAGGGGCAGCTCGGCGGAGACCGGGACCGCCGACAAGTGGGGCTACAACGGCCGGATTTCGTTCTCTTACTATGCCGGCGCGGCGCCGGCCTCCCTCGGCCGCGTGAAGGCGTTGTTCCGGTAGGGGCGCAAGGCCGTGCGCCCGGAAAGACAAGGGCCTTAAGGCCCTTGTCGTAGGGGCCGACCTTCAGGTCGGCCCGTGTCGTTGGCGGCGGGCCGGCCTAAGGACCGGCCCTACGTTAAAAATAAAAACCCGGCCGCGAGGCCGGTTTTTATCACCTTTTGGGTTATATAATTACGGCGAGAAGTCGAACTTGTAGGTGAGGGAGGTGGCGCCCGCGGCGGGGGCGAAGCGCGCGCGCCGGGCCGCGGCCGTGACGGCGCTCTCCACCGCGGAGTTGCCGATCGCGGAGGAGACGACGTGGGCGCCGGTTACGGTTCCGTCCGCGGCCACTTTGATGCTCACGACGACGTGGCCGTCGAGGCCCGGCGTCTTCGCGAGCTCGCGGCTGTACGTGGCGCGCACGCCGCCCATGGCGCGGCTGAGGGCCCCGGTGATGGCGCCGCTCGAGCGCGCCGGGTCCTCGGCCCCCGCGCCCTCCGCGCGCAGCAGGCCCGCGAGCTTGGCCTTGCCCCGCGTCGTCGCCATCTTCCTCTCCGCGGGGACCTCCTCGGCCAGCTTGTCCCGCTCTTTCCGGGCCTTTTCGATCTCTTCCGCGATCTCTTCCGCTTCGGCTACGCGGCCCGCGTCTATCGCCGCCTTGTAACGGGCGGTGAGCTCGTCTATCATTTCCTCGAGGTCCGAGATGCGCGCCAGCTTGGCCGCTATCTCGCGGCCCGGCTTGTAGATGAAGAAATAATACGACGGCGCGCCGATTATGATCGCGAGGATGACGACGGCCCCGGCCACGACCAGCGGCATGCGCCGCCGCCGTTTGATGGCCTTGCCCATCGAGGCGAGCTCGCGCTCCTCTTCCGCGAGACGCACGCGTTCGCCGTCGAGGCGCTCGCGTTCCCGGGCGAGCCTTTCCAGTTCGCGTTCGCGTTCCTCGGTGGCGCGGCGGACGTCTTCCTCCCGCTCGGTTATGATCCGCTTAACTTCCGCCTCGCGCTCCGTCGCGAGTTGGCGCAGCTCTTCGTCGTGCTCGGCCGTGAGGCGCCTTCTCTCCTCCTCTAACTGAGCTTCCAGACGCGTTAGCTCTTCCTCGCGCTCGGTGATCGTCGTCTCGAGGCGCGTTTGGAGCTCCTGCTCTTGCTCCTCAAGTTCGGCCCGTTCGCGCGTGAGGGCCTCCCGTTCTTCGGCGATGCGCTTTTCCTCCTCGACGCGGCCGACGGGGGAGAGTTCCATCGCCGGCCTGCCCTCCCTGATGCCGCCCAGCCACGCCGCGAAGGCGCCCCGCTCCCTTTTCTCGCGCGCCTCGTCGAACAGGGCCTTGAGGTGGACGAGGTTTTCCGCCCGGACCCACGCCCTCTTGTCGGCCATCCTGATGAAGTCGGTCCGGCGGAACTTACCTCGGTCGATCCAGGCCTTAACGTCGTCGACGGTAAGCGGGCCGTGCTCTTCGCCGTCGATGCGCAGATACAGTTCGACTTCTTTATTGTCGGCCATATTTGCGGGGGGTTTCGCTAAGATATTTTACGCGGCAAGTTAACATAGGCGCCGTTATAAATCAAGGACAAAGCGGACCGGCTCAAGGATAAAAGAAAAGGCCGAGCACCGCGTCGAAGGCCAAGTAATTGGCGGCGTCTACCAGGTCGCCGTCGTTCGTGGTCTTGTCGCCGCCGAAGGTAGAGATGAAGCGGCCGCGGACGTCGAGGCCATAGTTTACGCCGAGGTAATATTCCATGCCCCCCTCGGCGAAGGCGCCCAGGCGGACCGATTTGTGTTCCTCGAGCCCGGCCGGCGCCGGGACCGTTGCCCGGGATACGGCCGCGGCGACGCCGCCCCCCGCGTAAGGCATGCAGGGCAAATATTCGAAGCGGTAGTGGGCGCCGAGGAGGACCGGTATAACGTCGTAACTTGCCTCGTCGGACCGGGCGAAGTCCTTGGGTTTATGGTTGAACCTGTAGGCCACGCCCGCGGTCAAGCTCGTGTTGGGCGTAAGGCAGAATATGCCGCGGCCGTCCGCGACGGCCGAAGTTCGCGCGATGTCGGCGAAGTCGCCTATGGGCACGGCGAGGCCGCCCGCCACGCCCATACCCCAAACGAGGGGCCACGCCGGCGCCGCGGTAATGAGGATAGCTGCGACGTAACGCATATTTCGCCCTGCCTTTTTCAGCGTAGCGTACGCGGGCAACGTTGATTAATAGCACACGCGCCGCGGAAAAGCAAGGGCGCGTTGTTTCAGCTAAAACTTGACTTTGCGGCCGCGGCCTAATATAATTTAAGGAAAGCAGCCGAAGTGGCGGAATTGGTAGACGCGCTAGATTCAGGATCTAGTGAAGGTTTACTTCGTGCGGGTTCGAGTCCCGCCTTCGGCAAAACGTTATGATAAAAAGTAAGTCTAATCGCTTTCGGAAAGCGGCCTCCGTACTCGCGGCCGCGGCTTTAATATGTGTTCCCGCGGCGGCTCAGGAAACGGCGGACCTGGGCGGCCTGCTCTACGAAGGTCAGAAGGCCCTCGCCGCGCGGGAATGGGGCGACGCTATCGCCGCTTTCGAGCGAGCGCTCGCCCTCGACGCCGCCAACGCCGAGGCGCTCCGCGGCCTGGCCGAGGCGCACGAGGGCGCCGGCGACTGGCGGGCCGCCCTCGATTATTACGGCCGGCTCGAGGCCGTCTCCGGGAAATCGGCCGAGGTCTCGTACAAGGTCGCCACCATAGCCGAGAAGCTGGGCGAACGCGCGCGCGCCGTCGCCGCCTACGAAGACGTCGTGCGGGCCGAACCGAATAACCTTAAAAGCTGGCGCGCTTTGGCGGACCTATACGCGGCCGGAAGCGATTACAAGAATCAGGCCAAAGCGCTCGAGGCCCTCGTCGCGCGCGCGGGCGAAACCGCGGACCGCCTTGCGCTCGCGGACCTTTACGAGACGAAGCTCGGCCGCGTTGGCGACGCCGTCGCCGAATACGAGAGGGTCCTGCGCGCCGAGCCCCGTAACGTTCAGGCGCACGAACGCCTCGCGGCGATCTACTTCGGCCGCGGCGATTACGTACGCGCCGCGGAACACTACGAAGAATTGACCAGGATAAACCCGAACGACGCGGATGCGTTTTGGAATCTCGCCCGCGCGCGGCTCGCCCTCGGCGACGAGCTCGGCGCGACCCGGGCCCTCGAGCGCGTGGTCAGCCTGCGCCCGCGCGACAGCGCCGCGCTCGTTATGCTGGGCACGCTCTACAACCGCGCCGAGGATTACGCCCGGGCCGAGCGGACCCTCGAGGACGCGCTGGCCGCGGGCGCGGGCGACGCCGAGGCCTATTGCCAACTGGGCGTCGCGCAATTCGGCCTGAGGGATGTCGCCCGCGCCCGCTCCTCGTTCGAGAAGGCCTTGGCCCGCGACGACAACCACCCGCTCGCGCTGGAGCGTTTCAGCGAACTCCTCTACCGCGAAGGTGAATACGAGCGGGCGTACGAATACGCCGACAGGTTGGTTGGCCTGGACCGCAATAATATTAGGGCCCACCTTTACCGCGGCCTGGCCGCCGCGGCGACCGCGCGCTTCCCGGCCGCGGAGGAGAGCTTGGAGAAGGTCGTCAAGGCCGAGCCCTCCAACGTGGAGGCGCGCGTCGGCCTGGCCCGCGCGTACGTGGCGCGCGAGAGATATCGCCAGGCCAAGCACGTGCTGGAAGAGGTGGGCTCGCCGGGCGAATTGGCGGACCAGGTATATTACTACCTCGGCCGGGCCGCGGAGGGATTGAAGGATTTGGACCGCGCGGCGACGTACTACCGCAAGGCCGAATCCGAAAACCCCCGCTACTACGACGCGTTCTTCCACCACGGCCGGATGGAACTCGGGCGCGAGAATTTCGCCGAGGCGGAACGGGCGCTCGAGCGGGCGGCCGAACTTGAGCCCAAGCGGCTCGAGGCGTTCCTGCTCTTGGGCGAGCTGTACGAGGCCACGGCGAGGTGGCCCGACGCGGTCGGCGTTTACGGCCGCGCGAAGGATGCGGACCCCGGCCATATCGAACCCTACCTCGGCCTCGGCCGCTCGTATATCGCCCTGGAGGATTGGAAACTCGCGGAGCGGGAGCTCAAGAAGGCCGTGGAGATAAACGCGGAATCCTTCGAGGCCCACTACCAGCTCGGCCGTTTGTATAAGGCGCGCGACCGCCTCGACGACGCGATAGGCGAATACGAGGAGGCGGTATGGCTCAACGGCAAGCACGTGCGCGCGCGCACGGACCTGGGTTACCTTTACCTGAGGAAGGACCGCTACAGCGACGCCGCCGCGGTCTTGAGGAAGGCTTGCGACCTGGACAAAAAGGACCTCGACAGCCATTACCTGTTGGCCATCGCGTACGAGAATATGGAGGCATACCCGGACGCCATAAAGTATTACGAGAAGGCCCGGGCGCTGGCGCCACGGAATTACGACATCGAGAAAGCCCTCGCGACGTGCTATCGGCACAACGGCGACTACGACAAGGCGCTCGCGCTCTTCGACGAGATAAGGCGCGAGAAGGCCGACGAGCCGTTCGCGTACGAGATGGTGGCGGACATTTACCGCATCAAGGGGTCCGAGGCCAAGCGATGGCGCCGTTTCGACCGCGAGTTGGAGTATTACGAGAACGCGTCCGACTACTATCGCAAGTTCCTGAGCCTCGCTCCCGACGCCGAGAACCGCGTCTTCATACTCAAGTTCCTCGACGGCTACGAACACTATCGCCTCCTCCAGGCGCAGGAGCGCGAGGGCGTGGAGTTCTACGAGGAGTGGTGACGTGGCTATCCCCGCGCCGAACGTCGCCGCGAAAATTGATTTTATGTTTTAGCAAACCAAGGAGGAAGCGACCGTGAGAAAGACGTTGCTCGTAACGGCCGTCGCGGCGTTGGCGGCTCCCGCGTTAGGCGCCGATTTCAACAACGAGGTCGACGTCGGCATCCTCTCGTTGTTCTGGGGCAATTTCAATGCCCGCTACGAGCGAAACCTCAACGATTACATATCGCTTGCCGGCGGCGGCGGCTTCTCGCCGAACGGCTATTTGTTCGTAAGCGACGAGGACGTGGATTGGAAAGTTTACAACGTAAACGGCATCTTCAGGTTTTACCCGCTCGGGAATTTTCGCGGCCTTTATGCCCAGGCCGAGGTCAGCGGCGACTTCCACAACCTCAAGGATAAGTCCACCGGCGATACGGCGAAGGTTACGATGGTGACGCCCGCCGTCGTCGTAGGCTGGCGGTGGGTGATCGCGCAGCGCGCGACGATTACTTTGGGCGCGGGTTCCGGTTACGCCTCCGCGGACCTCGAAGTCGGCGACGAGGTGATTAAATTCGAAGGCGTCCGGCCCCGCTTCGATTTCAACCTCGGCTTTATGTTCTAACGGTTTTTATTTATACGAGTAGAAGGCGCCCCGGCGGGGCGCTTTTCGTTTTCGCGCCGGGCCGCCATTCGCGCGGGCGTCGAAGGGCGCGGCCCGGGCGATAGGCCGAGAGCCGATCTAAAATAAAGTTGACAATTAGGGCGGCACGTGTTAATTGTAGCGAGGAGGGCGCGCGGGAAAAAATAATTAAGGTCGAAAGCGGCCTCCCGGCGCGAGAGCGCGGCCGGGTGGCGTTCGGCAAGGGTAGGTGATGCGAGGTTACGTCTTCGAAGGGCCGTTTGCGACAAAAGTCGTTTTTAACGAATCGAGAGGAGGCACCGTGAGAAGGTTGTTTTTCGCGATAGCCGTTTCGGCTTTGGCGGTCGCGGCCGCGGTCCCGGCGCGGGCGCTATATTACAACAACGAGTTCGACGTCAGCCTTTTAGGTTTGGCCGTGGGCTTTTTTAACTTCAACATCGAGCACACCGAGAACGGCACCGTCTCCGGCTTCGGCGGCTTCGGCTATTCGCAACGCGGGTATTTATTCGTTGACGAGCCGGAAGGGATAACGTGGCGTTTCGTTAACCTCAAGGGCGGCGCGAAGTATTACCCGATGGGCGATTTCCAGAGCTTCGTCCTTTGGGGCGAGGTTAACGTCGGCTTTAACATCGTCGAGGATAAGAGCACCGGAGAGAGTTATACCGACGTCGCCATCGTCCCGGCCTTTCTGGTGGGTTGGCGTTGGGTGTTCGCGGGCCGGGGCACCTTAACGCCCGGCGTCGGCCTTGCCTTCGGCACCGAGGAAATCCACGCCGGCGACTACGTGATAGATACTTTTGGCATTTGGCCCACCGTCGATTTGACCCTCGGCTTCTTGTTCTGACCGTTTTATGTTTTTATATAAACAAAGGGCGCCCTTCGGGGCGCTTTTTCTATTTAAAATTATCACCTTAGCAGGCGCCGATACGCATCGCGACTTGCCGCGTCGCCGCCGGGCACTACTCGCCGCCGTCGTAGCGGCCTACCGCGTTCGCTCCCGCGTACGGCGTAAACCCCCGGACGGGCACCGCCTTTCGCCCGCCGCTCGTTTCGGCCGTTACTTTTTACTATATCGCAAACCGGATGCCCACCTCAATCTTGAAGGAGGCGTCCGAGTCGCTGCCGACGAAGAACAGGCCCCCCAGGTCGAGGTAGGGCGATACCGGCGAGCGAGGGATGTCGAAGTCGCAACCGAAGGCGAAGTCGATGTACGCGCCGGTGGCGCTCTCTACGCCCTCACCCCGGTCCCCCTCTTTTTCGAAGCGGTGCGCGAGGCCCAGGCCGAACGCGATGTGCGGTTGGAAGATGGGGTGTAGGTCCGGGATTACGTAAAACCTTCCCGCGGCGCCGCCGTATATCGCGCCGCCGCCGCCGAAGCCCACCATCAGCTCGGGCCCGAGGCAAACGTACTGCGAGAGCATGAAGTCGTATTCGCCCTGGATGAAACCTTCGGTGAGGCCGCCCGCGCCGATGCCCACGGATAAGCCGGACAACCCCAAGGGCCGCGCCCCGGCGGAGGCGGCCGCGGCCGTTATAGCGAATAGGGTGATAGCGCATTTACGCATATGTTACCTCCGAGGATTTGGGCGATTAAACCTTTATTATCGGGGAGTATAATAAACCCGGAACGTCGTCGCCACATTTATTTAGCGTCTGTTCTTGGGTTATATTTATTAAATCGAGCCTAACCCCCCTTTACTATCTTCTCGAGCTCCTTGGGTGCTTTCGCCAGCGCCCCCTCGAGCCCTTCCGCCGTCTTGGCGCCGGCCTGCGCGAAGTCCGCCTTGCCGCCGCCGCCCCCGCCGAGCACCTTCGCGACCTCCCGCACGAGGTTGCCGGCGTGCGCCCCCGCCTTGACCGCCGCCTCGCCCGCGCCCGCGTAGAACGTCGCCTTGCCGCCCTCGTCCGTCGCGAAGACCGCGACGACGTCCGGATGGGCGGCGATTAGCGAGGAGGCCGCCTCCTTGACCGCTTCCGCCGTCGCGCCTTCCAGTACCCCCGTAACGAGTCGCACCGGCCCGACCTCGACGGCGCCCTCGAGCAATTCGGCCGCTCGAGCCGAGGCGTCCTTCGACGTGAATTGCCGTAACCTCTTCTCGAGCTCGCGCCGTTCGTCCAAGGCGCCCTGGACGCGCGAGGGGAGCTCTTCCCAGCCGGTCTTGATTATGCGGCTCGAGTCGTCCAGGACGCGCCGCATCCTCTGCGCGTACGCGAGCGCCGCCTCGCCCGCGACCGCCTCGATGCGCCGCACGCCCGCGGCGATGGCCTCCTCCTTTACTATATAGAAAGGGCCGACCTCGCCGGTGTTGCACAGGTGCGTCCCGCCGCAGAGCTCGAGGCTGAGCTCGGCGCCCTCGGCGCCGATGCATACGACGCGGCCCCGCTCGCCGTACTTCTCGCCGAAGAGCGCCATCGCGCCCCGCGCCTTCGCCTCCTCGACGGCCATATCGGTCCACCAGACCGGCAGGTCCGCCATCACGTTGTGGTTCACGCGCGCTTCTACCTCTTCTACTTCCGCCGGCTCGAGGGCCCGGCTCGAGGCGAAGTCGAAGCGCAGGTGCGCCGGCCCGACGTACGAGCCGGACTGCGTAGCGCCCTCGCCGAATACCTCGCGCAGCGCCGAATGCAGAAGGTGCGTCGCGGTGTGGTGGCGGGCCACCGCCAGCCGTCGCTCCCGGTCAACTTTGGCCGTCACGACGAACCCTTCTTCGATCGTCCCTTCTCTCACGACGCCGAAGTGCAGGTAATGGCCCGCGGCGGTCTTCGTCGTCTCGCCGACGTCGAACGTCGCGCCGTCGGCCGTTATCAAGCCCGCGTCGCCCTCCTGGCCGCCGGCCTCCGCGTAGAACGGCGTTATGTCCAGCACGACGACCGCGCGCGTGCCTTCGGCCGCGGTTTGAACGCGGCCCTCGGCCGTTATTATCGCTACGGCTTTGGCCGCGGCGACCAGCTTGTCGTAGCCGACGAATACGGTGGGCGCCGCGTCGTCGAGGTTACCCGTTATGGGGAAGTCGTCGGCCGCGGCCGCGGCGACCCGCGAGCGGTGGCGCTGGGCCGTCATCGCCTCGTCGAAGCCGGCCTCGTCGACGTCGACGTCGTCCCACGCGGCGACTTCGACCGTCACCTCGAGGGGCAGGCCGTAGGTGTCGTAGAGCGTGAAGGCGTCCTCGCCTCCCAAGAGCCCTCCCTTTTTCAGGGACGCCAATTTGCTCTGGAGGCGGTCCATGCCGCGCGCGAGCGTCGTGAGGTAGCGTTCCTCTTCGCCTTTTACGACGCCCTCGACGAAGGCCTGCTGCTGCCGCAGTTGGGGGTAGACGTCGGCCATGACCTCCACGACCGGCGCGACGAGGCGGTGGAGCAGCGGCTCCTCCAGGCCCAGGAGGTACGCGTGGAGGAGCGCGCGCCGCAGGACCTTGCGGATTACGTATCCGCGGCCCTCGTTCGAGGGTAGGACGTTGTCGGCGACCGCGAAGGCGAGGGCCCGGGCGTGGTCCGCGACGATGTTCATCGACGAGCGCGTCCGGCCGTCGGCGCCGTAATCCTTTTTCAATACCTCCTCGGCGCGTTCGATTATGGGCAGAAAGAGGTCCGTACGGAAGTTGTCCTCCACCCCTTGAACGGCGAACGCCAGGCGCTCGAGCCCCATGCCGGTATCTATTCCTCTATTTTTTAGGGGCAATCGCGAGCCGTCCGGTTGTTGGTCGTATTGCGGGAAGACGAGGTTCCACAGCTCGAGGAAGCGGTCGCAATCGCAGTTTATGTGGCAATCGTCGCGGCCGCAGCCGTACTCCTCGCCGGCGTAGTAATGTATCTCGGAGGAGGGGCCGCACGCGCCGACGCCCCCCGCCGGCCCCCAGAAGTTGTCTTTGTCGTAGCGGCTGAAGCGCTCCGGCGGAATGCCGACTTCCTCGAGCCAGATGGCCGCGGCCTCGTCGTCGTCGACGTGGACCGTCGCGTGAAGGCGCTCCGGGTCGACCTTAAGAACGCCGGTTAAATACTCCCACCCCCAGACGATGGCCTCGCGCTTGAAGTAGTCGCCGAAGGAGAAGTTGCCCAGCATCTCGAAGAAGGTGTGGTGGCGGAGGGTGTGGCCCACGAGCGCGAGGTCCGAGTCCTTGCCGCCGGCGCGCAGGCACGGCTGACAGCTCGCCGCCCGCGTGAACGTGAGCTCGACGGCCCCGGCGAAGTGCGGCTTGAACTGGACCATGCCCGCGGTGGTGAACAGGAGCGTCGGGTCGTCGGCGGGCACGAGCGGCGCCGGCGCGACTATCTTATGGCCCCGCTCGGCGAAGAAATCCAGGAACGATTGGCGTAGCGTTTTCGAGTCCATGTCGCTTATGACGTCGTATATTTTTAGGGAACGTTAGAACCTTTTATCTCACATCCCCCCCTTGACCTCGCGGAGCGCCTCGCGGAACGCGGCGGAGGCTGTTATAATCTCGTTAGCGGGTCCGCATCATTTTCGTAAAGCCGCGAGAAATTCTTCGGGCGATACGCCCGCTTTTTTAATTAAACTCCTCAACGTGCCACGGGCGACTTCCGGGTGTTTCGGTACGGATAGCGTCGCGATATAGCGCGGTTTCGTTAAAATTATATGACTACCACGGCGTCGCGCCACTTCCCACCCCAACTTCTCGAAGCCCTTTACAACGTCCCTCGGTTTCAGTATCGGTAATTCCGGCACTAAACCTTTACCTCGAGCTCACGGACGGCGACGGTAAGCGGCATTCCCTTCTCGGCGCGGACTTCCAGGCACTCCTTGATGGCGTCGCGGATGTTTTTCTCCGCTTCTTCCTCGGTCGCTCCCTGGCTCACGCAGCCGGGGATAGCCGGGCACTCCGCTATGAAGACGCCGTCTTCGTCTTGATATATCGTTATAAAAAGTTTCATAACGTCGGCTCCTTTAGGTTTAGTCTCACATCCCCCAACTGAACTCGCCTACGAGCTCCCGGAACGCGGCGCACCGAGGGCGGTTTTACTTGGCCTCCACGGGCATGGAAATATTGATATCGAAGAGTTCCTTTAACGCCGTACGCCGGCTCACGTCGAGTATTTCGATCCCGAGCACGGTTCCGCCGGCGTCGAGGTCCAGGATGATCCCGGGCGAGGGCTCCTCGTTCCGGTCGAACTCGCCTCCGCGGAATTGAATATACATCGCGTCGGCCTCTTTATCGTAAGTTATTTTCATCTTACCAGTTCACATCCCCCACTTAACCTCCCGCACCGTCTCCCGGAACGCGGCGAGCCGGATGCGCCGCGGCCCCTCGGCGAAGCGCGCCAGCTCGAGCTCGTCCTCCACGACGTCCGCCACGCCCCAGCGCGTGTTCCAGAATAGAAAGGGCCGGTACAGGCCGCCGAAGTCGCGCCGGCCGAATATCACGTACTGCTCGCCGACCTTGAACTCGAAGGCGACGTCGTGGCCGCCTTCGCCCTCCGCGTCCGGCACCTCGTACGTCGGGTCCACCCACCCCTTGTTTTCAAAGTCCCCCCAGTAGACCTCGCGGACCTCGACGCGTACCGGCCCCTCTTCCGGGACCTCCAGGACCTTGACGCGGACGATGTTGGGCGAGCGGCCGATGGCCTCCTCGAGCGTGGGCACTTCCGCCGGCGGCCACTTCGCCGCTGCCAACGCCGCCAGCGCCGCCAGCGCCCCCGCCACTTTCCCTGGTCCCGGTTTTCGCCCTCCCCGTTCGAACGTCAATACCCCCGCTCCTTGTCCACTTTCGTCTCCGGCTCCTCGCCCGCCAGGAATTTTTTGAAGTTATCCACGAAGAGCCTCGCCATCCGTTCCCAGTAGTGCGGCGTGACGCCGGCGACGTGGGGCGAGATGATGACGTTGTCGAGGTTGTAGAGCGGGTGGTCGGGGGATAGCGGTTCCGTCTCGAAGACGTCTAAGCCGGCGCCGGCGATCCACCGGTGGCGGAGCGCCTCGAGCAACGTGTCCCCGCGCACCAGCGGCCCGCGCGCCACGTTTATTAAATAGGCCGAATCCTTCATCAGGCGGAACTCGTCGACGCCTATCATGCCGCGCGTCTCGTCCGTCAGCGGCACGCACAGCACGACGAAGTCCGCGCGCGAGAGCAGTTTCGGAAGGCCGTCGGGTGTCAATACCTCGTCCACGTTCTCGACCTCGCCGCCGTGGCGGTTGACGCCGACGACGTGCATGCCGAAGGCCTTGCCGAGGCTCGCGACCGCGCGGCCTATGTGCCCCAGGCCGACGACGCCCAACGTCAGGCCGCGTAGCTCGAGTATGTTGTAGACGACGTTCAGACGTGCCCAACGCCGCTCGTGCTGGTTGGCGAATGCGAGCGCGAGGCCCCGGGCAAAGGCCAGTATCATCGCGAAGGCGTGCTCGGCTACGGGCCCGCCGTGGATTCCCACCGACGACGTAACCAATACCGGGCTCTCGACCAGCGCCGGGTGGAGCGCGTCGTCCACGCCCGCCATCGCGAAGTGCACCCACCTGAGCCGCTTGGCGCGGCGCAGCAGCTCCGGCGCGAAGTGCCACACGATCGCGACGTCGACGTCGCCGATTTTATCCTCGAAGTCTTTTTTCCCCAATGAACGCATTAGCCGGTAACTGTTGGCGGGTATATCCGTGGCCGCGAGCGCGTCGCGAAGGGTGCTGTAGGGGTCCGCGTCGTGCGAGAGCGCGACGACGATGTTGAGCGGCTCATCTTTTTCACCGGCCATAGTTTCTCCGCTCTCCTTCGCGGCCTACTTCGTGAGGTTCCAGATGAAGTCGAAAAATTCGACGTATTGCGCCGCAAGCTCGGCGTCGTCTATTACGACGACGTCCGTCATCGGCGACGCCGGCGCGTCCTCGATAAAGGGGTAGGAGCCGACGATGACTATACGTTCGTCCAGCACGAGGAAGCGGTCGTAGAGGTTGAATTGGCTGCGGTCGTACATGACTTCGACGCCGCCGCTTTTGAGATAGTCGCCCAGCGCTTGACCCACGAGCAGGTTTCGCCGGTCGCCGTCGACGACGACGCGAACGCGCCGCCCGCGCTTCGCCGCGAAGATGAGCGCGTCCGCCATGCTGTAGTCGGTGAAGCGGTCCATCGCGACGACGACGTCGTCCTCGGCCTCGCCGATGATTACGCGAAGCCTGTCCCGTACGGATACGTCCTGGCCTAGCCAGATTTCTATTTTGGCGTGCGCCGCGGCCGCGGCGAGCGCGAGAAGGAGTATCGCGACGCCAATTTTTTTCTTCATTATTCGATACCTCGGGGGAATATAGCATAATACGGGCGAGAGCCGCAACAGCGATATAAAAAAGGGCGCCCCGCGGAGCCTGTTTTGGCGCCGTATTCACTGCAATATTTAAAAACCCGAAGCGCCGGGAGTTATTACGTATATAATTTCGCTCACGTCGGCGCCGGCGTACGAGCCGACGGCGCGCCCTTCGGCCAGAAGACGTTCGCCCAACTCCCGCAGCGGCGGCCCGCCTATCCCCGGGAACGCCCGCTCGCCGACGTATACCGCGCGGCCGTCGTCGAATTCCCCGCGTATCAGCTTCTCGATGTGGCGCGCCGCCTTTTCGCCGTCGCCGCGGCACGCGTTCACGACCCAGTTCGGCGACCGCACGCGCCGAACGCCGCCGAAGTACCGCGCGTACGTCACGGCCGGCGAATTTGCGAGATAAGCCAAAGCGTCTTCGGGAATGATGCGGCTGACCGCGAGGCCGGCGCGGTAATCCGCGTTCGCCTGAAGGTCCGGAAGACGGGATATGCCGTCGCGCCAATTTACGTTGGTTATCCCCAGCCACGCCAAGGTAAGAGCTATTAAAGATATAAGGTGCCACCGCCTGCCGCGCTTCGACGAGGCGACGGCGACCGCGGCCGCGAAAGTGGCGGCCGGGAACAACCAGTATCCTACATAGCGCGGTAGCCACCATAGAATAAAACCCGTATACGTAAGGAACGAAACGGCGACCAGGATTAACGCTCGGCGTTCCGGGCCGTGCGTGAGCCGAAGCCATAGATTCGCCCCGCAAAAGGCCACGCCCAGCCACAGCGGCAAGGCGACGCGAAGGTGGCGTACGTCCTTTTTTATAAAGGGCGCCGCGAAGTTGTCCCAAAAAGCGTTGACGTAGAAAACGCGCGCGAAGGCGTCGGCGCCCGCGGCGACGTTCGGCCAGGAGAAGCCGCCCCACCGTTTCATGCGGGCGTACGAGAAAAACCATTCGACATAATCGCCCGCCCCCTCGAAACGGAGGAACGCCGCCGGGAGGACGACGTAGCCGAGGACGAAGGCCCCGGCGTACCCGCCCGCGAAGGCGAGGGCCTTTTGGCGACGCGCGGCTCCCGTCGTAAGAACGTATATAAAGGCCGCGGGAGCGAGGAGGATGTTTAGTTGCTGGATTAAAGCGGCCCCGGCACAGGCCGCGCCCGCCAGCGTCGCCGCACTCGTCCCTCGCGACGGTACCTGCGCCGCGGCGTAGAGGCCGACGAGGGCCGCCGCGGTTCCCAGCGTATATACCTCGACGCCCGCGGCGTTTGCCCAGTAGGCGGCCGCGGTCGCGACGGCTAACCCGGCGAGGAGCGAGGCCGTCCGCGACGCCCCCAGCTTGCGGCACACCAAAAACGTAAACGCAACGCCGACCGCGCCCGCCAGCGCGTTTAAAAAGTGCATCGGCCCGAGCGCCCGCCCGTCGTACCCCAGGAGGCGCGCCACGGCGTACGCGAGCCGACATATCGGATTGTACAGGACGTGGTGGGGATGCAGTAGCTGTTGCGCCGTGCCGTTCTCGACGACCTCGGCGTAGGCGACGGCGTCGAAGCTGTAAAGGGCGTTTCGGACGCGTAAATATAATAACAGCGCGGCCAGGCCCAGGCCCCCGCTCAAGGCCCAATCAAGGCGAGGGCCCGCGTCGCGCGCGGCCTCGAGCAGGCGTTCCAGCTTGCGTTTGGCGGCGTCCGCTTTCTTCATTTTTTAAATAAATTTGTTTGTAATATAACACGGCTCCGCGCGCGGCCGCAACGGCGATATAAAAAAGCCGGCTCGGAGCCGGCGAGTCTAACAGGCTACCTAGGTTCAATGTTTTAGAGGTTTAAATTTATAAAGGGCGCGCCAACTCGAAATCCAGACTTCGTCGCCCCCGAGCGTGTTTACGCTCAACGGCCCGAGGTCGTGCGTCCTTACTTCTCGCCAATTTTTACCGTCGTGACGTAAGGCGGCATAAGGGGCTACGGCCCAACCGTCGTTTTCGCTAGCGAAGTGGACGCTTTGGAGGTAGGAATACGGGTCCTCGACATTTTCTTTAGAATCCCTCTTCCAATCGCCTCCGTTTTCGTCCCAATGGAATAAATCGTAGCTGGCCGGGATTTCGGCGTATCCGGGAAACCCGCCTACGGCCCATGCGCGGTTAACGGCCGTCGCGGCGTACACCTCATTTTAATTTAAACGAACTTCGTGTTATTAAACCGCCCTCGCGGGCGGCTTTTTAGCGCGTATAAATAATTTACGTTAGTCGCCCTTCGCGCCCTTCTCCGCCTCAGCCGGCGCCTCGCGGCGGTAGGGGACCGGGACGTACTGCACCGTCGGCTCGGAACGCTTCGGCTGCGGGAAGTACGACATGAACTGGTATATCTCAGCCGGCATCTCCTCCGAGACCGTGAAGCCCAGCTCCTTCGCCTGCTCGAACGTTATCGCGTAGTCGTGGGTCCAGGTCCCTTTCGTGAGCTTGACCGCGAGCTCGTCCGCGGCGTGTATCTCCATATGGCGGGCGAGGATGTTTTTGACGCGTTCGCGCAGTTGCTCGAGGGCCTTTCTGGCGACGTCGGCCATGATGAGCGTCTGGTCGTCTATTTGCCCCGGGCGCTTGAGTTCCGTGACTTTTATGACCGAGGCCGCGGGCATGCCGGCGACCTGCGGGTCGATGGGGCCGAGGACGGCGTTGGGCGCCATCACGATTTCGTCCGCGGCCAGCGCGATGAGGGTCCCCCCCGACATCGCGTAGTGCGGCACGAAGACCGTTACCTTGGAGGGGTGGCGCAGGAGCGCCGAGGCGATCTGGTCCGTCGGGAGGACGAGGCCGCCGGGGGTATGGATGATGAAGTCGATGGGGACGTCGTCCGCGGTGAGGCGCACGGCCCGCATGACCTCCTCGGCGTCGTTAATATCTATGAAGCGCATTATGGGGAAACCCAAAAGGCTCATCGTCTCCTGGCGGTGGACCATCGCGATGACGCGGCTCTTGCGGCGCCGCTCGATGGCGCGCATCGCGCCCAGCCGCCGGCTCTCCAGGAACTTCCGCTGCAGTATGGGCAGTACGAGTACGAGTATTATGAATATCCAAAATATGCTCGTTAGGCTCATGTTTCCCTCCGCGGGGCCGCGGCTCCGTTCGTCACGTTAAGGCGCCACCATATAACGATGCCGCCGGCATTTCGGGAAGATGCAAATCAGGACGACGCCGACGACGAAGCCCCCAATATGCGCCCACCAGGCGACGCCGCCCGCAGTCGCGCCCGCCAGGTCCAAAACGCCCGTGAACAGCTGAATCACTACCCATACGCCGAGGTATATCCACGCCGGGACCTCGACGAACCACGCGTAGAAGATAACCGGTACCAGCGTGAGGACGCGCGCCCTGGGGTAGAGGACGACGTACGCGCCCATTACCCCCGCGATGGCGCCCGAGGCGCCGATGGTCGGGACGGCCGAACCGCCCGAGACCGCGGTTGTCAGGAACGCGTGGGCCAGGCCGGCGCCGACGCCGCAAAATACGTAGAACAGCGCGTAGCCGACGTGCCCCAGCCGGTCCTCGACGTTGTCGCCGAATATCCACAAAAAGAGCATGTTGCCGATTATGTGGAACCACCCGGCGTGGATAAATATAGAGGTGAAGAGCGGCCCCACGCCGGCGAGGGCCGACGCCGGCGCGGAGAAGTCGACGGCCAGCAGGCGCGCGGGAATAAGGCCGAAGTGGTTTATGAACGCCTCCAGGCGCGCCGGCCCCATCGTCAGCTCGAAATAGAAGACAAGGGCGTTAACGAGGATGATGGCGATGTTTACGAACGGGAAGCGCTGCGCCCGGGGGCTGTCCTTGATGGGTATCATACCGCGGTTATATTACCAAATAATTAGTATAAAATTAAACGAAAAAATCACGCGGCCGTGGCGGGCCCCGCCCTTGATTTACCCGTAGCAGTGTGCTAAATTCTTACGAGGGGAAGGTTGCTTAAGTGG